>ENA-OZAB01000779-OZAB01000779.1-human-gut-metagenome-genome-assembly--contig:-NODE-779-length-16017-cov-8.548365_pt1 | contig 16017 bp, 10 predicted proteins | sample MGYA00243297_ERZ653491 | MGnify/ENA primary metagenome ERZ653491 (study PRJEB26926, sample SAMN06165154) | human gut metagenome | biome: ENVO:00009003; feature: ENVO:2100002; material: ENVO:00002003... | reverse complement strand
TTGGCAGCTCATTTTCAGTTGTTTTTCTCTGTGTGCCCTTGTCAAGCGATGTTTGCAATGGAAGATACCACACAGGGTTGCGATTTCTTTTAAGGACACATATTCGGCTTTGGTAAATTGCCCCATCATGTATTGACTGAATCCGGCAGCTTGAGCAAGATCGCGTTTTGTCATTTTATTGTTCTTCATCAGTTTCCAAAGTCTGTCATAGCTCACGCGCATAGCCGATCGTCCTTTCTCATTTATCCCAATCAGGGCGCAATACGCCTATTTTTACAGGTTATCAATAAATATTTTATCACAACGCTTCGAATAATTCAATGATATAGGGTTATTTTCTCGATATTTTTCATAAGTTGTCGTTTTTGCTCGACATTTGCATGCGAAAAAAATCCAGCACCAAGCCCATCTCTGAGCTCGGCGCTGGATAAAATAAGGCTTCATTTTACGGATTCAGTACCCTCATATCCGAGAATTTCATAATGCCCCGCTGGATACTGATTTACGCGGTAGCTATCGTCAGAGTTGTGCGTTGCGCTTACGGAACTGCCGTCGTGCAGAGTTGACGAACTGCGCAGGGAACTCATTCGCAAATACCACATGGAACTCGTCAATAAAAACGTGGGTGTGCTTGCGCTTCTTCCCGTTGAGGGGCACACGGTTGAGCATGCCTGTTGTCGTTCGTTTTCACTGATATAGGCTTGATGATGGTTACGCCAAAGGTACCATTTGTATTTCTCTTGGAAAGTATAATACCAAGGAAGAAGCTGAGGAAATCGTTGCGGCATTTGTAAAAATTGTAGGCTGATGCTCGAAAATATTACTAAGTAGCTAAGCAATATTGTATCGTTAAAATACTAGTGGCTAAGCGGCCAAAGAAAAATGATTATACCCTATTATGTCCTTGATTTCGAGGGTATAATGGGGTATAATTCTGCATAGAATAGTATCTCACAGGAGGTGCGCTATGGAATTATCCGATATGCAGGCACGGGTGACAGAGTTGGAGCAGCAGATATCTGCTCTGCCCGCTGGCTCTATCACGAAGAAAACCGTTAACGGTAAGGAGTATTTCTACCACCGTTGGACGGAAAACAAAAAGCGGCGGGAGAAGTATATTTCTGCTGACGAATTGGAGGATTTCCGCGCCCAGATCGAGCAGCGGAAGGCGCTGGAGCGGGAGCTGAAAGCGCTGAAAAAGCGGCTGCCCAAGGCGAAACCTGCGAATCTTTCCGCATTTACCACCAATGTCCGCACTGGCGAAGCGCTGCGTTCCTTTGCGGCGTCTGTTCGCGGCTATCGCAGGCGCGAGTGCTTCCGGCAGCTGCACGACTTTGTCTACGGGGAGCCGCAGGACAAGGTGTTCATTCTCTACGGCCTGCGCCGAACGGGGAAAACCACCATGATCCGCCAGATTTTTGCGGAGATGAGCGACGCAGAACTGTCAAAAGCAGCGTTCATTCAGATCACCGCAAAAGAAACGCTGGCAGACGTGAACCGCGACCTCAAGGCATTGGAAGCCCAGGGCTTTCGCTATGTGTTCCTCGACGAGGTGACGCTGATGGAGGATTTCATCGAGGGGGCTGCACTGTTTTCTGACGTGTTTGCAACCTGCGGCATGAAAATCGTGCTCTCCGGCACGGACTCGCTGGGCTTTCTCTTTACCGAGGACGAGCAGCTCTATGATCGCTGCATCCTACTGCACACCACATTCATCCCTTACCGCGAGTTTGAATCTGTCCTCGGCGTTCACGGCATCGACGAGTATATCCGCTACGGCGGCACCATGAGCCTCGGCGGCGTTCACTACAACGAGACCTCTACCTTTGCCAGCAAGGAAAGCACCGACGAATATGTGGACACCGCTATCGCCCGCAACATCCAGCACTCCCTGCGCTGCTATCAGTACGAGGGCCATTTCCGCCATCTGCGGGATTTATACGAGAAGGGCGAGTTGACCAGCGCCATCAACCGGGTCGTGGAGGACATCAACCACCGCTTCACGCTGGAGGTGCTGTCGCAGGATTGGAAGTCCCACGACCTTGGTATTTCCGCCAGCAATCTGCGCCGGGATCGGAAGAACCCGACGGACATCCTCGACCGCATCGACCTTGCGCTTGTCACCGACAGCTTGCGGAAGCTGCTGGAGATCCGCAACAGGACAGAGCAGACCGTAGCGCTGGACGATGTTCACGCGGCGGAGATCAAGGAATATCTGGACTTGCTGGACTTAACGCGGGAGATCGACGTGCTGCACCTGCCGGATGTCAGCACGAAGTCCGGACGCACGGTGATCGCGCAGCCGGGACTCCGCTATGCGCAGGCGGACGCGCTGATCCGCAGTCTGCTGCTGGATGAGACGTTCAGTGCCCTGTCTCTGGCGGAGCGTACCGCCGTGCAGCAGCGCATCCTGACGGAGATCAAGGGGCGGATGCTGGAGGACATCGTCCTGCTGGAAACCAAGCTGGCAAACCCCAAGAAGCAGGTATTTGTCCTGCAATTCCCCGTGGGCGAATTTGACATGGTGGTGTTTGACCCGGGGGCAGGCTCCTGCCGGATTTTCGAGATCAAGCACAGCGAGGAAGCTGTCCAGCAGCAGTACCGCCATCTGATCGACGAGCAAAAATGCGCCCAGACCGAGCACCGCTACGGCCCGATCACCGGGAAGTTTGTCCTTTATCGCGGGGAAAGCCAAGTGGTTGAGGGCATTCAGTATCAGAATGTGGAAGAATATCTGCGAAGCCTTGCATGACAAAACCGCCGCCCCAATTTTCCGTTCGGGGCGGCGGTTTTATGCAGGTATAAAATCGAATAAACTTGTCATACGACAAGTTGCGTGCAAAAATTAACTTGACGTATGACAAGCAAAAAGGTATAATGGCCTTGAGGTGAAGGTACACATGCAGCTGATGAAAGAAAAGCAAGACCTGACGTATTTGTCGTGGTCCGTTTATCGCAATTCTTCCGGAACCGCCGGTTCTTTTCTGAAAGCATACTCCGAACTCGGCGGAACAAAGACTTACTATAAGCTCTCAAACTTTGATAAAGCACGCGGCATCATTGGGCATGAGTGTGTGAACGAATTGATCGTTGACCGGCTGCTGACGATACTGGGTATTCCGCATTTGTCATACCAACTGATTCATGCAGACGTGACCGTAGACGGCAAGGCGCATGAAGTATATCTCTGCGCTTCGGAGGATTTCAAGGTAAAGAGCGAATCAAAGATTGCCTTGGATGCCTACAAGGAGGTGGATGTGTATCCACCTCAAAAAGCCCCCGCAGCACCGACAGTCTCTTCACGATCTCTATTCGCCTGCACTTGGCGTAGACTGTCTCCCGATACCTCCCCAATAAAGCGGTAGAAGATACGGATGCTCTGCCGGTATGGGGTGCGCGGCCCAGCGACTTTCCTACCCTCCGGCAGGATCTTTTCACCAATCTCAATACGCTCAACGAAAGCGTGCAGCATATCCCGGTCCAACTTTTCTACATTGGTGTATTTCTTGGCTAGGTCGAAGAACAGCCCATAGGCACTGCGTATCTCCTTGGCCGTGGTCTCGCCCGCCACCAGCTTCTTGCGGCGCACGGTCAGCTCGTCGATCTCCATACCGAACTTCTTGACCATCTCCTCGTGAATGTCGTCGCTGAGCATCCCGGCGATGTTGTCGCGGTAGGAGCGCTCGATCATCTTCTTGAGGCGGGCGGTCTGCTTGTCGATGTTCTCGATCTGCGCAGAGGCTTCTTCGCCGCCCAAAGAGGCGTTGGCCTGTTCGACGGCGTTCTCCGTGATAGTGCGAATCTCATCCTCACCAAAGGCCAGCAGTTTGTTGAGGTCACAGCGAACAACTTCCATCAAGTCATCATAGCGAATACGCGCCCCACGCAGGCAGCGGGTCTGCGCTCGGGAACTCAGGTTGTTGCACACCAAATACCAATATTTCACCCGTTCGCCGTTGTAGACGGAGCCGCCAGAGCACATGGCCGCGCCGCAGCAGGCACAGTAGGCGATGCCGCCGAAGATGCTGTGACGGAAGGCTGGGTTTGCGCCGTTGGCCTTGGTGTTCTCCCCCATGAAATGGGCGGCCAGGTCGAACTGCTCCTGGGTCACCAGCGCCTGGTGGGTATCCTTGGTAAACACCCATTCCTCCTCTGGCACGATGATCTTTTTCTTGGACTTCACGCTGACCTTGCGGCTCTTACCCAGCAGGGTATGGCCCAGGTAGACGCGGTTGCGCAGGATGCGCTTGACCGTGGTGTAGTTCCACTCATCGGAAGCCCGCTGGGCACCCCGCTCGGTAAAGTTGTCACGGCACTCCACGCGGTACTTCAGCGGCGGCATAATGCATGCCTCGTTGAGCCGGATAGCAATGCTGCGACAGGACTGACCAGAGGCGGCCAGGTCGAAAATCTTTTTCACCACTGGGGCGGTGTTCTCGTCCGGCACAAGCTGGTCGGTGGTGCGCTCCGCCTTCCTGTAGCCGTAGGGCGGGCAGGCCACATACTTGCCATTGTTGCGCTTGGTGTTCAGCGTCTGCTTGACCTTGCGGGACGTATCCCGCAGATAGACATCGTTCATGGCAAATTGAAACGGTGCCATCAGATTATCTTCCTGGGAGTCAAAGTTGCTACCGGGTGCCAGATAGCGGATGCCGTGTTCCGGAAAATAGCGCTCAGCGTAATGACTGGATTCCGTCATATCACGGCCCAGACGGGACAGGTCCTTGGTGATAACCATGTTGGCCTTGCCGGTTCTCAGGTGTTCCAGCATAGCCTGGAAGCCGGGCCGCTCAAAGTTCCCGCCGGAAAAGCCATCGTCCACGAACTCCTCCACCAGGATGATGCCATGCCTTTCGCAGTACTCCCGGACAATAGTACGCTGGTTGGTAATGCTAGCCGATTCGCCATACTTCCGTTCTTCATCGGAAAGGCGGTAGTAGGCGTCTGCAAGCTGAATGTGGTTCCTCATGTTTCCTCCTTCCCGGAACCACTCATTTACGGCTCCATTATACCATGCGGCTATCCTGCTGGTCAAAACTTGCGGCCTGTTTTCCGGTGAAAATGATTTCCTCTGTTACCACTTCCTGGATGGTTTTTGTGCCGGTGAATACGCGCTCCACGACATAGATTGCCGCGCCAATCTGCTGCTCATTCTTATCGTTCATGTGTCGCCACCTCCGCTACTATTATGAACAATTCCTTCCGAACTTAACCCATCAGTGGCCAAGCGCACAGACAAAATATTTTCTCTACAGCTCTGCATTTCCACTTGCTCTAATCTCCCCTGCGCAGGGATTGGTGACATTCTATTTCGCCCCATGCCAGCACAAATGTACCTGTTCATGTTGTGCAGTGCTACCACAGCAGCGCTATTTTCAATTTACATCATTTTGACGGATAGCAAGACTGACACACAACGCCTTGGTCACATCCCGCATTTTTTCTTCGGAAAGTTTGCCAATATAGTATCCTATACGGCGTTTGTCCAAGGTCCGCAATTGCTCCAGCATGACCACGGAAGGATATTTCATTCTACCGATCATACCAATGTAACTGTGTATAGGCAGCTTGGATTTTGCATGAACGCGGCTGGTAATTGGTGCAATAATAACCGTTCTCGCGAAATGATTTCCAGCATTGTTTTGAAGGATTAATACGGGTCGCGTTCCCATCTGCTCCGATCCAACAACAGGGTCAAGGTCTGCGTAGTATATTTCGCCCCGTAGGTATATGTGGTTCATATGTATTTCACCCCCATTCGGCACATCAACTTATGTAATGTCTACTGAACAATCGAAAAAGCCTTGCGGCGCAAGACATAGCGGGCCATTTGTGGTAAAATAGGAGCAAGAGAAGCAGCGAAAAACGAGTAAAAATCTTGCACTTGGAGGGCGGCTATGTATCGCTACAGCAATGGACAAATCAGTCTGGCGGATTTCAAACAACCAGTAGGCATGAATCTGAAAGAGAGCAACCGTTGGGTAAAGAAAGCCCAGACAATTCCTTGGCTGGAGATTGAGAAACGGTATGCCGCTCTGTTTACCAACCGCAAAGGCAATGTGGCCAAACCGCTGCGGCTGGCTCTGGGCGCCTGCATCATCCAGGCGGAGTATGGCTACTCCGACGAAGAGACTGCACTTCAGATTCAGGAGAACCCGTACCTGCAGTACTTCTGCGGGTATCCCGGCTATGATGACGAAAAGCTGCCTTTTGATCCGTCGCTGATGGTGTACTTCCGCAAGCGGCTGACGCCGGAGGTACTGGGTGAGATCAATGAGATGATTCTGCGGGATGCAAAAGCTCGTCAATCAAAAGAAGTCGAGGACAAGGATGACGATAACTCTGATGAGGGTTCTGGAGCTGGCGGCAACAGCGGTACTATGATCGTAGACGCCACCTGCGCACCGTCCAATATCCGGTATCCCCAGGACGTTTCCCTGCTCAACGAGGCCAGAGAGAACGCCGAGAAGCTTCTTCTCCATGATCCCGCAGAGGGAAAGAAGCCCCGCACCTACCGCCAGCGCGCCCGGAAGGATTACCTGAAATACACCAGATGCCGCAAGCATACTGCCAAGATGACCCGCAAAGCCATTGGAAAACAGCTGGCCTACCTCCGGCGCGACCTTGATGCCATTGATGGCAAGCTGTCGCTTGGAAAAATCCTGAATGTACGGCAGGCAGAATGTCTGGATACCGTCCGGACCATCTACGAGCAGCAAAAGTACATGTACGATAACCACACCCATAGTGTGCCTGACCGGATCGTCAGTATAAGCCAGCCCTTCGTTCGTCCTATTGTGAGGGGAAAAGCAGACAAGCTGGTGGAGTTTGGCGCAAAACTGGACATCAGTGTTGTGGATGGGTGGACGCGATTGGAGTTCTGCTCCTTTGATGCCTACAATGAAGCCGGGAATTTACAGGAGATGGTAGAGCGGTTCCGGGAGCGTGAAGGGCATTATCCCAGCCGTATTCTGGCAGACAAGATCTACCGAAACCGTGAGAATCTCAGCTATTGCAAGGAGCACGGAATCCGCCTCTCCGGCCCGGCTCTGGGGCGTCCAAGGAAGGGTGAGACCAGAGACAAGGCGCAGGATTACCGGGATGAGTGCCAGCGTGTGGAAGTGGAGCGAAGGTTCAGTCTGGCGAAGCGCAAATGCGGCATGGGTCTGGTCACCGCAAAACTGCGGGAAACCGCTGCCCATGTGATCGCCATGTCGGTTTTGGTGCTGAATCTCCGCAAGATTCAGTACGCCCTTTTGCACCTGCTTACATATCTGCTGGCTATTTTCTTGCCGAAGAAAAAATGCACCATTGTTCAGTAGGCATTATGTAGAGACCGACAGCATATGCTGCCGGTCTTTATTCTGCGAATCGGTCCTTTTGTCCCCGACACCCCGACCTATAGGAAATCATCAGACGGTTGGCGGCTTAATCCAACTCCACGGGAATCACACCCCTCCGAGGATCTCTCCGAGCTGCCTCCACTTGTTACGACGGATCACGTTCCAAATCCCGCTTCAACGCTCAACATTATGGCCAGACAGGCGTATCATTGTGCCCATAGCCGGTCATGGCGATGCACAGATCCGCTGTGCACTTGCAGCTGACAAAAATCGCTGGTCCGTTTTCCTTGGACGTCACGGCGTATCAGCTGCATCGCTCCCGCTTCTCGCGGAGGCTATGGAATGTATCTGATGAATGATATGAACATGTCAAGGTACCAGCTTGCAGCAAAAGTGAGGCAGCAAGCGAAGGGAATTTGGGCCCCTCTACTTACTACCTCACTTACACGCAATATTGTAACCCTTAAAATTAAATTTGGCAGTTACTTTTTATGCTTGCAATACATTTCGTTGGAGCCCCGCTTCCATCTCTGAAAGCAGGGGACTTGCAAAGTCACATAACAGAACAATAAGATTATGGAAGCAACCCCAACTGCAAAAGCTTTTCTGCCTTCCATGCAACAAGACTGTTTTTGCGGTATAAGCTTTGTTGCTTCTGCACCCAGTGTCTGAGCCCGGGATTCTGCTCATAATCAGCAGGAACATCAAAACTATGATTCTGGTTCCCATAGTCAACCAACGATTGGAACATCTCAAGCCATTTGTTATCATTGTTGGGAATCCATAGCATCCCAAGAGAGTCTAACTGATTGATTTGGCCCTCCGTAAGATGCTTTCCTTTTGATATATTTGCCGCTGCTCAGAAAGCCACCGTCCCAGCCATACTCCATTTTCTTTATAATTTGTTGAAATGGTTATGTTACCGTGCGTTTTGTAGTAGGATTCCACATAGCGTATTTCGAATTCCACGAATCTGGTCGTTCCCATACCATTCCCACTGACTCCATTTTCTGCTTGTGCTGCTCTGGCATACTTCCCCGTCGATATCGCTCGCGCTGGTTTGCAACCCATTCGCCCAACCGGAACCCATCCGGTGAGCAGCAGGATCTTGTGACATTCAGATCTCCATTTGCACGGAAGTATTCTTGTGCGTGGACCATCCCGTTGGCGAAGCTCCTGTCCAACTTCCCGGTCCAGTTCATGCCGATGGCGTCAAGCGCCGCGATTTGTCTTTCCGTCAAGGGCCTGCCCTTTCCCGGCTTTTTCCGGTTATAGCGCACAGACTGTATCCATACGCCCAACTTCAGACCATCCGGCGAAATATACGCCGCAGGGACCTCCAAGTCCCCATGCTTTCTATAATAATCCTGTGTAGCCTGAAAGTTCATTTCCCACTGGCTGTCTACCTTGCTCCAGATAAAGCCCAGTTCATCCAGCTGCCGGATGCGTTCTTCTGTCAAATACGACGAGCGCAAGCCGGACGCCCGGTAATTCCGCAGGTTGGCTACCCAATTCCCCAGGGCGATTCCCTGCGGATCCACATAGTCTTTCTTGATATCCATATCACCGTAAGCATCCTTGTATGCTTTCAGCGCAGCCAAATATTTTTCCCATCTCTGCTGCTGGACGTCCCATACCATCCCGATGCCATCCAGCCGGCGGACCTGTTCCTCTGTCAGCGTACCCGGAACGGACCCACTGTGCACACGGCGCTGGGTTTGCAGCCAGGCTCCCAGAGAATAACCCTCTGGCGTCTTATAGTGCTTCGGCACATTCAGGTGTCCGTGCTCCCGGTAAAATGCCGCCGCACACACAAACATATGCTCCCACGGAACGGACAGAGAATCCTCCAACCTGGCAAATAACTGCCGACACTCCCGTACCTCGTCGATGATCTCAAATCGCTCCTGGACAATGTCGCCGCCGCCCAAATACCGATAGTAGGTGATAGCCGCCTGCATCTCCTCCTGGATGGTTCCGATACTGTATAGATTCTCCACATTGTTGACAACGTCCAGTATCAGCGGAGTTCTGGCTGAGCCGCAGGACAGGGCCCGGCCTATCTGCTGCTTGTAGACGGTGGGTGAAACTGTGGGACGAAACAGAATGACCCCGGAAACATCCGGCGTGTGGATGCCTTCGTTCAGCATGTCAATACAAAACAGCAGCTTCAAATGCGCACTGCCGTCCGCCTTGAAAGCAGCAAAGGCCTGGCTGGTTTCCGGGTCCTCCGAATAGGCCCGGTAAACATGGGGCTCCGGGTCTACTCCGCCGAACCACTGGGACACATGACAGAGCAGCTCATCCATATGATCCTTATTGGCGCAGAACACCAGATATTTTCCGGACCGGTCCGTCATATGCTTCTGGAACATGACGTCCAGCCCATCCGCCATTTCCAGCTTCCGGCGCAGAGCGTCCAGATACACCTGGGCCGCATCCCGCGTAGGCCTTGACTTGGCCCGTTGAATGCGGCGCTGATACTTTTCAAGCTCCTTCTGATAGCTGTAGATTCCCACCACATACTTGGGCGCAGGCAATATGCCGCGGACGATCGCCTCGCCCAAGGTCATCTCGTTGGCCACGTTCCCGTCAAACAGCTCATCTGCCATATTTCGCTGGCCGTCCAGGTACCGCACGCTGGTGGCAGACAGGCCCAGCAGCTTCGCATCCGGATACATATGCAGGAGCCGGTCCACGCCCTGTCCCCACATTTCCGCTCCGCAGCGATGAAACTCGTCCAGGATCACGTAGTCCGGACGAATTTCAGACATTTCCTCCAGCTCCATGGACAGGAGCTTTGCATAGGTGAAGAAGTGAATATTCTCCGGCTGCTCTCCTCCGGTGACAGCAGTCAGATTCTCCATCTGTGTCCTGAAAATATAAGCGCTGGGAGACAGCCAGCAAACCGTTTTGTCCGGATGGTCCGCGCAGAGCTGAAAGGCGATAAAGGATTTTCCGGTGCCGGTGGGATGCACGATCGCAGCCTTTCCCTCATTCTCCAGCATTCGGCTTGCCGCGTGGTATGCAGCCTTGTTGTGGGGAAATAGATCCAAGTTCACGCAGTCTGTCCTCCCTTGACGCTTTGATAATATAAGCAGAGTTTACATCATTCCGGCGCAAATTGCAACGTTAACCCGGCAGTTCCCATTCAAAACATAAGAATCGGTAAAAACGGCGAAGGCAGGTTGACACCTGGCATTGGTCTGCGGCACATCAGTTATTTCAAACGGACAATTTCCTTAGTCAAAAGGTTCAATTTCAATGCGGCATATTGGTAATTGTTCCAAATTTTGCAAAATGTGTCGAATTTTGTTGCAAAATAGGAAGTGAGACAGTTCTATAAATAGACGCACAAACCAGCGCCTGAATACAAAGAGAAAGAGAGAAAAACGAATGAAACTGTGGAAACGCATACTGTCCTGTTTCCTGGCGCTCCTTCTGACCGTATACCTGCTCCCCGTGCAGGTCATGGCTGAAGAGTTGGGGGACCTGTGGCCGCTGACAACGGAAAACATCGCAGAGACACCTCCCGATGTAATAGGAGAAGTCCTGGAGCGACGGGGCGAAAACCAGAAAGAATTTCTGCTGGCCAACGGTGTGCGGCAGGTAGTTATCTATCCTGCAGCCGTTCATTATCAAAAAGATGGCCAGTGGGAGGATATCGATAATCGCCTTCTGCCTGCGACTACACGGGACGGCGAGATGGTTTATCAGAATGTCGCCGGTATGTGGGATGTCTCGGTACCCGCCGAACTGAACACCGCCGGAGGGATCACTGTCAGCCGGAATGGATATAGTCTATCCTTTTATCTGACAGGTCAGTTGTTTGAAGACGGGGGCGCTATCTCGGAAAGCGGCAGCGCCTCCATGGGGGAGGAACTGCCCGGTGAGGATATGATCTGCGTTCCCACAGGCGAAAGTACTGCGGCAATCAGCAGTACCACTTCCACTTTGGCAGACGATGACCAGCTTCAGCCAGAGGCTGCGCTGAAGAATCAGCGCAGTGAGGCCCTGTATCAGAATGTTTATCACGACACAGATGTGACCTATGACTTGGACTCCAATCGGTTGAAGGAGTCCCTGATTCTGCGTAGCTGCCCGAAGGAAATGCTGGGCTACCGCTATCGCCTGGAAACGGACAGCCTGCGGCTGGAGCTTCAAGAGGACAACCGTATTCTGGCCTATGCCAAAGACTCCGGTCTCCAAGATGAACCGGTATTCTATATGCCGGCTCCGTATCTGCTGGATGCAGAAAACGCATACTCCAATGATATCAAAGTGACCTTGGAGGAAAACGACAAGGGCTATGAGCTGCGGTACTATCTGCCCCAGGATTGGATGGCGGATGCCGCGTATCCCGTGATACTGGACCCCGTAGTCCAGCCGGTATCCAACACGTTCACCATCCGGGATAAGACCGTGACCCAGCGCAATCCGCCAGCCTATGATGCCATTTCTCTGGATGCAGGATATTCCACCAACCGCGGGCGGGAGCGGATTTATATTCGTTTTAAGAATATCCCCTCTTTGACCTCAGCAGATGTGGTCGTAGGCGCAAAGGTCTTACTTTACAAATATAGCGGCTCCGGTAGTATCTCGGGCAATTATATGACGGCGCATCAGGTCAAAAGCATGTGGGACTCTGAGACAATTACCTAGGCTAACCGGGCGGACTATGTCCACACCTCAGAAGATTATCAATTCGTTGCCGGACAAACCTGGCATAGCTGGGATATTACGAACATTGCCCAAAAATGGTATGAGCCCTCCGGAAATACTGGTGTCATGCTTCGCATGTCGGAAGCCGTAGAGGGTGGGACGACAACAAAAACTGCGTCCTTCTATTCCTCTGACTACAGCAACACGCAGCAATGCCCCATGCTGGTCATCTCCTACATCAACAACTGCGGACTGGAAAGCACCTGGGACTATACCTCTTCCAGTGCCGGACGGGCCGGTACCGGCTATGTCAATGACTACACCGGAAACCTGGTATGGGTCCACACAGGGCTGGGCTTTTCCGGCAACCGGATGCCCGTCAGCATCAACGCTGTCTATAACGCAAACGACAAGAGAAACAAGGCCTACGGTCTTGGCTACGGCTGGCGTACCAATTACAACCAGCGCGTTGAGCAGATCACTTTAGGCGGCACTACCTACTACCGGTGGGAGGATGAGGACGGCACCCGCCACTATTTTATGAAAAAGTCTGCCGGGCTGTATGTGGATGAACTGGAGCCTACACGTCAACTGACGGATACCGGTAGCGGAACGAAAAAATTCTGTATCACAGAAAAGAGCGGCAGCAAACGCTATTTCGATGCCAGTGGACGGCTCGCTGGACTCTCCAATAACCAGGCCACAGCCAGCAGTGTCTCCATTTACTACGCATCGCAGGATCACATCTCGGTCATCTCGGATGGCGTTGGCCGCAAATACCGATTCAGCTATGACAGCAGCGGCAACCTGACCAAGATCAGCTTTACAGGTACCGGCACAACAGAGTTGTCCGCTATGACCTACCAGGTCAGCGGCGATAATCTGAGGACCATCGGATATCCAGACGGGAAAAATGCGACATTTTCCTATGGTGCAGAACATCTGCTGACCGGTGCGCAGGATGCTGACGGCTATAAGCTGGCGTATACCTATAACACGACCACGAACGGACAGCCTAACCGAATCGCGACCATCAAGGAATACGATGGCAGCACCGCAGGCGGAACACTGTCTCTGGAATATGCACATAACCAGACCACATTTACCGATCACAACGGCAACAAGGAGATCATGCAGTTCAACCGCTACGGCAGTACCCTGTCGGTGCAGGATGGACTGGGCCGTGCGCAGTTCTCCCAATATGCCAACAGCACGGACCTGGCCAAGGCCAGTCAGCTGACGCTGTCGTCCAAGCTGCAGAATACCGTCATCAATCTGCTGGAAAGCGGCAGCCTCGAGAGCAAGACCGGATGGACGGTATCCGGCACCGGTACCGGCAGCTGGAGCTACAGCCAGGCTCAGGCCTATTATGGCCGCACCTCCCTGTCCATTCAGAACAACACCCTCAAGCCGGTCAGCAGCGCTGTGCGGGCCCTTGAGCCCGGGAAGACATATACATTCTCCGCTTATGTCAGAGCCGGAGCCAGCGGAGCCCGCATTGGATTGCTGAAGCCCGGCAGCACGGAGCCCCTGGTCGTCAGCACCGCCGCACCGGCCAATAACACCTGGACCCGGCTGCAGGTGACGTATACGCTGCCATCCGGAAGCGCCTATGCCTCGGTTCTCCCCTTCCTGCAGAACACCTCCGGTACGGCCGCCTATTTTGACGCCTTGCAGCTGGAACAGACCGCCTCGCCCAGCCGGTATAACCTGGTGGAAAACAGCGACTTTTCCTTTAATTCCGCCTGGACTCCCAACTCCAGCTGCGCCAGTACGGACCAGATCATCACCTATACCAGCTCTCCCACGGAGAACTCGGACAAGCGGGTTATGCGCTTTACCGGTGACCCCAACAAGCACAAGTATGGCAATCAAATTCTGAGCGGCCTTGGCGGGGCCGCAGGCGATGTATATACGGTGGCCGGCTGGGCCAAGGGCGACTGCGTATATACGGACGACAGCAATCGCCGGATGTATGCCCTGATGGTGCGATTCTATTACACAGATGGCACCACAAGCGACAACTTTATCAAGTTCAATCCGGATACAGACAGCCAGAGCAGTTGGCAGTTTGTTTCCGGCGTGGTCAAGGCAGCCAAGCCCTACTCCCAAATGGGCATCTACACGGCCTATGTCCAAACACTGAACACCGTCTATTTCGACAATGTGCAGCTGTTCAAAGAGGAGTTTGGACATAGCTATGACTACGACTCCAACGGCAATCTCATCAGCGTGGTAGACCTGCAAAAGAACAAAACCAAATATGATTACGATTCCAACAACAATTTGGTAAAAATGACCTTGCCAAGTGGGGCCAGTCAGTCGTATACTTATGATAGTTACCACAACGTGACCAAAGCGGTAAGCCCAGAGGGCGTTACCTCCCGGTTCACCTATGATACCTATGGCAACATCAAGACCGTAAAGCTGGGCAGCGGCAGCCAGACCATTTCCGCCAGCGCGGTGTACACGGCTAACGGGGACCAGGTCTCCAGTGTTACGGACGCACTGGGCCAGACCACCACCTATGGCTACGACACCCAGACCGGCGTTCTGAACTGGACCCAGGCTCCCGGCGAGACGGCCAGCACCTCGCGCGAAAGCTCGAGCGCGCGTTCGGCGTCGCCCGCGCGCAGGCAGAACCCGGCAAGAAGGCCGCGCGCGCTTAGCGCGTGCGGCGCGTCTGCAAGCGGCGCAGTAAGCAGCGAGCGGGCAAGCGCCAGGTCGCCCCGCGCCGCGGCGCGGCGCGCATAGGCGGCGGCGGTCAGCGTGGCGGGCGTCTCGCCCGGCGGCGCGCCGGCGGCTTGCAAAAGCGCTTCCTCGTCGCAGAGCACATCGAGAAATTCCGCCGCGTCGTAGGCGTAGTAGCCGTCCGGCTCGAGGCGCAGGTATGTCTCCAGGTTCTCCTGCGCAAGGCGGAATTCGTGCATCCCGAAGTAGTTGTGCGCAAGGCCGAAATAGCTCTCCGGGTCCGGCTCGTTCATCGAGATATCGACCAGCAGCAGCCGGTTGCTCTCCTCAAAGCGCATCATCCGGCTCAGCAGCTCGGAGAGCGCAAGGCAGGAGTCAAGGTCGGCCGGGTCGCCGGCGTACGCCTTGCGGTAGGACTGCACGGCGGCGAGCAGGTCGTTCTTGTCCAGATCCTTTGCGCCGCGCCGCAGGAAAAAATCCGTATCCTGCTCAAAGGGGAGGATCTTACCCTTCTTTGGCTGTTTCGTTTCCATGCACATTCCCTTTCGCCCGCTCCAGCAGCGCGCCGAGCTGCTCTGCGGTGAACCGGTAGCAGGCGTTGCAGAAGTGACAGCGGATCTCCGCACCCCCGTCGCGCTCGATCATATCGGTCAGCTCGTCCGCGCCCACGGCGATGAGCGCGCTCTCCACGCGCGCGCGCGTGCAGTCGCACCTGAGCGCGGGGACGGATCGCTCCGTCACGGCAAAACCGAGCCCGTCGAACATCGCGGCCGCCGCGTCCTCCAGCGCGGTCCCGGCGTCCAGCCGGCCGGCCAGCGTGGCGATCGCCGCCGCGCGCGATTGCAGTTCATCGATCACCGCGTCCGGGCAGCCGGGCAGCGGCTGCACGAGCATGCCGCCCGCCGCGCGCACCCGTCCGCTCGCCGCGTCCATGCGCACGCCGAGATAGACCAGCGACGGCTGCTGCTCGCTCACGGTAAAATACTGGGCAAAATCCTCCGCGACCTCGCCGGAAACGAGGTTGCAAACGCCCACGTACGGCTCGCCGCCGGGCAGGTCGCGCACGACGGTCAGCCGGCCGCTGCGGCCGACATAGCCGCCCACGTCGAGCTTGCCCGCCGCCGTGGGCGGCAGCTCCACGGCCGGGTTGGCCGCATAGCCCTTGACCACGGGGCCGGGCGCGCCGGTGCAGACGAGGCTGCCGGCCGGCCCGTCGCCGCGCAGGATGGTGGAGATGCGGTCGCCCTCGTTTTTGAGCTGGGAGGCCATCATCTGTCTCTTATACACATCTCCGAGCCCACGAGACTAGGCATGATCTCGT
>ENA-OZAB01000777-OZAB01000777.1-human-gut-metagenome-genome-assembly--contig:-NODE-777-length-16035-cov-8.340488_pt1 | contig 16035 bp, 4 predicted proteins | sample MGYA00243297_ERZ653491 | MGnify/ENA primary metagenome ERZ653491 (study PRJEB26926, sample SAMN06165154) | human gut metagenome | biome: ENVO:00009003; feature: ENVO:2100002; material: ENVO:00002003... | reverse complement strand
AAGTGTGGAATTTGTTCGCTTTCAGCGAACAAATTATGCGCGCGGCAGACTGCAAACCTTTTGTCAAAAAAGGCAAAGCCTTTTTTGACAATTAGCCAGCCCCCGGCGGAATCCGCCGGGGGCTGGCTCTATAGGGGGTGGGGCATCTCAGCTCGTGGGATGGAGATCATCCCAGGCTGTTTTTCCGTTTAGCGGGAGTGCTTCTTGCGGGGCAGAACCACAACAGCGGCAGCCAGCAGAGCAGCGGAAGCCATCACCAGGACCCACAGGGCGGTGTTGCTCTCGTCGCCAGTCTTGACAGAGGGCTTGTAGTTGGGATCAGCGGCGCCGCAAACGGTGCACTTGCCGTCCTTATACTGATGGCCGGTGGCCTTGATGACCTCGCCCTTCTTCACAATCTCGCCGCAGATGGTGCAGACTTCGTCGCCGGTGTAGCCGTCCTCGGTGCAGGTGGGCTCCTTAGCACCAACCAGCTTGATCTTGTGACCCAGAGCGGGGATGACCTCGCCCTTCTTCACAATCTCGCCGCAGGTCTTGCAGACCTCATCGCCGGTGTAGCCATCCTCGGTGCAGGTAGGCTCCTTGGCACCAACGATCTCGGTGTCGTGGCCGGTGGCGGGGATGACCTCGCCCTTGGTGATGACCTTGCCGCAGGCCTTGCAGACCACGTCGCCGGTGTAGCCATCCTCGGTGCAGGTGGCGGCCTTGGCGTTCACGGTCTCGGTCTCGGTGTGCAGGTCAGCAGCCAGAGTCTCGGCGTTGTTCACGGTCTGATCGTTGCGCTCGGTCTCGGTAACGGTGACGTTGATCTTGTCCAGAGCGGTGGGATCATTGACGGTGAAGGTCAGGGTGGCCACGGTGGAACCGGCGGTCACGCCATTGAGGTCCACATAGCCCAGGGTGACCTTGCCGGAAGCATCCTTATAGGAGCTGTACTGGGTGTTGAAGGCCACGTTGGTCAGGGTCAGGTTGGCGGCATCGTAATCCACGGTGAACAGGCCGTTGGTGGCAGCATCCTTGGCCAGGACGTTGACGGTGACGGTCTTCTCATCGGCGGACACGGTGACGTTGGAGGCGGTGGCAGCCTCGGCGGCCTCACCCATAGGCAGGTTCACCACGGCAGCCACGGGGGCGGAAGCGTTCAGGGAGCCGGAGGCAGCCTTGGTCTGGGTCTGGGCGCCGTTGTAGCGCTGGATCTGAGCGGAGGTCATCTCCACAGCCTGAGCGGTGTAGACGGTGGTCTTGCTCATGGCAGCGTTCACGGCCTCGGTGGCGTTCTCATTGGCGTGGTACATGGAGCCCACCAGGGTGGCAGGCCACACACCGTCGCCGAAGGAAGCAACCTGGGCAGCTTCCCAACCATTGTCGCCCAGCAGGATGCGGTAGACATTGCTGGCGTCGCCATTGTAGGTGGACAGGTACAGAACCAGTTCCTGGCCCTCGACGGTGGCGTACAGGGAATCGTACATATCGCCGTCGTCGGTGGGGTTGGCAGCGTAGCCAACGTTAGCCAGGTTGGACTCGATGATGCCGAAGGAGGCGGTCCAGCTGTCCTTGCCGGTCTCCTTATCCACCGTGGGATAAACATCCATGGTCCAGATGTTGCCGGCGTCATCCAGCGCCAGGAACAGCTCGGTGTCGGTATCCTTCACGCCGTCTTTATCGGTGTCGATCTTGTTGGCACCCAGAGAGGTAACGGCGGTGAAGTAGGAAGCGTCGGCAAAGAGCCACAGATACAGTCCGAGGTCGAAGGCGGACAGATCCAGGTTATCCACCGGCTTGGGAGCCAGGAAGTAGGTGGCGTACACGCTGGCCAGCATGGGCTTGGCCTCGGTGGAGTAAACCAGGCTGTACTCCATATCCCACATGGGGATTTCGCCCTCGAAGCCGGGATAGGTGGCCAGGGTCTTACCGGTATCCAGGTCCATCTTGTTGATGTTGAAGCTGCCATCCTGCAGATAGACGTCGCCGGTGCGGGCGTCGAAGGTGGAGGCAGACACGCTCTTGGTGGTTTCGAAGTTCACCAGCTTCTTCCAGGTGGTGTCGTGCTCCAGATCCCAGGTGTAGAACTGGGCATCGCCGTTGGTATCCATCAGTGCGCCCACCAGGGTGGTGTCCACGGTCTGGACGGTGACCACGCAGGAGGCGGTGGCGGTGGGATCCTTGATGGAGGCCGCCGTGATGGTGGCAGTACCCTTGTTGACGCCGGTGATGATGCCGCGCTCGTTGACGGTGGCGACAGTCTCATCGGAGGACTTCCAGGTCACGCCATCGGGCTTCACGCCGAAGGGGCTGACCTCAGCGTTCAGAGCAGCAGTGCCGCCCTTGTACATCTTGATGGACTGCTTATCCAGAGTCACGGACACGGGGCCGCTGAGCTCTTCCTTGTTGAGGTTGATCTTGTAGGTGGCGGCGTTGTTGGCGTAGTCGCAGACCTGAATGTACAGGTGATCCACGCCCTCGGCCTTGCTCAGATCCAGGGAGATATCCGTGGCAGCGCCCTCGGCAGCACCCTCGGGGGAGCCGGCGGTGCGGTCCAGAATGGACATCTCGTCATAGTCGATGAGGAAGGCGGCCGCCACATAGCGGTTGTCCTGAGCGGTCAGGACCAGGCTGCGGGTGCCGGTCTCAACGTCTTCCTTGAAGTACACGTTGGACAGGACAGGCTCGGTCCGGTCGATGAAAGCAGTGTAGGTCCGGCTGGCGCCATCGCCCAGGGCATCCCAGTTGGTGGCGGCATTGCCCTCGGCATCGTAGGTCACATAGTACTCGGGAGCCTCGGTGACCTTGACGGTGATCTTCTCACCCTCAGCAGCCTTGGTGGGGGCATTGTTGATACCGATGTAGCCCTGAGCATTGCGCCAGCTGCCGCCGTTGCTGTAGTAGTAAGCGCCAGCGGTGGGAGAACCGGACGCCTTATCATAGTAGACAGTGCCGTTCTCGCCGGTGATGGTCGCCCGGGAATCCGCAGCGTTGCGGATCAGGGAGAAGGTAGCACGGGCAAAGACGGTGGTATCCGGGTTGATGGCGGCGCGGTTGGGATCATAGGTCTCATCCACGTAAGGATTGCCGCCGAAGTAGTACATGCCGGAATCGCCAGCGTACTGGACGGTCAGGGCCTGATACTTGGTGGCGTTCTTGTTGTAGGCGTACATGTAAGGCACACGGGACTCGGTCTTGGCCTCATGATACTCCAGATAGCTGCCGATATCGAACATGGAGGGATCGGTCCAGTTGCCGTAGTAGCCCAGGACGGGGATGGAGTGGCTGTCGCCCTTGACGCCCTCGTCGGAGGCCAGCTCATTGGCGTACACATAACCCTCGACATAGGTGCCGGTGTTGTCGCTGGCCTTGTCATACTTGTCCAGGCCCAGGACCTTGGCATTGACTTCCACATGGACGCTGCCATTTGCAGGGATCTCCACAGTGCACTTGCTCAGCTGCTTGAAGAACAGGTAAGCATCGTAGGTGTCGATATTGCCGTCGTTGTCGAAGTCGGCGTTGTCCTTATTGGAGATGGAATCCAGGACGCCGGTGACATAGTCCAGGAGCGCCTGACCGTCAGCCTTGGTGACCTTGCCGTCGCCATTGAAGTCGCAGTTGGCAAGACCCTCGGGAGCGGTCATCTCCACCACCTGGCCGTCCACGGTCCAGGTGACGTTGGAGGACAGCAGAGCGGTGTAGGTATCCTCGAAGTTCACCTCGGAGCCGTCCTCGAACTGATTGGTGAAGACATCCTGGGTGAAGAAGTCGGCGCTGAGGTTGAAGGAGGTCGCGATATCCTTCAGGTTGTTGATGGTGAAGCCGAAGCTGTACTCACCGGTGCGCTGGGGGTCGTCGCCCAGCTCCACCTTGACCTTACCGTCGGCAGCGCCGGCGTTGGCGTTCTTATCCATCATGATGTAGGTGCCGGCGGAAACGGCAGCGCCCACATTGGCAAGGCCGGCGCCCTGCTGCATAACGGAATAGTAGCCATACTCGCCCTCGCCGTAATCCTGATACATGGGGACAGCGGTGGACATCAGCAGGGACTGAGCCAGAGCACGGGCGGTGAGGCCGGTCTTCTCCGTCAGCTTGTTGGCGCGGATGTACTGGGCCACCACAGCGGCCATACCGGCAACCTGGGGAGAGGCCATGGAGGTACCGGACATATTCTGGTAGCCGCCGCCATTCTGCAGGGAGTAGATATTGCCGCCAGGAGCGGTGATCTCAGGCTTCAGCTCCAGGGAGCCGGGAATGCCCCAGGAGGAGAAGTCGCTCATGGTGTAGTAGTCGGCGGTCTGAACTTTCACGCCGGCCTTGGAGCCCACGGTGAGCTTGCCCACATAGTAGGTCACGCCGTTGGCTTCCTTCTTCTCGGCGCCGGCCTTGATGATCAGGCCGTCATCCAGAGTCAGGGAGACGTAAGGAGCGGTGCCGGTGTAGCCGTCGGTGGACATATTGAGGGTACCCGCCTGGTTGTTGACCACGATGGTGCCGATGGCACCGGCGGCAACGGCGTTGTTGCCCTTGGCGGTGAAGTTGATTTCACCGCGGTTGCACATGGCAATGGCGCCCTTGAGCTCATCGCCCGCAGCGGCGAAGTCCTCGGGATTGCCGACGGCATCCACATAGACGAAGCGCTGCTCACCGGCCAGAGCGGTCATGGGCTGGATGGGAGCCTCGCTGGTGTCGGTGTAGAACATCTTGGTGCCGGCGAACTCAACATAGTTGCCGGTGGAACCCACGTTATCCACGGAGGCGACGCCCAGAGAGTTGGTGTAGGAGCCGGGGCTGCCGTTGGTGGCCCAGCTGACGCTCTCGGCGTAGGGATAGGTATAGGGGGTGTTCTCGAACCAGTGGCCGGAGTTACCGGCGGACATGGCAACGACCATACCGCTGTTGACAACAGCCTCCAGGATGGCCTGGTACTTGGCGTCAGACTGGCGGGAATAGCCGGGGTTGCCGCTGCCCAGAGACAGGTTGGCGGAATCGCAGCCCAGGATCATAGCGTCCTCGATGGCTGCCATGTAATCGGAATCGTAAGCGCCGCCGCCCTTACCGAAGACCTTCATGGTGTACACCTGGGCATCAGGGGCAACACCCTGGGTCAGAGCGGTATCCAGAGCGGGAGCGAAGGAACCGTCGGCCTGCTCAATGTAGCGGTTGCCGGCGGCAATACCGGTGACGTGGGAACCGTGGTCACCCTCGCTGTCGTTGTCGTGGGTGACATCCAGATCGGCGTCAATGTAGTTGAAGCCGAAGGGGATCTTGGCGCTGACATACAGGTCGGAGGCCTTCAGGTCGCCGTTCTTCTTGAAGGCGTTGAGCTTCTCCAGCTTGTCAGCGTAATCCGCAGCGGTGACGGGGGTAATGCCCAGACCCTTGACAGCGTAGCTGTAAGCAGCGCCGTTGAGGGAGGGATGATCCGTATCCGCGCCGGTATCGATGATGGCCACCTTGGAGCCTGCGCCGGTGTAACCGTCAGCCCAGGCAACGTTGGAGCCGATCATGTTGGAGGAGGTGGCCATGTTGGGATCGGTGGTCTCGGATTCCTTGACCACGCAGGGCTCATAGCGGGTCTCGATCAGGACGGAATCAACGCCCTTGATCTTCTCGATCTTCTCGATCTGGCCATACTGAACGTTGGCGGAGATGATGTTGGTAGCCAGGGTCAGATTCCAAACCACATCCAGAGACTGGCCGTCCAGGGCCTTCTTGGAGATGGTCTTGGCCATCTTATCCTGCTTGGATTCCAGCTTGTCGCGATACTTCATCGCCTTTTTGCTGCCAGAGGCGATGTCGGACGCGGAAAAGCCCTTGTCCAAGGTGGAGGGGTCGCTCAGCACGATGGAGACGCGGACCACGTCCGTGTCGGCATACTGCTACTGGGCTTCTTCCTCAACAGCCGCGTTTTCCTTGATGGGCAACTTGATGTTGTCCACCTTTTCCCAGGTGATACCGTTGTTCTCGCCCTTGGTCGCAACGGAGCTGCTGCTCATGGCCCAGGTGGGGGTCACGAGACTCAGCGTCAGTACGAGGGCAAGCACCACGGCCATCGCCCGTTTCAGGGTATGCGCGTGTTTCATATGCGTACTCTCTCTTTCTCCGGTTTATACCGGTAAAGTTGGATACCGGATCGGTGTGGGCCGCCGTGATGCCCTATCAGCCGGCCTGTCCGATACAGCTATGGTTACTATACCATGTTTCCTTGTCCAGCGCAATGAAAAAGTCGTGTAATTTGCCACAAAATTTATAGAAATTTCGACAAAAACAAAAATCAGCACTTTGTTCGCGCTATAACGACACATTGTGAGTTTTTACACAAAACAGGAATCATGAACCATTTGGTTTGGTTATTTCAACACTTTCACGCGATAAAGTTCAACGAATTACTCGGCTAAATTCCGGACCATTCTCCGTGTATGGCGGTTTGGCGTCGTTTTATCTCGCTTATTTCGACAGAGTGTTCATTAACGTGTGTCGAGATTTGGATCATGTGGATTTTTATGCATGCCTGGTTGAACGGGGATTGTGAACAATTTTTGTACAAAACGCCGGAGACCCGGAGGCCGTTTCCGGTCTCCGGGTCTCGCGGGTCACTCTGTCTCCGGATCAGAGACAGGTGTCATGTTCAGCGGGTGTGCTTCTTGCGGGGCAGGACCACCACAGCAGCAGCCAGCAGAGCGGAGACAGTCAGCAGCATGACCCACAGGGTGGTGTTGCTGTCGTCGCCGGTCTTGACGGCGGGCTTGTAGTTGGGGTCGGTCTCGCCGCAGTCGGTGCACTTGCCATCCTTATAATGGTGGCCGGTGGCCTGGATGGTCTCGCCCTTCTTCACGGTCTCGCCGCACACAGTGCAGACCTGGTCGCCGGTGTAGCCATCCTCGGTGCAGGTAGCCGCCTTAGCGCCCACCAGTTCGGTCTTGTGACCGGTGGCGGGGATAACCTCACCCTTCTTCACGGTCTCGTTGCAGACGGTGCAGACCTCGTCGCCGGTGTAGCCGTCCTCGGTGCAGGTGGCAGCCTTAGCGCCCACCATCTGGGTCTTGTGGCCCAGAGCGGGGATGGTCTCGCCCTTCTTCACGGTGACGCCGCAGGTCTTGCAGACCTCATCGCCGGTGTAGCCGTCCTCGGTGCAGGTGGCGGCCTTGGCTCCCACCAGCTGGGTGTCGTGGCCGGTGGCGGGGATGACCTGGCCCTTGGTGATGACTTCGCCGCAGATCTTGCAGACCTCATCGCCGGTATAGCCGTCCTGGGTGCAGGTGGCGGGCTTGGCGTTCTTCAGCTCGGGGTTGTGGCCCACCAGCTCCAGAGCGGCCAGCAGGGTACCATAGTTGTACACCAGCTCCTTCTGGGCGTCGGTGAGGGCGTTGTACTCGGCCAGCAGCTGGCGCAGGTAAGCCTCGTCCTCGTTGGTCAGATTCTCGATGGGCTTGAGGGCCTCGATCTTCTTGATCAGCTCCAGCACCGCCATTTCATCGGCGTTGTTGGGGTCGGCATCAATATACAGATAACCAATGGCTGCGGGGCCGGTCTCGCCGGTGAGGCTGTAAGCCGTGACCCGGTAAGCATAGCTGCGGCCGAAGGGCAGCGTGGTGGTATCGGTATAGGTGCACTCGGTGAGGCCCTCAGCCAGGGTCTCGAAGCCCTCGAAGGTCCAGGTATCCTGGGTATCATCCTGGAAGTGGGCAGCCACGCTGCGCTCCACCTTATAGACGATATCCTCGGCGTTGGACTGCTTGGCAGCGGTCCAGGTCAGCAGGGCGTTGCGGACGCCGGTCTCCGTGACGGTGAGATCCGTGGGCGTGAAGTAGCTCTCGTCCATGATGTTGACGCTGCCCTTTTCGGTGTTGAAATACTTGTCCCAGACATAGGCGGTGTAGCCCACAGCGCCCTGGGGATAGTACAGGTTCAGGCCCCAGTCGTTGTACACGAAGCCGCTGGTGGTGGTGGTGCCCCACAGGCCCACGAAGTTGGCGTACAGGGCCACGTTGGCATAAGCGCCGGTCAGGGACACGGTGGTCTCCAGCAGAGGAGCGGTCATGCCGTTGAAGTAGTAATCCTTCAGGTTGGTGCAGGCGAAGAACCCCTTGGGACCGATACGCTCCAGGGTGGTGGGGAGGCTGACGCTCTTGAGGTGCTCGTTGCCGGCGAAGGCGTTGCCGCCCACGCGGACGGTGCCCTCGGGGATGCGGTAGCTCTCCGCCGTGCGGCCCTCGGGATAGCAGCGCAGGTTCGTGCCGTTCTTATCGAACAGGACGCCGTCCACGCTCTTGAAGTACAGGGAGCCGTCGGCCACGAAGATGTTCTGCAGGTTCACGCAGTCGGTGAAGGCATTGACGGTGTTGCTGACGCCGCAATCCTGGATGGAGGCGGGCAGAGTCAGCTCCGTCAGAGCCTCGCAGCCCACAAAGCCGCGGCTGGGCACAGCCGTCAGGGACTTGGAGAGGGTGACATTCTTCAGGGCGTCGTTGTAAGCCAGCGCGCTGCCGCCCATCTCGGTGACGGTGTCGGGAATGACAATGGTCTCCAGACCGGTCTTGGAGATGGCGCTGGCGCCGATGCTGGTCAGGCCATAGGGCAGACGCAGGCTGGTCAGATTGGGACAATTGTAGAAGGCGAAGGTGCCGACGGTCAGCCCATTGGCGGAATCCTCGAAGTAGATCTCCTCAATCCTGGAGCTGGAGAAGGCATAGGTGCCCACCTTGGTGACGCTGGCGGGAACGATGACCTTCTTGAGGCTGGTGTTGTTCTGGAACATCTTATCGGGGATCTCAGTCATGCTGGCGGGCAGGGTGAACTCGGTGGTCTCATTGCCCTGGGGCCAGATGTAGATCTCGCCGGTGTCCTTGAGCATCACGATGCCGTTGGAGGACGCATACACGGGGTTGTTGGCGTCCACCACGATGTTCTTCAGGCCGCTGGCCAGATAGAAGGCATCCTTGGCCAGGCTGGTGACGGAGGCGGGGATGTTGACCTCGGTGACATAGGCGGTCTTGTTGTAGTTCAGATAAGCAAACGCCTTGCTATCAATGGATTGCAGGGTGCCGGGGAAGGCCAGCGTCCGGGCCTCATAGGGCTGATAGAAGGCGCTGTTGCCGATGGACTCCAGCTGGGTGCCGGAGAAGTCCAGATTCTGGAGCTTCCGGGCATAGTAGAAGGCCTGCTTGCCGATGGTCTTCAGCTGAGAGGGCCAGTTGATGGTCTCCAGCACCATGCAGTTATAGAAGGCGCGCTCACCGATGGAGGTGACGTTGTCGCTGAGCTTCACGGTCTTGACGGCCTTGGCGTTGTAGAACGCGCGCTCGGGGATGACGGTGAGGCTGCCGCAGTCGATGGAAGCGGCGGCGTTGCAGTCATAGAACGCGGAGCCGCCCAGGGAGGTGACGGACTGGGGAATGGTGATGGCCTTCAGAGCCTTCCAGCCGTAGAAGGCGTTGGCGCCGATGGAGGTCAGCCCCTCCTTCAGGGACAGGGCGGTGGCCTTGGCGCAGCCGCGGAAGGCGTAATTGCCCACGGTCTCCACGGTGGCGGGCAGGTCCACAGCCGTCAGCGCGGAGCAGTTGCTGAAGGCGTAGTCGGGAACAGCGGTCAGGCTCTGGCCGAAGGTCACGGTTTTCAGGCCGGAGCAGCCGTCGAAGGCGTGCTCACCCAGGGTGGTGAAGCCATCGGGCATGGCGATGGCCGTCAGCTTGGTGCAGCCCTGGAAGGCGGCGGTGCCGATCTTCTTGAGGCTGGCAGGCAGCGTGACGGACGTGATGGTGGTTTTCTTATAGAACAGGTAGTCGCTGATGGTCTCCACGCCGTCGGGGACGGTGTAGGAGGTGCCCTTGAAGTCCTGGGGCAGGCTCACCAGAACCTTGCCGCCGCCGGCCAGCAGGGTGCCGTCCTCGGTCCGGACGATGCTGGCGCCGTCCTCGATGACATAGCCCTCAAAGGCGGGGCAGCTGACAAACGGGGTCAGACCGAAGGACAGGGTCTCGGCCTTGTAGGAGGCAGGGAAGGTCAGGGTCTTCAGGTTGGTGCAGCCCTGGAAGGCCCTCTCGCCGATGAGGGTGACGTTGTCGGGAACGATGAAGTTCACCAGCGCGGTGCAGCCCTGGAACATCTGCTTGCCGATGGTGGTCAGCTTGGGGGCCACGAAGGTGGTCAGGTTCAGGCTGTTGTAGAACGCGGAATCCAGGCCCTGGGGATCGCCCAGCACGGTGATCTCGGTGAGGCTGCTGCGGGCAAAGGCGTTGGTGCCGACGAAGGTCAGGCTCTCGGGGATGGTCATCTCCTCCAGACCGGCGCAGCCGGCAAAGCAGCTGGTGCCAACGGAGGTGACGTTGGACAGGTCGGGCAGGTGCTTCAGGCTCTTGCAGGTGAAGAACGCCGTCTTAGGCAGCTCGGTCAGGTTCTTGGACAGAGTCACGGAGGTTACAGCCGTGCAGTTGGCGAACTGGTCGCCGTTTGCGTCCATAGAGGTGACGGTGTCGGGAATGGTGATGCTGGTCAGAGCAAAGGCATTATAGAAAATACCGGCGCTCAGGGAGGTGACGCCCTCAGGGATCACCAGGTCGCCCTCCAGGGCCTTGCAGAAGTAGAAGGCCTTGACGCCCATGGTGGTCAGGCCCTTGGGCAGGACGCCGTCATCGGTGTGGCCCAGGGTCTTCAGGTTCTCGCAGTAGTAGAACGCGCCCTCGTTGATGACCTTCAGCGTCTCAGGCAGGCTGACGCTCTGCAGGTTGTCGCAGTCGTAGAAGGCCCGATAGCCGATCTCCTCCAGGGAGTCGGGGCAGATGACGTTGAGGATGTAGTCGTTGTTCTTGAAGGCGTTCTCCCCGATGACGCGGACGCCGTCGGGAATGGTGACGGTGCTCTCGGTGCCGCTGTAGCTGACCAGGGTGTCGCCCACGATGTTGAAGCTGCCGGCGCCGCTGGCCTCGTTGACGGTGACGGCCAGATCATAGGTGGCGGTGCCGTTCTTGGCCTTGGCGGTGACGGTGGCCGTGCCGGGCTTCAGAGCGGTGAGCTTGGCGTACTGGGTCAGCTGGTCGCCCTCGCCGTTGGGCTCAACGGTGACCACGGACTCGTCGGAGGAGGTCCACTCCAGGGTCAGGTCGGTGGCATAGAAGGGCGAATAGCCATACAGCCGGACATTGGTATAGGTGGTGTCAGGCAGCATGGTCACGGAGGAGGTGTTCAGCAGGAACTCGCTCATAGGCACGTCCGCGCCCACCTCGTCGGTGACGGTGACCTGGCACTGGGCCTTCACGTCGGTCCAGACGGAGGACTTGACGGTGATGGTGGCGGTGCCGGGAGCCTTGGCGGCCACGATGCCGTTCTTCACCTCGGCCACGCTGGAATCGGAGGAGCTCCAAACCAGGTTCTGGTCGGTGGCATCGTCGGGAGTCACAGTGGCGTTCAGCTGGACATAGCCCTTCTGGGGCAGGGTCACAGCGGTCTGATCCAGAGTGATCTTGGTGACGGCGTTCTCAGGCAGGGTCACGCGATAGGCACACTGGTTCATGGCGTAGTCGTAGGCCACCACATAGAAGGTGCCCTGCAGGAGCTTCTGATAGAAGTCCGTAACGTCGAAGGTGTAGGTATACTCCTCGTAAGCCCGGGGAGAGGTGCCGTCGGCCTTCAGGGCGGGGATGATGCCGTCATAGTAGTTGGAGCCGATGCTCATTTCCTTCTTGCCGTTGTTGACGTTGGTCTTCCATTCGGTGGAGTACAGGGTGGCGCCGGCCAGGCAGAAGTTATCGGCCAGGGTCACGTCCAGGTACTTCCGGCCGTCGTCGCCGGTGCGGAACTGCAGGTTCTCGCGGTCGACGATATAGGGCATTTCACCGTCGGAGGTGAAGTTGAAGGAATAGGTGTTCTTCAGGTTGTCCTGCACGTCGAAGCCGTCCACATAGGCGGTGGCGGTGTAGGTCATGCGGGTGTTGTTGGGGATCAGGTGGCTGCCGGTCAGCGGGGGGAAGATCTCGCCCACATAGCCGGGCCGCACAGCGGCGGAGCTGGAGTTGTACATGGCCTTGCGGACATTGAGGCCGTCGCTGTTGAGGTACACCTCGCCGGTGTCGCTGTCGGTGATGGTGACGTTGGTGGTCTTGGCCGCGCGCAGCAGACCGGCCTGCAGGTAATACAGGTTGCTGACGCCGTTGCCGCCGCCCAGGTCCACGCAGATCTTATCGGCGGAGGTGGAGGGGGTGTCGTAGCCCTCGGGGACCACGAAGGGATACATGCCCAGCTTCACCACGTACATCATGGCGTAAACACCGGCCACGTTGGTGGCGTACATCTTCTCGTCCAGGCCGTTATAGATATCGGCGTCCTCGAAGATGGGGGCCTTGGTCCAGTCGCCGTAGAAGCCCAGGAAGGGCACGGACAGCGCGGGATCGTCGTTGTTGGTCAGCTCCACGAAGCCTTCCACATAGATGCCGTTGGGGAACTTGGCCAGATACTCGCGGTCCGCGTCGGACAGGCGGACGGTGACGGTGACGGTGGCCTCGCCCTTGGCGGGCACGGTGACGGTGGAGCCGCTGAGGGCGCCGCCGGAGACCTTGATGGCGCTGGTGTCGGCGGAGAGGATATAGCCCTTCTGGGCGATGTACAGCCCGTCGGAGGTGGTGCTCTCGGTCTGGACGGTGGTATTGACGTCATAGGACAGGGCGGAGCCGGTGAGGTTCTTCACCACGAAGCTCAGCTTGTACACGCCCAGCTGGTCGGCGTCGTCGCCCAGCTCGATCTTGGTCTTGTCCTGGCCCCGGACATACAGGTAGGCGGGGGTGGTGACGGCCTCGGCCAGGTTCACCATACCGGAGCCCTGCTTGCGGGGAGAGTAAGCCACGCCGTTTTCATCATACAGGATGTCGGCGGTGCTCATCAGCAGGCGGTTCACCAGCAGCTGCTTGTCGGTATCGGAGGCGCCGGGCATCAGGGTATTCACATACTCCAGAGCGGCGGCGGCCACACCGGCCAGATACGGAGACGCCATGGAGGTACCGCTCATGTAGCCGTACTTGGCGAAGGGCAGAGAGGAATAGATGCTGCCGCCGGGGGCGGTGATCTCCGGCTTCAGGGACAGAGAAGGCAGGGGGCCCCAGGAGGAGAAGTCGCTCATGGCCACGGAGCCCTTTTCGGTCTTGGAGACGGTGAGGGTCTTTTCCTGGGCGGCTTCCATCATCTGGCCGTTGGCCAGGCTGATGCACACGGTGGGGATCTTGTAGTTATCCACGGACATGTTCAGCAGATAGCCGTCGCGGTTGTTATAGATGATGCAGCCCGCAGCGCCGGCAGAGGCGGCATTGAGCTGCTTCTGCTCGAAGGACAGGCCGCCGCGCATGACCACGGCGATCTTGCCGGTGACGTCCAGGCCCTGGTAATCGGCGGTGTCGCCGGTGTTGGGCACCATGACGTATTCATAGGTCCTGGAGCTGTCATTGCCCAGCAGCAGGGCAGTGAAGTCGTGGCCGGACACGTCCTGATAGGGGACGCGGCCCTGGGCGGTGACAAAGGCCGCCGTCTCGTTGGCGTTGACGGAGGCAACGGACAGCGCCGCGTCATAGGAGGACGAGGAGCTGATGATGCCGGTGTCGGGGTCGGACACGGAGGTGAAGTCACCCTTTGCGCCGCCCTGGGAGGAGGAATAGGAGTTACCGGCAGAGCAGTTCAGCAGGATACCGGCGGACTTGACCAGATCGTAATACTTGGTGGTCAGGTCGCCCTCGGCCTCCCGGCCGAAGCCGCCGTTGGAGCCCAGGGACATGTTGATCACGTCCACGTCCAGCAGCAGGGCGTCGTTCAGAGCCGCCAGGATGGTATCCGTGGAGGCGCCGTTGGTGGAGTCGGAGAATACCTTGAAGATGGCCAGCTGGGCCTCGGGAGACTGACCGGCGAAGGTGACGCTGCCGTCGGCGTCCACGGTCTTGCCGGCGGTGATACCGGCCACGTGGGTGCCGTGGTCATTGCCGTACTTCTCCACGGCGTCGGCGGAGGGGATCACGTCCGCGTCGGCGTCGGCATAGTCGAAGGCGAAGGGCACCTTGCCGCTCTTATACAGGTCGTCCTCGGTCAGCAGCTCCAGGGAGCTGGAGCTGTGCTTCTGGGCATACCACAGAGCGGCATAGCTGTATGCGGTGACCTTGGTCTTGCCGTCCTCGCCCTGGCTGATCTGATAGAGCAGCTTACTGAGGCTGGACTTCTGCAGCTTCTGCACGGCAGGAGCGTTGGCAAAGGCCTCGTGGTTCACATCCAGGCCGGTGTCCAGGATGCCGATGAGCATCCCCTCGCCCTGATACTGGGTGTTGTTGGAATAGGCCGCCACTTCCGCGGCGGTCAGGGCCTGGCCCAGAGTGGCGGAGCCCATGGAATCGGTGTAGTAGGTCTGGCACAGCACCACGTCCTCTACGCCGCTGATGTTCTTGATGTCATGGATCTTGCCGTAAGGCACCTGGGCGGCAAAGCCGCTGACCACGGAGGTGTAGCTGAAGGTGAAGGAGCTGGGAATGCCCTTGCTTTCCATGGTGTTCATCACGGAGAGCTGCAGGTTGGCGATGTCCTTCAGCTGGGCCTTGGCTGCGTCCGTCTGCTGGAAGTCCAGCATGGACATACTGGCATTGGTGCGGTTGCGGACATCCAGCAGGCTGTCTGCATCCAGCTGCACAATGACCTTGACCATTTCGTCGTCTGCCGGGATCTCGGACCTGGACACCTTGCTGGAGTCCATGTTATCCTCGAAGATCGCCAGACGGTCGCTGTCTGTGAGCTCATTGGTCACATCGGTGGCCGTCAGCCCGGTCTCGGGGTCAGACGGCGTCAGTTCCGCCGCCATGGCGCTGACCGGCAGGACGCTGATGAGCATCATCAGCACCAATACCAGAGCAAGCAGCCGCTGCGGCATTCTCGTCTTTTTCATCGATCGACTTCCTTCCTGTTTTTTTCGTTTCGCTCCCCTGCTGTGTTGAGGCGCTTTCCGATTGCATAATTATACTTCCTTTCTCCTGCAAAAGCAAGGAATTTCTTCCAAAAACAAGGATTTTTTCAGGAAACGTTTCCGGTGTTTCCGCCGGGTGGACGGCCGGTTGGCGCTTTTTTCCGATGCTTCGGTATCACGTCACCGTGATAAACGGCCCATTGTTTTTTGTACTTATCTCACGAACAAATTTCGGCCGCCGCGTCCGTATTGGACAAATCCACCAAAATGTCAGCCTCCCCTTTTCCGCCCCGCTGATTTCGTCCGCAGTACACGCACATTTGTGTTTGTTCACGCCGGGTGGACGGCAGTGGAAAAAGCCTGGAAATATCTTCCATGTATATTGTGTATATTTTTTTGCCATTTTCCCATATGCCTACCATTTGGGGCGGTTTTCGCCAAATGATTCGGTGCGGCGTATCCACAAAAGGGGGGCAGAGGAAGCCCGGCTGGCAGGCAGCCCCACCTATACGCTGGAGGAATCCAGAAAACGGCTGGAGGCGATTTATCAGCGTGGCTGACCTTGTGATTCCGAAACCCGCCCAGCGGGAACTTGAAGAAATCGCAATGCTTCACTTGAACCTTGTGGGGCCAGATTCCGCGAGGAACATCACCAATCTGATTCTGGATACGCTGTCCCGTCTGGAGCGGTTTCCGCTGTCCGGCCATATCCCGCAGGACAAGGAACTGCGAAACGGCGGATACCGCTATGTGATCGCCGGAAAGTATATCTGCGTGTACCGGCTGATCGCCGGAACGGTCTATGTGTACCACATGGCCCACGGCGCAAGCAATTACCCCACGCTGTTCAAGCGGCTTATGAAAGAAGAAAATCCATAATGTGTGGACAAAATCCGCAAAAAAGCAACTGTGACCCGCAAAAAAGCGGGTCACAGTTGCTTTCTGGCACCCCAGAGAGGACTCTAACCTCCGACCTACCGCTTAGGAGATGGACCCAGTGCATATATTCCCTATCAACAGGGATAAAGAAAATGCAGTTATATCAAGGCTTTTCTCCATGTTCTCTATAAACCTTGTACAAGCAAAATCAAGCAAAAACAAAGGATTTTAGCCCCCTATTGTTTGCACTC
>ENA-OZAB01000761-OZAB01000761.1-human-gut-metagenome-genome-assembly--contig:-NODE-761-length-16202-cov-7.308540_pt1 | contig 16202 bp, 10 predicted proteins | sample MGYA00243297_ERZ653491 | MGnify/ENA primary metagenome ERZ653491 (study PRJEB26926, sample SAMN06165154) | human gut metagenome | biome: ENVO:00009003; feature: ENVO:2100002; material: ENVO:00002003... | reverse complement strand
ATCTACACTATCCTCTTCGTCGGCAGCGTCAGATGTGTATAAGAGACAGGTTTTGCAGATAAAGCAAGACGCTTTTTTCCTTATTATTAAGGTAATATCCGGAAGATATAATCGGGAGAGACTGTGTAAAAATGCAGCGCCGAAGGTGACAGCGAAAACTCTCAGGCAAAAGGACCGGTTATGGACGGAACTCTGGAGAGCTGTAATTATCAGCACCGAAGAAGCAATTTCTAAGCATAGAGATGAGAAATATTGAGGCTGATTTGCTTGGGGAGAATCTTTCAGGTTTTTAACAGAGGCATAGGTGTATTAAAGTGCGCCTGTAGCCTCTTGTTTTTATGTAAAGATATATTAGGAAGGGAATCTTCTTAAGAATCTTGATAAGGCAGGATTGCAAGGCACGAAAAGGCTAAAGCAAAGGAGAGAAACATTATGAAGACAGACATTGAAATTGCACAGGAAGCAGTAATGGAGCCAATTAAGAATGTTGCAGCCAGATGCGGCATAAGCGAGGATGATCTTGAATTATACGGAAAGTATAAGGCTAAGATATCAGATGAGTACATCAACAGTGTCAAAGACAATGAAGATGGAAAGTTAATTCTTGTTACAGCCATAAATCCAACTCCGGCAGGAGAGGGAAAGACAACAATTACTGTAGGGCTTGGAGAAGCATTTGGAAAGCTTGGCAAGAAGGCAGTTATAGCACTTCGTGAGCCATCACTTGGTCCATGTTTCGGTATCAAAGGTGGAGCAGCAGGTGGTGGATATGCACAGGTTGTTCCTATGGAAGAATTGAATCTGCATTTTACAGGCGATTTCCATGCAATCACATCAGCTAACAACTTATGTGCAGCACTTCTTGATAACCATATACAGCAGGGCAACGAACTTGGAATTGACCCAAGATGTGTTACATGGAAAAGATGTATGGATATGAACGACCGTGTTCTTAGAAATATAGTTGTAGGTCTTGGTTCTAAGGTTGACGGAACTGTAAGAGAAGATCATTTTGTTATCACAGTTGCGTCAGAGATTATGGCAGTATTATGTCTTGCAACAGATATGAAGGATTTAAAAGAAAGACTCGGCAAGATGGTAGTTGCTTACAATTATCAGGGACAGCCTGTTACAGCATCAGATATCAAGGCAGTAGGTTCAATGGCAGCTTTGTTAAAGGATGCATTAAAGCCTAACCTTATCCAGACACTTGAGCATACTCCAGCATTAGTACATGGTGGACCATTTGCTAATATCGCACATGGCTGTAATTCAGTAAGAGCAACTAAGACTGCACTCAAGATGGCAGATTATGTAATCACAGAGGCAGGATTTGGTGCAGATTTAGGAGCAGAGAAATTCTTCGATATAAAGTGCCGTAAGTCAGACTTAAAGCCAGATGCAGTTGTATTAGTAGCAACAGTAAGAGCACTTAAGTACAACGGCGGAGTACCTAAGACAGAATTATCAGCAGAGAATCTTGACGCATTAAAGAAGGGAATCGTAAACCTTGAAAAGCATATTGAGAATCTTCAGAAATATGGTGTACCTGTAGTTGTTACACTTAATGCGTTTGTATCAGATACACAGGCAGAATTAGATTATATACAGAAGTTCTGTGAAGATAAAGGCTGTGAATTCGCCCTTGCCAAAGTATGGGAAAAGGGTGGAGAAGGCGGAATTGAGCTTGCAGAAAAGGTTCTTAAGACACTTGAGACAAAGAAGAGCAATTTCCATTGTCTGTATGAGACAGACCAGCCGGTTAAAGCAAAGATTGAGACAATTGCCAAAGAAATATATGGAGCAGGAAGTGTTAATTATTCGGCAGCAGCTAATAAGCAGATTGAACAGCTTGAACAGTTAGGATTTGGTAATCTTCCAATCTGTATGGCTAAGACACAGTATTCGCTTTCAGACGATCCAACATTACTTGGCCGTCCGGAAGGATTTGAGATGAATGTAAGAGAAGCATATGTATCAGCCGGTGCAGGCTTCATAGTAGTGCTTACAGGTTCAGTAATGACAATGCCAGGACTTTCAAAATCACCAGCGGCATATAATATAGATGTTAATGATGATGGGGTAATAACTGGGTTATTCTAGAAAAGTGACTCCCGGGAGTGGGAGGCAGGTGGTTGTGGGGTGTGGAATCCCTCCGGTAAACTGCACTGCATAATAATAAGCATTGAGTGTTTAGGTAATTATACCATCCGCTAACGATGTCTACGCACATCCATGTGCGAGACATCTCACACGCCATCCGTGGCGTGTGTACGCTTTGGTTTACTTATGACTCAATGCTTTTATTATGTGCACAGTTTACAGTCGGAATACCGCACCCCACAAACCACCTGTCTCCAAACTTCCGGGAGTTTTTCTATATAGGAGATGAGAATATCTCTCCCGCCCCAACCTTGCCAAAGGCGGGGCGGAGCAGTTGTCCGGTAAAGAAAAGCCCAGCCGTGTATATTAGTAAAATCAAAACCGTATGAAGACGCCGGCACTTGGTAAGCTGGGAAAGCTGCCACAAAGTGGTAGCAAATCCCAGCGAACCTAGTACCGCTGCGTCGGAATCCGAGCGGAAGCGTGTTTTGATTTTACTAATATACACGGCTGGGCGTGCTTTAGGGGAGCAACTTCCTACAACATAACTCCCGACTTCTCCTTACTTCTCTCAATCATATGATTCAGCTTCTCAAATGGTTTCTGTAGGAACAATCCGATAATCAGCGAAACAACTATATATATTGAAAGAAATGCGAGATTCTTAATGTAATCATATCTGTACATTCCTGCTATACATTCTCTTAATGCATCCATTGAATATGGGAAGAGCAGGAATCGGTATATTATCTGGTAGGCGTTAGGAAGTACTTCTATAGGGAATGTACCGCCTGAGCCGGCAACCTGTATAACGAGCAGGACAATTCCAAGTGCTTCACCGATATTTCCAAATGCAACAGTAAGGCTGTACATAAAGAAGGTGAATACGAAGCTTGAGAATGCACATGCAACCCAGTAAAGGAATGGGTGGTAACACTGGATTCCTATGTAGAGAAGATTTCCAAGTGTTATAAGCAGTGCCTGAAGCTGTCCTACTGCAAAGAAGATAAAATACCTTCCGAAGAATTTTTCATATCTCTTTGCATCTGCTGGAATGTCCGGAGCAGGATGCACAGGTGTGTGCATAATAGCAACAAGTATAAGTCCACCAAACCACAGTGCAAGTATTGTGTAGAATGGTGAAGCGCTTGTTCCATAGCTTTTAACAGCATATACCTGCTCTGTTGTTATATTTACAGGTGCAGAGAGAAAATCTCCCAAAGTATTGGCATCTGCATTTAACATCTCTGATAATAAACCATATGTATCTTGTTCAGTGATTGTGTTTAATGTATTAATTGCGTTATCAAGCTTTGTCTCAAGGTCACTGAGAAGCTCTTTAGTCTGAGTGAGTGAGCCCGATGTAAGCTTAATTGCAGCAGACAGGTCTGCAACATCCATGTTCATGTCAGAATAAAGCTCTGTTAATGAACTCATAATGCTTTGAATCTGGGACATCTGGTTTGAAAGAGCAGATGATAATTCATTTAAAGATTCAGCGGAATTACCATTTACAAGTGCCTGTAAGGTTATTAACTGCTGCTGCTGTAACTGTAATTGTGTATAAACTTGCGGTGCAGCACTGTTTGAACTGCTGCTTATTGATGATGTAAGGTCAGTAATTGCAAGCATTGAATTAAGAATTACATCGTATGTTGAAAGTGTAGTCCTTGCGGATGTAAGTCTGTTAATAACTGCATCCATAAGAGAACCGGTTTCTTTATCTGCATCTTTGATAACTGAGTCGCCAGTACCGGCAATCGTAGATACGATTGTATCTATAAATGTCTGGTTTACCTGCTGCTGAACTGCTGTTTTAGCCTTGTCTGTTATCTTAGGTGCAATAGCGTTTGCTTTCTGGTTACAGTAATATTTTAACTGAGGATGTTCCATGGAATCACTTAAGAAGCTTATAAGATTCTTGGAAAAATTCTCTGGAACAACGAGGGCTGCATAATACTCACCGCTGTATACGCCTTCGATTGCTTCATCTGATGAAGCAACAAACTGCCAACCGATAGTGTTATTAGTTTTAAGTGCATCAATTATGGTGTCACCGACATTAAGCTCCGTTCCTTCAAGAGAAGTACATTTGTCAACAGATACAACGGCAACTTTAATCCTGCTTGTGGAAGCCTGTCCATATGGATCCCAGTTTGACAGGATATTAAACCACGAATACAATGCAGGAATAACGGTAAGACCGATAATTACGCATAGTGCAATTACATTTGTTTTTATATGGCGAAGGTCAGCCCGTATAATCTTAAATATATTTTTCATAACTGTACCTCACTTAAAAATGCTTTGATACTGTCTGTAAGAGAAGTATCAGCCTGTTTTTCCTTAATCTCAATATTGAGCTCATTGAGCTTTCTTGCGAGCTTGTCGTCAATATAATCAATAACTATAAGATAAGCACAGAATATAAAAAGTGAGATTACCCAAAGAAGCAGATAAACAACCTTAGCTGTATCCATGGTAAACATAAGCACCATGAATACTAAAGGAATTATCATCATACATCTTAAGCAGACCTTTTTCTTGTGCTGGTTCTTAGCGTGCATATTTTCTGCAAATGCTGTGATTTCCGCAATAACAACATCTATATTAAAATCATCATTTTGCATAAATTCATTTCTCCTTTACATAAAATGTGTTTCTTTCATACGGCGTTCGAAGAACTCGCGTACTTCAAGAAGTGACTTTCTGATTCCGAGTCCCAGAATAAGGGAAATAACAGCATAAGCGCATAATTTCACAAGAAATACAGCGTAATCACACTGATATAATCCGCTTATTGCCTCCCTCATGGCATTGATTGCATAAGGGAATGGGAAGTAAAGGTACACATTCTGGAAGAATTCAGGAAGAAGTTCTATTGGATAAGTTCCACCTGAACCGGCAATCTGTAACACAATCATAACTACAGCAATAGCTTTTCCCAAATCACCAAATGTAAGAACAAGTGTATATATAAATAATGTAAATACAAAGCTTGTTATAGCGGCTGCAAGCCACAGCATGAATGGGTGGGTGCAGTCAATTTTTAAAATGTACAAATCACCAAGAACAACTACAAGAGCCTGAAGCTGTCCCATTGCAAGGAAGAGTAGTGCACGGCCCATATATTTCTGATGTTCTGTGGCATCCTTGAATTCATCATCCTCATAGTCAACCTTTACTTTCATAAGGGCAACTAAAACAATTCCTCCAACCCAGAGAGCAAGTGTTGTATAGAAAGGTGTAACACTTGTTCCATAGTTAGTCTGCATATAGACGTAGATTTCTTCTACCTGTACAGGTTCTGACAGGAATGACGCTATTGACTGTGCGTCTGAGTTGATGAAATCCATTATCAGTTTATATGTAGAAGATGAACTTATATCTCCTACTGAACCAGATATGGTATCAAGCCTTTTATTGAGAGAATCAAGTAATGTTTTTGTGCTTTCTAGAGTTGTATTAATATTTACTGATATATCACTCACACCAAGGAGCATCTGTGATATTCCGTTAATACTGTCTCCGGCACTGCTTATATTAGCTGCAAGGCTGCTTACGGCATTCTTAATGGAAGCCTTAAGAAGGTTAACATTAGTTCTTATTACAGTCTGCATAATTGTCTGGCTCTTCTGGAGCTCTGTGCGGCACTGTTCAACAACAGACTTGATTAACTGGTATTTTGCCTGAAGTGTTTCAGGTGAATCAGTAAGAATATCGGCACACTGCTGAACAAGGTTGTATGCGATATTCTCCATAGCGTTAACAGAAGCTAGAGCTGACTTTAGGGCGGTGATAACTGCCGGGTCAATGCCATCTACTTTGCTGAGGGAATCAATAGCATCTTCAAGAGCCTTATTCTGGTCTATAAGTTCCTTTAACTGTTTGTTGGCTTTACTAAGCTCAACGCCAGCCTGTCCGATATCAGTTATTGAAAGCTGTACAGCTTTATCAAGAGAATCAAGTGCGCTGTCAGTTAATTCATTCATAGCTTTAAGCTGCGCATCAATCTGGTTTGCAATATCATCTGTGACATTATCAAGAGATTTATTGGCAATATCAGCAACATCAGTTGTTCCGGTAAGAACATCTTTAATCTGTGGGAGAATCTCCTGAAGTTTTGCAAGATTATCTGCCAGGTCTGAATTACTCTTAATAAACATGTCAATCATGGTATCGTAAGAATTAATATTGGCAGATACACTCTGTAAATCCTTAACTGTCTTTTCAATAATTGAAGGATCATTTTCAGCTATTTCGTTAAGTCCCTGCATAATAGTCTTAACACACACATCAATGAATTCGGAATTGATAGTGTTCTGAAGAGTGCTTTTTCCTGTATCTGTAATCTTGGAAGCAACAGCATTTTTCTTGGAATTCTCATAGTATGTAACTGTTGGTGGATTAAGACCATTGTCAAGGAAGTCATACAGGCTTCGTGAAAAGTCCTCACCAACAACGATAACGGCATAGTACTTCCCGGCATTCAGTTTATTCATGGCTTCATCTTTAGTTTCCGGAAAACGCCAGCCTAATTTATCATTCGAATGAAGCTGTTCAACAATCTGTTCTCCCATATTGATAGTGGAATCATCAGATTCAGAGTAGCCTTCATCTTCAGAAACAATAGCAATCTGGACAGACGCAGTGTTTGCGTAAGGATCCCAGTTGGAATATATGTTAAACCATGCGTAAAGCGATGGAATAAGGCACAGACCAAGCGCAATGGCTAAAGCCAGAATATTCCTGCTAAGACCTTTCAAATCTTTTTTGAAAATCTTAAATATCATAACATTCCTCAATTCTTTAATTATCGTTTAAAACTTATATGTATTTTACTTAAGAAACTGGGGAAAATCAATACAGAGAGGATAAATCAGACATATTTAATAAATTAAGAAAGGATACGGATTTATGAACATATTGTATTGTGGTGATAAACCAATGCAGAAGGGGATTCTTTTATCTTCAATGTCTCTTATTAAAAATGTGAATGAACCGTTAAATATATATATTCTCACGGTTGATTACAGGGAAAAAGGTATTAATTACAAGCCGGTTGATAAAGCATTTGCAAAATATCTGAAAGAAAAATTGAATAAATCGGACATTAAAGTAAATATCTTTCTTGTTGATGTTACAAGATATTTTGTTGAGGAGTTGCCGGAGGCAAATATGCAGAGCAGATTTACTGCGTGCTGTATGTTGCGCCTTTTTGCTGATAAGACAGATATTAAGGATAGAGTTCTTTATCTGGATACTGATGTGTTGTGCAGAAAAGATTTTAGGGATTTTTATTATCAGAATATGGATGGCATAGAGATTGCGGGAGTTTCTGATTATTATGGCAGATGGCTTTTCGGTGATGGCTACATTAATTCCGGAGTAATGCTTATGAATATGAGGATGATAAGACAGAACGGGCTTCTGGAAAAATGTCGTGAACAGTGCATAAGAAAGGAAATGTTTATGCCTGACCAGACGGCTGTTAATACATTTGCAACAAGAGTTAATCTGTGCGGACGAAAGTTTAATGACCAGAGGAGGCTGCATGACAACACTGTTTTTCAGCATTTTACAACTACCTTCCGGGTGTTTCCGGTGATAAGGACTGTTTCAGTCAAGCCGTGGGAGATTGATAAAATGCATAATATACTTGGGCTTCATGAATATGATGAGCTTCTGGATTCTTATAACAGGGAGCATGAAGAGTACATGGCAGTTTCACGTATTCCTGTGTTTTTCTCGATTAATGAACAGTACGCACCATATCTGGCAGTGTGCCTTAAATCGCTGGCTGCACATGTGGCTTGTGATGAGCGTTACCGCATTATTGTTATGTGCGATAATGTGAAGAATATTACGATGATTCAGCTTCGTAATGTGATAAAGGATTATGAAAACATAGATATTGAATTCGTTGATATAAGAAAGAAAATGTACGAATATTCTGAAAGCTTTGGACAGACAGTTACTGACAGGCAGGAAAACAGGCTTTATTCAGGCGAGTTTACACTGACGATATATTTCAGGTTATTTATTGCAGAGCTTTTTCCAGAGCTTAATAAAGCTGTGTATATTGACTCTGATACCGTAATAAATGATGACATTGCAAAGCTTTATTCAGTTGATATGGGAGATGCAATGTTTGGTGCAGTAAGAGATACATTTGCAGGAAAGAATACAATACTGGCTCATTACATTGAAAATGTAGTGGGAATAGAGCGGAATGAATATGTCAATTCAGGAGTGCTTCTTATGAACCTTGATAAGATAAGACAGGCTCATCTGGCAGACAGATTCTTAAAGCTTATGGCTGAATATCACTTTGACAGTGTTGCACCTGACCAGGATTATATTAATGCTATGTGTGCAAAAGAAATATATTTTCTTGATAAGGAATGGAATGTTATGCCTAACAAGGGCGGGGAGTATATAGCAAGACCGAAGCTGATACATTATAACCTGTTTGACAAGCCGTGGCATTACAGCGAGATTCCGTATGAGGAGTATTTCTGGCAGTATGCAGCGGAGTCGGGATTTTATCCGTTGCTGATTAAACAGCGCAAGCAGTATGGGGATAATGAAAAGAAAGCTGACCGTGAGAATTTAAAGAAGCTTCTTGCAAGGGCTGAGAATATTGCGGACGGTGATGGGGTTAAGTTTTCTGATGTTGTGGGAAGCAGATTTGTTGTGGATAGTGGTTTCGTGAAGGATAGCAGTGATGCTGCAAAATAAATTATGTCGGAGGAGATATGATTGGTGATAGGGAGCAGGTCTATGAAAATATTAGGACGGCTGTAAGCCTTAATCAGTTGAATTCAAAGGTTGAGCCGGGAGACCCTAAGCTGTTACGCGAAGATAAAGAAGCATTACTAAGACATTATATTGATTACCGCACAGCATATGGTTTTTGTGTGAAGAAATATATTGCAGAAGCTATATTTCATGTCGGGACTTCTGCGGTGGGGCTTATAACACAAGTTGACGGACTTGAGAATCTTTCTGGAATCAGAGGTCCTGCGATTGTAACATGCAATCATTTCAGCCCGTTAGACCCTGCAATTGTCAGGTTTGCAATGAGAAAAGCTGGATTCAGAAGAATAAGTATTGTTAATCAAGATTCTAACCTTGCAATGAAAGGTTTTGTCGGGTATATGCAAAAATATGCCGACACAATGCCCGTAAGCAGCCTGAAATGGTTTATGGAGACTGAGTTTCCTAATCAGATTGAGAATGCATTTGATAAAAACAAACTTGTGCTTATATATCCTGAGCAGGAAATGTGGTTTAATTATCGGAAGCCCCGCCCATGCAAAAGAGGTGCATATCTGTATGCGGTAAAGTTTAATGTGCCGGTGATTTCGCTGTTTGTTGAACAGCAGGTTAAAAGTACACATTTGCACACATTCAGGGTACATGTCCTGCCAGTAATATATCCGGACAGACAGCTTGATGAAAGAACAGCAAGTTTAAGAATGCAGCACACAGACTATGAGCAGAAATGTGCTGCATATGTCATGGCATATGGAAAGAAACTGACTTACGATTTTGAAGAGGGCGATATTGTAGGAAGATAAAAGCATTTGACGCGGAAAGAATTGAAGTGTATATATATTTGAAGAAATTACAAAGATTGAGAGGAAAATGTATATGAAGATACATTCAGTGGCAGTACTTGGAGCAGGAGCAGTCGGCTCTTATGTTATATGGGGACTTTCAGAAAAGAAGGATATAAGTTTAAGCGTTATTGCAAAGGGCGAAAGAGCGGAAAGACTTAAGGCAGAAGGCTGTCTGATTAATGGAAAGACATACCACCCGGAGGTATTGACCCCAGAGGAAGCAAAAGGTGTTGACCTTCTTGTTGTATCATTAAAATACGGCGCACTTGCAGGTGCATTAGATGATATTAGGGAAGCCGTCGGTGAGAATACAATTGTCATGAGTCTTATGAATGGTGTTGACAGTGAAGAGATAATATCTACCAAGATAGATAAATCACATATTATTTATTCACTTATAAAGGTGGCGTCACACCGCGAAGGTAAGGAATATGTGTTCAATCCTGAGACTACAATAGGCATTATATATGGAGAGGAAACTGCACCATTTGAGAGTAAGAGAGTTGCGGCAATAAGAGATTTATTTGATGGAACAGGACTTAATTACAGAGTGACTGAACATATCAAAGAAGAGATATGGAGCAAGTATAGACTTAATATCTGTAACAATCTTCCACAGGCTATTATTGGAGCAGGTGTTGGCTGTTATACTGACAGTGAGCATATGAAAGCAATCAGCGAAGGATTACGTAAGGAGGTTGAAGCAGTAGCTCTTGCCAAAGGCATTGATATGAGCAGGTGTGCAGATAACTCAAGCCGAGGAAGCACTGTTCCGCCAACAGCAAGATATTCAACACTGCAGGATATTGACGCTGGCAGACACACAGAGATAGATATGTTCTCCGGCGCAATGATGCGCATGGGAAAAGAACTTGGAATTGATACACCATATAATGAATATACATATCACATCATCAAGGCACTTGAAGAGAAGAATGATGGCATGTTTGATTATGATGAGAATAGTGAGGCTGTGACTTATTCTAAGTAGTGGCAGACGGATTTAGCAGGCATGTGGGGTACAAGACAGAAAATATAAGATATTAATCATGGCGCAGCCTTTTTAAGGGCTGCGCTTATTGCTTCTATAAAGACGGAATATGTATATCTGTTGGCTGAATCATAGGTTATGTTGGTTGTGCCGGCTTCCATGACTTTAGCAGCAACTTCATCAAATGAAGTTGTGAGCTTAGGGTACATAGTTGTGATTGATTCAGAAAGATTAACAAGCTCAATGCTGTTAATGTTAGAGGAATCAACTGTGACCTGGATATCAACGGGGTTGCCGTCTAACAGAATAGAGGCGGTATATACTCCGGGGCAGAATTTAGGAGCGTCGGCATTATCAAGGGGTGTCTCAATATTAGAAGAAGCAGAAGCATTTACAGTGCTGCTCTTAGGTTTAGTAGTATTCCTGGAATTATCAGAACTATTGCTGCCAAGACGGATAACAGCGAATATAATAAAAGCTATTATAATAGCAGCGATAACCGCTCCAATAAGGAGCTTTTTAAATGGAATAACAACAATTTTAGTCTGACTCATCACAAAGAAACCTGCCCTTCATATTCATTATTACAAAATATATGGTATGGAGTGGGAGATTATGATTAAAATGTGGTATATTAAATACAAATGTATTGGATAGTGTAAAATGGCACATTAAATTAATGCATAGCTTGAAAAACCTACTAAATTGTTAAATATGATGAAATGGTAGGTTTATGAAGAGGTGAATGATTATGAACAGTAAATTTATCAAAACATTTGCAGTAATAGTGATTATAGCGGCAGGCATGACAGCGTGTGGACAAAAGAAAAATGTCATAACAGATGATGTATCAGAAAAAGAGATGACGAACATACAGGAGACTGCATCACAGGAAGTGACAGCACAGGAAATTATAACACAGGAGATTACAACCGAAAAAGAACCGGAAGATGACGAATATGTTCTTGTAAATAAATACATACCTGATATATATGTCGAATTGATGTATGCAACAGACAATAACTTTACAGGTGTCAGAATATATGATTTCACAGACGCATACCTTCGATACGGAACAGTTAAGAAGCTTGCAAATGTGCAGAAAGAACTGAAAGAACAGGGGTACAGCTTAAAGATTTGGGATGCATACAGACCGTTTGAGGCACAGCAGAAATTATGGGAAGTATATCCGGACCCTAACTATGTGGCAAATCCGGCTAACGGAATGAAAAAGCATAATCTTGGAGGAACAGTGGATATTACAATGGTTGCTGCTGATGGAACTGTTATATCAATGCCGACAGAATTTGATGATTTTTCTTTGAAAGCAGATAGGAATTATTCAGATATAGACAATGAAGAGGCTGTGAAAAATGTGATGATTCTACAGAATGCTATGGAAAATAACGGATTTACAGGCTATCAGGGAGAATGGTGGGATTATTCAGATACGGTGGTATATGAAGCGGTTGATTTCGAACCATGATGAGACATGATATGAAAAGGTGCATTATGGTAAAGCAAATGATGGTAAAGTCTATTATAGAAAGATTAGGGGAGTAACACATGTCATTACAATTAATTCTGGGAAGCTCAGGTGCGGGTAAATCGCACTATCTGTATACGCATATAATTGAAGAGTCAATGAAGAATCCTGAAAGGAATTATATAGTTGTTGTGCCTGAGCAGTACACTATGGCAATTCAGAAAAGACTGGTGTCTATGCATCCAAGAAAAGGAATACTTAATATAGATGTTGTGAGCTTTGAAAGGCTTGCGTATAAAGTATTTGAGGAAGTGGGTGAGGATAATCTTGAAGTCCTTGATGATACAGGAAAGAATCTGATTATTAAAAGAGTTTTAGAGCAGAACAAGGACAGATTAAAATATTTTGGAAGTAATCTGTCTAATACAGGATTTGTGTCAGAGATGAAGTCTGTTATATCGGAGATGCTTCAGTATGATATCAAGCCGGATGTTATGCAGGATGCGGCAGGTGCAGCATACAGTGATTCAGAGGGAAGTGCAGCACTTCAGTATAAGCTTGATGATATAGTACTTGTATATAACGCATTTGCAGAGTACATAGACAAGAATTATATAACTAAAGAAGAAATACTGGATAAATTATGCAGCAAGGTTACAGAGTCAGAGAGAATAAAGAATTGCGAGATAGTATTTGACGGATTCACAGGCTTTACCCCGGTTCAGTACAATTTAATGACAATTCTTTTATCAATGTGTCCGAAGATATATGTTTCTCTGACAATTGATGCATCTGAGCGTGAAAATTCAGTAAGAGGCAGGGAAGAACTTTTTTTCATGAGTAAGGACTGCGTATCAAAGCTTTATAAGATATGTGATGAAGAACATGTGAAAGTCCTTGAACCTGTGTATATTGCAGGAAAAGCAGTACCGGGAAAGAATGTAATTGTAAATGTTAATTCAAGATTTAAGAATTCAGAAGAACTGGATTTCCTGGAACAGAATCTTTTCAGAAACAATTCGGGAAGATTTAACCAGAAGACTGACAACATAGTTATATATGAGGGAGCTGTTGCCAAGGAAGAATTAACATTTGCAGCAGGAGAAATAATAAGACTTACAAGACTGTGTGGATACAGATATAACGAGATTGCGATAGTTACTGCGGACATGGATGGCTATGGCAAACTGGCGGCTAATATATTAAAGCAGAACGATATACCATATTTCTTAGATTACAAGCGCCATGTGACGGACAATCCATTTATTGCGGCAATTAACGGTGCACTTGGAATAATAGAGAATAATTACAGCTATGACAGCATATTAGGATTCCTAAGAACCGGAATGAGCGGAATGGAGCGCGAAGATATTGATCTGTTAGACAATTACTGTGTTGCAGTTGGAATCAGAGGCAGGGGAAAATGGCATGAACCATGGATAAGAAAGTTCAGGGGAACAGTCAATAATACTGACCTTGAGAAGCTTAATTCACTAAGAACAATGATAACAGATATGTTGGATCCATTGGAAGAAGTGCTTAAGTCAAAGGAATCTAATGTTGCAGATATGGTAAAGGCTCTTTACGAATTCCTTGTGAGTGAAGATATGGAGCAGAAGGTAAGTGTGCTTAATGACAGCAAGTACACTGGTGATGAATATGCGCAGTTATATAAGAAAGTTATAGAAGTATTAGATAAAATGTATGCCCTTCTTGGAAGCGAGAAGGTTGGTATTAAAGAATTTAACAAGATACTTGCGTCAGGATTTCAGGAGATTAAGATAGGACTTATTCCGCAGACCAATGACTGCGTTGTTATCGGAGATATAGAAAGAACCCGTCTTGACAATATCAAGGTCATGTTCTTTGTCGGAATCAATGACGGCAATGTACCTAAGAAGGCTGATTCAAGAAGCGTTCTGTCAGAAAGCGACAGGGAGTATCTTGAGGATAAGGGAATAGTTATGTCAGCTTCCGTGAGGGAGAAAGCATTTACACAGAGATTCTATCTGTATCTTATTATGACAAAGAGTGCGGAGAAGCTTTACATGTCATATGCGGTAAAAAACAGCGAGGGTGCGGCGCTGATACCTTCATATATTATAAGAAGCATGAGAAAAATGTTTTCACATTGCCTTAAGTTATCTTACAAAGACACGGCACAGCAGAATTCATATGTGACAATACCGCGGGCGGCTAACAGCTTTGATAATACTGAAATTGCTGCAAATGTAGATGAGGATATTATTGATTCACTTACTGGCGGCAGGCTTGTCGGAAGCGTCACATCTTTTGAGAACTTTGCAGAGTGTCCGCTGAGGTATTACTTAAGATATGGAGTTGATTTGAAGGAAAGGGAAGAATTCACATTTTCACCAGTAAACTTTGGCGTCGTACTGCATGCGGTTATCCGTGAGGTGTGCGACGAAATCAAGAAAAACGGTGAGTCGTACTATCTGATATCAGAGGAGAAGCGCCGCGAGATGGTAAAAAGAAGTGTCGCTGCAATTACTGACATATACCAGAACAGTATCCTTAAGGATTCAAGCCGTAATTCATTCATGATTAAGCGGATGGAAGACCTTGCAGACCGCACTGTATGGGCGATGGGTGAACAGTTAAAATGTGGTGATTTCGTGCCATTTGTATTCGAGCATAAGTTCAATATGGAAGTCGGGGACGGAGACAGAAAGCAGCTTATGAGCGGAACAATTGACCGCGTTGACATATGCGAAAACGGCACAGATGTATATGTAAGAATTATCGATTACAAGACAGGAAAGAAGGATTTCAACATAGTAAAGACCTACTACGGAATTGATATCCAGCTTATGGTCTACATGGAAGCGGCAATGAAGCTTGTGGCGAAGATGCGTCCGGGTAAAAATGTGATTCCTGCCGGAGTGTTCTACTACAACATAAGTGACCCGATTGTATCTGCGACAACAGAGAGTGCAGAAGAGATAGAGGATAAGATTAAGGGTGAACTGCGTCTTAAAGGAATGGTTAATTCGGATAAGGATATTGCCGAGAAGATGGACAATACCGAGGGTACATCACTTAATATTCCAGTTAGCAGAAAGGCTGACGGCGGATTTGACTCACGAAGAAGCAAGGTGATGAATACAGAGCAGTTTAATATACTTGGAAGATTCGTTGATGTAAGAGCCATTGATACTGCGGACAGAATTGCAGGTGGTGATATCAGGAGAAGTCCTTATAAAGATGGACAGTTTTCAAGCTGTGACAGATGTCCTTATGGGGCAGTGTGTGGATTTTCAGTGGATTTGCCAGGCTGCAATTATAGAAAATTAAAGAAATTCGATGATGAAGTATTATGGAATAATATAAAGGAAGGGGTTGATGAGAATGGAAAGAAAATGGACACCGGCGCAGAAGAGCGCGATTGATACAAGAGACTGTAATGTGCTTGTTTCGGCGGCTGCCGGTTCAGGAAAGACTGCTGTTCTGGTTGAGCGAATCATTTCCATGATTACAGACCCTGACAAGAATATAGATATAGACAGGCTGGTTGTTGTTACATTTACAAAGGCGGCAGCAGCCCAGATGAAAGACAAGATAAGAAAAGCACTTGATTCAATGCTTGACGAGAATCCGGGTGATGTGAACCTTTTAAGACAGATAACACTGCTTAACAACGCACAGATAACAACAATAGACAGTTTCTGTCTATGGATAATCAGAAATCATTTTCCAGAGGTTAATCTGGACCCGGGGTTCAGGATAATGGACGAGGGTGAGAAGAAGCTTATTGAAAATGATGTGTTGGAAGATGTGCTTGAGGAATTCTATGCCGAAGCAGATGAAGAATTCTTTAATCTTGTTGATGCATTTGGCATGGGACGGGACGATTCAGGGCTTGTGAGCATTATAGATAAAATATACCGTTTTTCAAGAAGTAATCCGTGGATTGATGAGTGGTTTGACGCTGTCTCTTATACACATCTCCGAGCCCACGAGACTAGGCATGATCTCG
>ENA-OZAB01000760-OZAB01000760.1-human-gut-metagenome-genome-assembly--contig:-NODE-760-length-16224-cov-11.711856_pt1 | contig 16224 bp, 12 predicted proteins | sample MGYA00243297_ERZ653491 | MGnify/ENA primary metagenome ERZ653491 (study PRJEB26926, sample SAMN06165154) | human gut metagenome | biome: ENVO:00009003; feature: ENVO:2100002; material: ENVO:00002003... | reverse complement strand
CTACACTATCCTCTTCGTCGGCAGCGTCAGATGTGTATAAGAGACAGCTAATATAATGGATAGAAAATTAGAACCTATTAATAACCAGCTTGAAAATATAGAATGTACCTTAAATGAGGACGTCCTACCCAGACTTCAAAGGTTAGAATCTACTCTTGATGAGGATGTCTTGCCCAGACTTCAAAGATTAGAATCCACTCTTGATGAGGATGTCCTACCCAAACTTCAAAGGTTAGAATCCACTCTTGATGAGGATATCTTGCCCAGACTTCAAAGATTAGAGCTGAATCAGGAAAATATAATTTTCCCACGATTACAAACCATCGAATCCTGTTATACATCGACTTATATAAGATATTCAAATGGAATAGAACAGCTTGATACGATTCAATCGGATGTTGAAGTCATGAAAAAAGTTATATCGGAACATAGTGAAAAGTTACAAAAGCTGGCATAAGCTACTATATACTCAAAAATGGTTCACCGGACCATTTTTTAGTATGCTTGGCAAAAAACAGTTTTGGGAACATATCCCAGAACTGCTTTTTTTGCCTTCCGTTAACCTTCACATTATGCAACCAATATTTTACGACAGCCTGCCATTTTCCATCTCATAGACCACATCTGCCAAGCTCATAGTAGACTTTCGATGGGACACCAGCACTACTGTCCGGTCCTCACAGGATTCCTGCAATGATTTCAGAATAACCCCCTCGTTTAGGGAATCCAGATTACTGGTGGGTTCATCCAGCAGAAGAAATGGTGCATCATGTAAAAATGCCCTGGCAATACCGATTCGTTGGCGTTCTCCACCGGACAGGGTATTCCCCAACTCTCCTACCTCCGTCTCATATCCCTTAGGAAGCGTCATGATAAAATCATGGATGGACGCTTTCTTTGCCGCCTCCATAATTTCTTCTCTTGTCGCCCCAGGCTTTCCAATGGCAATGTTATTGGCAATGGAATCGTGAAACAGATGGGTTTCCTGTGTCACATAGCTTTCCATATCCCTAAGCCGCTTCGTCGGAAGCTTCCTGATATCCGTTCCGTCCACTGCAACCCTTCCCTGGTCTGCATCCCAGAAACGCATCAAAAGCTTTAACAAGGTAGACTTTCCGGAACCGCTGACACCATGGATTCCCACAATTTTTCCCGGTGCAATGGAAAGAGAATAATCCTTTAAAATCACTTCATCCTCGTAAGAGAATGTGACATGTTCTACCTCTGCTCCGGTAAACCGCCGGTTTTCCGCCTGATTACCGGCTGTCTCTCCTTCACCGGCAGTCTTATCATTGCCGGCTGTCCTTCTGCTACCGGACGTTTTTTCTTCGCTGGATACTTCTACGCTACCGAATGCGTTTTCTGCCACATTCCAATCTGGCAACGAAATCTCATTTACTCCCTTACCCTGTTCACATTCCTCTATCTCTTCCACCAGCGGTTTTTCCTCCAGAATCGACAATACCCGCTCGCCGCTTGCCAGAGTCTGGTTAAGATTGTTGGACAGACTGGATAGTGCCACCACCGGACCAAAGGAACCCATCATGGCAATGGTACAGGTAAGTACACCATCAATTCCCAGGCTGCCCTCCTGATAGAGATATAACGTCAAAAACAGCATTCCAAAGGAGGAAAGCAAAATGACAAGATTGGTAAAGGCACGCTGTGTTCCCTCCAGACGGCTTAATCCCTTCTGCATTTCTCCAAGCTTTTTGGAACGTTCCTCCATCTGTGCCTTACGGACTTCTCCCTGTCCATACTGAATGGTTTCCTCCAAGCCTCTAAGGGAATCCAGCACAAAGCTGTTGAGATGTCCAAATTCCGTCCGGAATTCCATTCCCTGGGATGCTCCCCTTTTTCCGTTCCAGAGAGGAATCACTGCTCCCACCACAACATAGGCAAGTAACGCAAGCAGGCCTGCCAGCACATGATAGCTTCCAATAAATATGACCATAATCAGCGAAGTCAATGTAGCAATTGCAATCGGCGAAATGGTATGGGCATAAAATACCTCCAAAAGTTCAATATCTGTTGTAATAATCGAAATCAGGTTTCCCTTATCCCGTCCCTCCAATTTTGCAGGGCACAGCTTACGCAAGGCTGCAAATACCTTATGCCTTATGATTGCCAGCAGCTTAAATGCGATAAAATGATTACAATACTGCTCTGCATAGTGCAGCAGTCCCCGCAATACCGCAATGAAACCCATAAGCACAAATATCATTTTTACCGGAAATGATTCCGGCAAAACGGATTTTATGGCAATTCCCATATCTGCCTCATTCAGCGAAAGTCCCCCTAATACCACCTGTCCTGCCAGTATTGTTAAAAAGATGGCACAGAGATATCCTGCAACACCCAGTAAAATGGCAGCTGCCATAATATGAAGCAGCGGTTTTACCAGACCGATTAGTTTCATCATAATCTTTATTCCACTGCGTCTCTTTTTCCCTGAATCCTTCATGCTTCCACCACCTTCTTAAACTGCTCCAGCTGTCTCTGACTCTCAAACAGCTTCCAATAAGCTCCACCCTTTTCCATCAGCTCTGCATGGGTTCCCTTTTCCACAATCATGCCGCTCTTTAACATATAGATACAGTCCGATTCCGTCACATTTGACAAGCGATGGGAAATCAGCAAAATTGTCTTTGACTTTGCCAGTTCATGGATAACTTTCATAATCTGTTCTTCACTCTCTGCATCAATATTTGAAGTAGCCTCATCAAAAATGTAAACCGGTGTGTCGTGTAAAAGTGCTCTGGCTAGGGCTAACCGCTGGCACTGTCCGCCGGAAAGGTTCCCGGCTTTTTCTAAAAGCTTTGTCTCAAGTCCTTCCTGATTTTCCAAGAATGCCAGTAAATTTACCCGGGAAAGTACAGCCTTCATTTCCTCTGTGGTGGCATCCGCCTTTGCCATCCTAAGATTTTCCTCCACTGTTCCCTTAAAGAGATAGCTGTTATGACGAACCACTGTCACATACTGCATCAGCTCTGATTCCGGAATATCAAAAACCGGCTTTCCGCCAACCATAATTTCTCCCTGATATCCCTTATTTCTTCCTGCCAGCAGACCGGCGATGGTACTCTTACCACAGCCGGATTCTCCCACAAGCGAAACGAAACTGCCTGCAGGAATATCCATGGAAACCCCTTTTAAGATTTCCCGGTCTGTTTCATAGGAGAAGGAAACATCTGTTAATGAGAGGTCTGCCTTTTCTCCTAAAAGGCGGGCATTTCCTTCCTCCGGCTCCTCTAAATCCAGCAAACCGAATATCTTATCACTGGCTGCCATACCATTCATTGCAATATGGAAATAGGAGCCCAGCAGCCTTAAAGGAATAAAGAATTCCGATGCCAGCAGGATAATCCGCAGGGTGCCGGAAAGGTCTAAGCTGCCGCTTAAAAATTCACTGACCGCTGCTATCATTCCGACCGCCGCACCGCCATATGCAATAATATCCATCACACTGGTGGAATTTAACTGCATCGTCAAAACCTTCATGGTAATACGCCGGAAGTTTTGTGCTTCCTCATCCATTTCCTCTGCCTTTTTCGCATCTGCCTGATAGATTTTCAATGTGGTCAGTCCCTGAAGGTTTTCCAAAAAGGAATCTCCAAGCTGGGTATAAAGCCCCCAGTATTTATTCAACAACCGCTTTGCAAGCTTTTGCACCAAAACGATAGATACCGGAATCAGAGGGACGCAGATTAGCAAAACAATACTTGCCTTAAAACTCTCAAATGCCAGAATGGCAAAGAGGGTAACCGGTGCCAGCAGGCTATAAAATAACTGTGGCAGATACCGTCCAAAATAGGTCTCTAACTGCTCTACTCCCTCGGAACAAACCTGAACCACCTCCGAGGTAGAGGTCTGCTCCCGGTAGGATATACCAAGACGTAACAGCTTGTCGTATATTTTGCTCCGCAGGATTCTTTTTACATCCACACTGGCGGCATAGGATGCTTTTGCAGCCATTTTTTCACATAGAAAACGGATGACTGCCACTGCCAGCAGCACCAAGGTCTCCAACCAGACTGCATCCATACGAAAGGAGCCTGTGACTACCTTTTCTATTAAACCCGTAATTGTAAATACGATTACTACCTGTGTCAGCAGTGCGACCCACTGCCACAACACGTTATACACAATATATTTTTTTGCATGAGACAACAGCCTCACCAACCGCATTTTAATCATATCCTCTACTCCTGTCTGTTTATTTCCGTTTTTGAGCCCTTTTCTCCAGCTTTCCGGATATCAGATGCCACATGGCAAGTACCGGATGGTACAGAAGCATCCGGGGACCGGAAAACCGCATAACCTTCCGTATCTGCTCCCGCATTTCCGGCTTATAGCAATGTACCTTACAATTGGAGCAGAAGGTCTTATGCTCCATAAAGGGGCATTTTTCGCTTCTAAGAGCCGCATAGTCTGCAAGCTTCTGACAATCCTCACACAATTCACCGGACTGCGTCTTATGGTTTTTCCGGCAGTATAACAATATCATCTGCCGGACAACGTATTGTTCTTTTTTTCGTTTCTTTTCTAAATTTTTATTCATATACTATCTGTTTCTTTATAACATCATGTCAACTAAGCTCACTTTCTGTTCGCTAAAGTGCCAGATATATATTCTCACTAAATTCGCTTTCCAGACTATCGTCTCCTCTTTGCAGGTTCTCTCCTTTATTGCTGCTCTGCTTCCAAATTCTCTGGAACTGTCTTAATCCGAAATACAAAATACAGTATATGACAAACCCAGACCACTACCAGACAGATTCTTCCCACCGGCACTCTGCTCATCATCATAAATCCAAGCGCCATAACCAGTGTAACCGTACCCATGACGGTCAGCTTGCTTTTTAAGGTCATAGACTTACTCTGTACAAAGCTTTCCAGATGCTTCTTATAAAGACCTGTTCCCACAAACCAGTCATGCAGCCGCTTTGAGCTCTTTGTAAAGCAAAAAACCGTCAGCATATAAAGCGGCACCGTAGGCAGAATTGGAAGGACGATTCCCACCGTACCAAGGGCTAAACTGATAAATCCAAGGGCAATCCATAATATTTTAAAGGGGTTATTTTTCATGTTGATATCCTCCATGCGATAATTAGTTACAACTAACCATTTGTGTATTATACTAATACTTTTCTAAAATGGCAACTGTTTTAACGCAGAAAAGGCATGACAATTCTTGCCATGCCTTTTCTGTGAGCCTTTACTACAGGATTACGAATTTGCTTATATCAAAACCATTCTTTTATCGTAATCTATATATCTATTTTACTACCTTAAATGTTCAACACATAGCTCATTTCATACCATTGTTCTCCACCCCAGGAAGATTTAGCAATTCCATTATTACGAAATCCCATCTTCTCATACATCTTAACCTTGGACTTTAAACAGGTCAAAATAACCGTTTTCCTATCTCTTTCGCATTCTCTGCGAAGGTATTGAAACATGATTTCCTTTGCCAGTCCCTGTCCACGGTATTCCGGAAGCACATCAAGTCCAAGCAGCATTACATTACTTCCTGCCGGGTCATGCAGCTTGACATCTGTGAAAAACTCATCTCTAAAGGAATGCTCATCAGTTGAAATTCCGTTCAAAAATCCTGCAATTTTTCCCGTCTCCCTATCAACGGCAACCAAAAATAAGTCAGGCACCATGACCGCCCTTTCCTTCATCGCAGTCTCGGAGCATGCTTCATTTGGAGGAAAACATATTTTCTCAATTGATGCTGCCTGAGCCGCTTCTTCCGGAAGAATATCTCTAAATTCAAACCGCTCGTTCAAAGCTTTATCCGAAAGACCATATTCTTTCAAAAGTTCCTGTGCCCTTATACGCCCTTCCTCTGTCAGATAAAAATATTTTTCATAACCTCTGCGATTTCTTGGCTGATATATCAGTTCATCATTTGCAAGTTTGTTGAGGGTATCAAAATCGTAGCCTTTCCAGCTTAATTCCCGATAGCGGCAGAATTCATTATTGTCCTGCGTTCTTGTCAGATACATTAGCATCAGGGATAATTCTTCTATTGATTGTTCGTATGATTTTTTGTTGTTCATGTTGGTAATGCTCCTTATACAAAAATTATGTTTTGTCTCCTTGTATGCTTCTCCGTATTATGAATGCACAAGTTTCAAATTTCTACGCTTAAATCATTCATTAGATACTATATAAACCAAATTATTTGTACTTCCCTGACTTTTAATGTACCCGGTGTCCATTAATAATTTCATGTACCTTCTGGTAGTAGCTACAGATTTACCACTTATTTGTCTTGCTATCTCTGGTGTAATTTCTCCATTTTCTTCAATATATTTAATTATATCCTGCACCTTAACAAACTCTTTTTTAGACAAAACTTCGCTCATAACTTCGCTCAAACTTCGCTCACTTTTTTGATTAAAGTTCGGAGTCTCGCTCATTTCTGCTACTGTTTTTAACATTAAAGTCACCTGATTCAACATTGTATTCTCTATTAATTCCGGCCTTATCCAACCCTCGTTTTCCCATGCTTTAAGAATAGCAGGAAATCCAGAACCAGCATTGTCACCAAATCCAATCATTCTAAGCATCGTCTGCATACGTGGATTTCTTGGTTTGGAATTGCCTCCACGGAAAATATCTTCAATTGGAAGTTTTAGTATGCCAGGATTTGTAAATTCAAATCCGTCTGAACGTTTTATTATTTTTAATGTTCCAGCATCTAACAAATAGTCCGCATGTATAATTAAATTAACAAAAGCTTCCCTGACCGCTTTATGAACAGGTGTCTCATCAATCCGTTGCATTCCTTCCAGCTTAAACGGTTTCTTCAAATCAGCAGTAAGTTTTGGTGTCACCTTGGTAAAAAAATTAAAAAGGTTATTTTCCCATGTTCCGTCATAAGTAATACGGTCATTCCACCTGATTTCCGATGTAACCTCACTTTCATCACGATAATCCATAAAGACATTATCAAACTCATCACGTATGGCAAGCCCATCTCCAAACATCATAAGACCTGCAAGCGTTAGTCCCTCTTTACCTTCTCTCCGGTCTTTTCTGTATCCACCAAGCTTTTCAAGAAATGATTTATCATCAAGAGAATTCCACACATGTTCCATATTTCTGATTTCAAAAACGTTCCGATATTTCCTTAACGTTTCCTTGTCAATATCATCCATGGTGTAATACTCTAAAATCATACCATCATTGCCATCCGGATTCTGGTCACGAATCATGCCACGAACCTCATGCCCTGTCGCATGATAGTCACCTTCATGATTTCTCTTATAAGTACCTTTGTATGGATTTTCCCCAACATATACGGGACGCATTTTATAATCAGCCCGAGGAACCCTGATGACTATCAGACTGATTCCATTTTCTTCGACAATAAATACATCTTCATCTTTCAGAATATTGACATTTACCTTACTGCCATTGATAGTATTCCAAAAGTCTTCTATCTGTTTCTTGGGATTCTCAATTCCCTGTATAATAAATCTTTCTTCCGGAAGTTTCTTTTTCTTATCTTCATCCACTCCAAGAAAAATATAACCACCCATTGTATTTGCGAAGGCAGAATATGACTCATATACAGACTTTGGCACATTATTTTCTGCTTTTTTACATTCCACATCTACTTTTTCACCTTTATAAATAATCTGCTTTAATTCCTGCATATCCATCGACCGCCACCTACTTTCTGTTTCTCACTTTTCCAATCATCAATCCCATACTTTACCATAAGTTTTTAGGTTTTCTGAAAACTCTTCAATTCTTGAGTTTCTTAAAAATGCATATGGCAATATTATCTGCGCTAACAACAATAACAAAATTCTTCATACATTCATGGTTCATAACAAACTGGTCAGACCGTTTTCTTAAACAACTAAGCAGTTAATAATTGAAGATATTCCCGTCCCAAGGAAGTTATTTTATATGTATCCGAAGTATATATCTTTTTCAACCTGGGTAATTTAATGTCTTTGGGTCTGCTTTTTTTCTTTTCTTTTTCAACATCCTGTAAATACTTTACTATTTTCTCTAGATTGTCATCATGAATTTCCTCATTTTTACTTTGCAACAAACCAAATCTCTCCAGCTTTTCCCTAACAAATCTTAACTGTTCATAAGTAATAGCTAAATCAGCTATAATACCATGAGCAGTCTCATCTGAAGCAATCGAATACATCCTAAGTACCCTTATATCCAAATCACTTAACTGCGCCAATGTTTTAAAAAACATCAATGCCAAATCTTCATTAGTATTATCACTTTTAATCAAATTAATATACCCATTTACATTATAATCCACTTTCTTTTCCTGAATTTCATCTACAATCTGGTCCAATAGCATTTCTGAAATATTAGTCAGATAACGATGTGTTTCTTCATTATTCTCTAATTGTAATAAGCGGGCTTCTATTTCATTCTGTTTTTCTTTAAGTTGAAAAAATGTTCTATTAATATTCCGTTCTAATCTATTTTGCTTATACGCAAGACGAATACTATTAATTCTTGGACACACTGCTCCAATAACCTCACCTGCCAATGTTGCAACTCCCTCTCCAACAACACATTCGCCATATTCCTTTACAACGGTCGGTAAAAGTTCCGCTAAAACCACATTTCCTGCTTCTTCATTAGATGCATGAAATAAATCCAACATTTTATGCTTATCCAAAGAAACACCTCTCTTATCTTATATTCTAATCAATCGATTACTACTTATATACTAACATATACAATATAAAATTATCCCATATCACTATTATCCGTCCAAAGTTCACACTGTGTCATGACCGTCTGTACAGCATCATCCATACCTTCTGGTGGATATTTGTGCTTCTTCAAAAGTTTCTTAATCATCATACGCATCTTAGCTCTGGCCGAATCGCGCTTCTGCCAGTCAATGGTACGGTTCTTTCTAAGTGTATCTGCAAGTTCTTTTGTGATAGCAATAAGCTCTTCATTCTCATAAAAGTCCTTGATTGCCTGTGGCTTTGTAAGTGCATCATAAAATGCCAACTCATCCGCTGTGAGTCCGAGCTGCTCACCTTCCTTTTGTGCCATCTGAATCTGCTTAGCCAGATTTAAAAGTTCTTCTATTACTTGTTCATTTGTCAGCATACCATTTAAGTATCGATTCATAACACCTAGAATAATCTCGCTGAACTTTTCAGACTTAACAACATTGGTATGCTTATATACAATAACCTGCTCTGCAATTAACTTCTTTAAGAGTTCCACTGCAAGGTTCTTCTCTTTCATCTTAGAGATTTCTTCCAAAAACTTTGAGTCAAACAGTGAAAACTCTTCTTTTACATCGGAGAACAAATTAATTACACCATCACTCTTAATACTTTGTTTTAAAAGTTCATTTACTCTGGCATTCATTTCCGGCAATGAAATCTTATAATCTTCACCTTTATTCATAAGGCGCATTATCAATACCCGAACTGATTCAAAAAAGGCGGCTTCAATACGTAACTCTTCTTCCACCAGCGATGAACAAAGGGAAAGTGCCTGTTTTAAAAGCAACGCCTCTTTTATGAAATTTTCTTTTTCCTTTTCTTTAAAAGGTGAAACAATAAAGTTTACGGCACCGCTAATTGTCCTTGAACGTTCCAAATCTGTACCTGCTACAAACTTTGAATAGTCATAACCATGGAACAAATCACGACATACGGATAGTTTCTCTATAAATTTCGGATAAGCAACCTTTGCCACATCCGTATTACCATAGTTTTTCTTATCTCTAGAAGTATAATCATTCATTGCTTCCTTCAATGCAGAAGCAATCCCGACATAATCTACTACTAACCCACCTACTTTATCCTGAAACACACGATTCACTCGTGCAATGGCCTGCATCAGATTATATCCTTTCATTGGTTTGTACACATACATTGTTGCCATAGATGGCACATCAAATCCCGTCAGCCACATATCTACAACGATTGCAATTTTTAACGGACTATCATTATCCTTGAACTTCTTTGCAAGTTCATCTCTATGACGCTTGTTTCCTATAATCTTTCTCCACTCTTCCGGGTCTTTATTACTTTCCGTCATTACAACAGCAACTTTTTCCGTCCATTCTGGACGAAGCTTTAAAATACGATGATAAATTTTAAGTGCAATAGTTCTGGAATAAGCAACAATCATCGCCTTACCAGTCAACAAATGTTCTCTATTATTTTCATAATGGTCTAAAATATCATCTACAAGAGAAGCTATAGTTTTATCATTGCCAAGCACAGCCTCCATCTGTCCCAATTCTTTCTTACTCTTTTGAATTACTTCAGGGTCTGCATTATTCGCCATAATATCATATTCCGAATCAATTAGTTTCAAGGTTTCTTCATCTAGTTTTAGCTTGATAACACGACTTTCATAATACACCGGACGAGTAGCACCATCTTCAACAGCCTGCGTCATATCATAAATATCAATATAATCACCAAACACTTCTCTTGTACTTCGGTCTTTCATTGAAATAGGTGTTCCGGTAAATCCTATGTAAGTTGCATTCGGAAGACTATTACGAATAATTCTAGCGGTACCAACCTTTATCTTACCTGTCTTTGCATCAACAGTTTCACTCAATCCATATTGACTACGATGTGCTTCATCAGCCATAACGATGATATTCCGTCTTTCAGACAATGGTTCGTCTGATTCTTCAAATTTTTGCATTGTAGTAAAAATGATACCATTTGCCTGGCGTCCATTTAGCCAATCTTTTAAACCGATTTCATTTGAAGATGCATTTTCTCCCAATTTTCTACAAGTTGCATGAACCGGTTCCTGTCGCAAAAAATCTTTACATTTTGCAAATTGTCCATAAAGCTGATTATCCAGATCATTTCTATCCGTAATCACAACGATTGTAGGACTGTCCAATGCCTCCTGCAATAAATGTGCATAGAACACCATGGACAATGACTTTCCTGAACCTTGTGTATGCCAGAACACGCCACCTTTTCCATCTGTAACTGTTGCATGTTGAGTTGATTCAATTGCTTTACGCACAGCAAAATATTGATGATATCCTGCCAATATTTTAACTTTCTTTAATCCCTCATTAGAAAAACAAATAAAATTCTTTATGATATCAAGAAATCGTTCTCTTTCAAACATTCCTTCAAAAAAAGTATCAAACTGTGCATACTGAGTATCCTCATAACTTCCATCTTTCGTCTTCCACTTCATAAAGCGGTCTTCTCCGGAAGTGATTGTTCCTGCTTTAGATGTCAACTGGTCACTTATTACACAAATACAATTATAAATGAACATTGATGGAATTTCCTGCATATAATTTCTGATTTGAAGATATGCCTCTGATGCATTTGTCTCTTCTCTGGATGGAGATTTTAATTCTACAAGAACTAATGGCAATCCATTGATAAATAATAGTATATCCGGTCTCTTATTACTATTTTCAATGAATGTCCACTGGTTTGCTACAATAAATGAATTATTATTTACATTCTGATAATCTACTAAATAGACTAGTCCCGAACACTCCTCCCCTTTTACAAAATAACGAACAGGCACACCGCACTGTAAATAGTCCATAAATACAGCATTTTTCTGTACAAGTTCGCCATTCTCATAATTCCTTATCTTGAATAATGCATCCTGAATTGCATCCTCCGGCATACCCGGATTAATACGGTATAACGCATCCTGCAGTTCTTCTTCATATAAAGGGTCACGAAAATCTCTTTCAAGATTAGGAGCATACAAATGCTGATACCCCATATTTTGAAAGAGTTCAATAATTGAATTTTCGTAATTTGCTTCTGTGTAAGAATCTGCCATTACAAATCAACTCCTCACTTTTCGTTTTACTGTAACACACTTTTCACAATATCAGTAGCCATTTTTAAAGCTACTTCCTTTCTTACACTTTTAAGTAGAATTTTAGTTATTTTCACTTTCATTCGACTTATAATGCTTTCCTTTTTATACCAATCTGTCTGTTTCCTGATTTCATCTATAACATTCACTATTTCTTCTAAAGAATTGGTTTCTCCTGTTACAGATAAAATAATATTTTCTAGTTCCTCTTTTTTGAAACCATCTTTAATTTCTTTTCCAGTAGACTTGCAATCAATATATTCTGTAAATTCTTCAAAGTATGAAATTAAATGTGTCTTAGCCATATTATTTTCTTTTATATACCTAAGTTGATATTCTAACTCTGGAAATAAATACGGTTGATTGATATTACAATCATCTAATTCCCAAAGTATCCTCTCTTTATTTTCGCCTGCAATGTAAAAAAAATTCTTTTCAAATTCATTTCTCATATTGCATTCACTTTTATTGATTTTTCCCTCTTTTATGTGACCTTTTTCAACAGTAAAATTAAATTTTCCTGGAAGTAAGAAGGCTCCACTTTGCCTTAACAATCGCTGATTACTTAGTATTGGCATGACTGTATATGTAGATTGAACAATTTTTACAAATTCTTTAAAACCATCTTCTGATTGCCATTTTTTCTTTTGGTCTTCAAATATAATCTGCTTCAAAAATAAACTTTCTAACACAGATTCTATATTCTTCTCATCTAAATCCATTTTTGCCAAACTTATTATAATTTTAATCTTTATATCATCCGATGGAATTGGAGATAGCTCCTCTCTAAAATAAACAACTCCATATGGTTCCTGTTTTATCTTCTCTAATTCCTCTCCACTAGAATTATCTTCATTTAATATCATATATTCTTCTTCTCCGTGTGGCAAGCAGGCAAAATATAAAGCCACCAATGGATTTGTTGTTATATCAAGCAAACGTGTACACATTCCATAGTGTTGGTACTTTTCCATAATTTCAAACTCATCTAACATACCACTAAATTCATTGGGAGCTCTTCTGCGAGGTTCGGAAAGTAAATTATGTTCCACACTAAGCATATTATCCCTAAAGACACTAGGTACAACCTTCCAAAAATCCGCTTCTTGTCCTCTAAAAAAGAAGGTGGAATATTGATTCTCTGATTTTGATTTAATTTCTGATATTGTTTTTAGAAAATCTCCCACTGACTTTATTTCAATACCATTTTCAGTATTTAATGGCATGTACGCCATTTGATTCACCTTCCTTCATATTATTCTAAACAATAATTTAGCGGCTTAAAGGTCGATGTTGGAAACATCAAGCTCGCCGGACATTAGCTTAGGAAGTAATGTATCACGGATATTGGAGAGTCGAAAATTTTCTGCTTCGAGAATTTCCTGTTGCTGAAAGATTGGAACACAAAAAGCATTGAAATTTTCAATAGTCTCATTATCCGGAATAATAACAGGGACAGCTTTCATCCCGGCACCCGATATTTCCTTAAAGGTTGAACCTGAAGACATTCTTTCAATAGTCGGCAATAGCCATTTCAGGAGATAATACATAAAGGCTGTACCAACATTTTCATTTGGAACTACTGATTTGAATCCCTGATTAGTTGTCACTTCATTGGCAGCAATGGCAATGTAGCCAATAGGTGCTCTGGAACTAAACAGAACCGTTCCGGCAGGCATCTTGGTTGCACTGCTTTTGGAAAATCCTAATTCTGAAATATCAGTTTCTCCATGAGAAATAAATTTTGACTTATTAAGAGATAAATCCTTTGGGGTGATCCATGCTATGCCATGCTCGGAATAATATTCTGGCTTTGATTTTGATGGAGTTCCTCCAGCAACAATAGTTCCAATATCAGAAAGCACACCATCTTTCCATGTTGGATTCGCATTATCAACAAATAATGAGTGAAAGAGTGCTTTTGCTTGCTGCTCTAAATTATTGTTTATGATATATCTATTTCCCATAGCTCTTGTGGGTGGCAGGAGTTAACCCAAGGGGACTACCATCCCACAGTTGTTCTCTAAATTGATTTAAAAGGAGAAGTGACTATGAAACAGAATCTAATCACAGATGTTATTCAGGGAATGTTACCTTATCTGAATAATGAGCAAAGTAAGCGGCTGCAAGAGGTGTTGCAATGTTCGCTGGCACATTATGAGGTAACAGAAAATGCAAATACAAAGAAAAGCTCGGAGCAGGACTTTGTAGAACTATTTCTATCTGCAAAACGTATTGAAGGCTGTTCTGAGAAATCTCTTAAATACTACAAGGCAACCATTGTTACCATGCTTGCTACAGTTGAAAAAGAGGTAAAGCATATTGTAACTGATGATATTCGGGGATATCTGACTGAATATCAGGAAAAGAATAAATCCAGTAAAGTGACAATAGACAATATTCGCCGTATTCTTTCAAGCTTTTTTTCGTGGCTTGAAGATGAGGACTATATATTAAAAAGCCCGGTAAGACGAATACATAAAGTTAAGACTGGAACAAATATAAAGGAAACATATTCGGATGAGGCTTTAGAATTGATGAGAGATAATTGTACAGAATTACGAGATTTAGCGATGATTGACATGTTAGCTTCAACAGGTATGCGTGTGGGGGAAATGGTTTTACTTAATAGGAATGATATTGATTTTAATGAAAGAGAATGTATTGTCTTCGGTAAGGGTAATAAAGAAAGAGTTGTTTATTTTGACGCACGAACAAAGATACACCTGCAAAATTATTTAGAAAGTAGAAAAGATAATAATCCTGCCTTATTTGTATCTTTGAAAGAGCCGCACGACAGATTGAAAATTGGTGGAATTGAAGCAAGACTTCGAGAATTTGGAGAAAAATTAGGTCTGCAAAAGGTACATCCACACAAATTTAGGCGTACGCTTGCAACTATGGCAATAGATAAAGGAATGCCTATTGAACAATTACAGCAGCTCTTGGGGCATAGAAAGATAGATACTACCTTGCAGTATGCAATGGTTAAACAAAGCAATGTTAAGATTGCTCACCGAAAATACATTGGATAGAGAGGATAACGATTATGACTAAATGGCAGAAAGTTCGACTTGGAGATGTTGCATATATGAACCAAAACACCTATTCTCCGAAAGAAGAATGGAAATTTGTAAACTACTTGGACACCGGTAATATTACAATGAATAAGATTGAAGAAATACAGCATATTAACACATCAACGAATAAACTGCCAAGTAGAGCGAGACGAAAAGTGAAACTTAATAGCATTATTTATTCAACCGTGAGACCGAATCAGTTACATTACGGAATTATTAAAGATCAACCTGACAATTTCTTGGTTTCAACCGGATTCACAGTCATTGATGTCGATAATGATAAGGTGATTCCAGATTACATTTATTATGTTTTGACACAGAAAGAGATTACAGAGCACTTACAGGCAATTGCTGAACAAAGTGTTTCGGCATATCCATCAATAAAACCATCGGACATAGAAGATTTGGAAATAATACTTCCTGATAAAAAGAAGCAGAAAAAAATAGTATCTATTCTTGGTTCTATTGACGAAAAAATCAAACAAAATGCTGGGATAAACAATAATTTAGAGCAGCAAGCTCAGGCACTTTTCAAATCGTGGTTCATTGACTATGAACCATTTAACAGACAAGTTCCAATTACTTGGAAAAATGGCGTTCTTGGCGATTTTGTTGAAATAAAACGTGGCGGCTCACCTCGTCCCATTCAAAATTTCTTGTCCGATAGTGGGTTGCATTGGTTGAAAATATCCGATGCAACTGGTATTAGCTCCCCATTTATCAATGAAATCAAGGAATACATCATTGAAGAAGGATTGAAAAAAACTATTTTCCTCAAAGCAGGAAGTTTGGTTTTATCAAATAGTGCTACACCCGGTTTACCCAAAATTCTTGACATAGATACTTGCATACACGATGGGTGGCTATATTTTCCGATGTCCAAGTTTTCAAACGAATACTTATATCTGTATTTCAAACACATTCGAGATAATTTGATTGCACTTGGCAATGGCAGTGTGTTTACAAACCTGAAAACGGATATTCTAAAGAATTATCCAACTCACTTACCGACAGATAAAGTACTGAATGAGTTTGATGGAATTATAAAGCCTATATTTTCTATGATTCTTTCAAAAACAAGAGAATCAAAGAGATTAACGGAAATTAGAGATACCCTGTTGCCTCGTCTAATGTCCGGCGAGGTCGATGTCTCCGACATTGACCTCTAAGCCGCTCGTAGACTCGAAAACTGCTCCGCAGCTATCCGCGCTATGCACGAATGAGCCGCTAAATTATTGTTTATGATATATCTATTTCCCATAGCTCTTGTGGGTGGCAGGAG
>ENA-OZAB01000757-OZAB01000757.1-human-gut-metagenome-genome-assembly--contig:-NODE-757-length-16247-cov-6.774148_pt1 | contig 16247 bp, 14 predicted proteins | sample MGYA00243297_ERZ653491 | MGnify/ENA primary metagenome ERZ653491 (study PRJEB26926, sample SAMN06165154) | human gut metagenome | biome: ENVO:00009003; feature: ENVO:2100002; material: ENVO:00002003... | reverse complement strand
CGATATCATGCCTAGTCTCGTGGGCTCGGAGATGTGTATAAGAGACAGTTCCTGTTTCTTCACCGCCGTCGTCAGCGCGCTCGTGCTTATCGAGACCGTCAGCATGGTCACAAAGGTAAGCGGGTAGCCCGCTATCGTGAAGTTGAACTCCATGAAGGGATAGGTGAAAACAAAGTTCACCAGCAGCACCGCCGCCAGGCTCGCCGCGATGCCCCAGGCGTAACCGTTCGTCAGGCGGGCAACGACGTGTATGCAGAGCACAAAGATGAGCGAACTCGCCGCCGAGCTGCGCGCTATCCCGTTCATGCCCGCGCAGATGAGCGCCGTCGCGCCCAGCAGCCCGAGCGTCACCACGGCGTTCCTCCACCAGCTTCCCCATCGCTCCATGGCTCCACCCCCTCACTGTAAATATAGCACAGCCGGTATAAAGATGGCATTAAGAATTCACCCGTGCAAACGGAAAGCGGCCCCCATAACGGGGGCCGCTCCGCTTAGCCGCGCCGCTGTGCTCAGCGCTGCTCGTTAACATATATGGATACTCGGTTCTGGATGAGCGCCGCCGTCTCCTGCGCCGTCTTTTCTCCGGCGAAGAAGCTGCTGCACTCCTCGGTTATCATCTCCATGATGGTCTTGTCGTAGCTGTAGGAATACTTGACGGAGGCGATCAGCTCGCGCAGGGCCTGGGCCTCTTCCTCGCTCATGGCATAGATCTCAACATAGAGGTCGTCCCAGCCCCAGCCGCCGACGGACTGCTCCACCTGCTCGCCCGTCTCCGGGTCGGTGGCGTACTGCTTTTCCATGGCCTTGGCCTCTGCGGCGTCATAGGCCGCCTTGTTCAGGGGGTAGCCGTAGATATAGCGGCGGTCGCTGTCGTAATAATCCTCCGTCAGCATGGAGCGCAGGAAGCTCCATGCCGCGTCCTTGTTCTGGCAGCTCGAGCTGATGCACAGCTTGCTGCCGGAGGGCGCCGCCACGTTGCCCGCCCGCTCCGCGGAGGGGTAGCCCTTGAAGGCTATCTCGCCGCCGAACATCGCCTCGTACATCTGATACTCCTGGAAGTCCGCCGCCGTCATGGAGACCAGCAGCTGACGCCCCTCGGATACCATGGCCGGCGTGCTCTCGCCGCTCGCGCTGGTGGCATCCGAAGGCATTTCCATGCAGAACTCCAGGATCTCTATGAAGCCCTCGCTGTCAAAGCCGCACTCGCCCGTCTCCCAGTCCACATACTGGCCGAGGCTCAGCGTCAGCATGGTCGAGAGCATGGTGCTCTGGGTCATATAGGGCTCCATCACATACTGGACCTCCGGGTGCTCCCGGATGACGGCCATCATCTCGTCCATCGTCCAGCCCGGCTCCGCGCCGACGACGTCCGCCCGGCCTATGAGGCTCATGACATAAAAGCCCGGCGCTATGGAATAGAGCTTGCCGTCCGACTCAAAGGAGGCCAGGATGTTCTCGAAGAAGCTCTCGCGCGAGAGCTCGGAATCCGAGTCTATGAACTCGTAGAGGTCGCAGAGCAGGCCCTTCGCCCCGTACTGCTCGACGGGCAGGTTGTCCGCCACGAGCAGGTCCGGCACGTTGCCGCTTATGATCTCGGTGTTCAGCTTGGTGACGCCGGCGAGGTAGTCCTCCTCCGTGGCGTACTGTGAGTAGTCGGAGACCTCTATCCTCACGCCGCTGCCTGCGCGGTTGAACTCCAGGATGCTCTGACGGAGGTTGGAGTCCAGACCCATGCAGGCCAGACGCAGGGTCTGCACCTCCGGGACCTCGGAGGCGTCCTTCTTCACGATGCGCGCGAGCTCGACCTTCTGCAGCTCATAGTTCGAGAGCAGGCAGTTTATCGAGCCGTCCTCGCCTATGAACATGCTGCGCATGCCGCTGTCGTCCACGTCGCAGTTTATGAGCGAGGCCAGGCGCTCCGTCTCGCCGCTCTCCAGGTCCAGCCCGTACACCGCGGAGGAGTCCACATAGCAGAGGTCGTAGTCCCCGCCGCCCGGGTAGAGCTGATAGGCGTTCATCGGCAGGGCGAGGCTTTCGCCCAGGCCTTTCTTCTCAAAGTCATAGATCTGGAAGGCCATGCCGTCCATCGTGTTCGTGCGGAAGCCCACCCGGCCGTCCGGCAGGATGATGGGCGAATCCAGCCACCCCTCCTGCGCCTCGCAGGACAGGACCTGCCCCTGCGCATCCACCACGACCAGCACGCGCTGGCCGTAGACCAGCAGTATGCTGCCGTCCGGCCCCGGCGCAATATTGCCCACCGACTCGGCATAATAGCTCTCGCCCTGGGCCTCCAGCGCGGCCTTGGCCGCCTCGCCCGCCGCCGTAAGGTCTATCTCGCCCGTTCTGGCGCCGGTCCCGTCCAGGATGGACAGGCTGCTTTCCGTCACATACTCGGCGTACTCATACTTCTCTTCCTCCGTGCCGGAAAAGCCCTCGGGCAGGTTGAACTTCGTTCCGCCTATGTACTCCGCCGCCAGCAGCTTGCCGTCCGAAGTCGGGACGAGCGCGGAGATATCCGCATAGCTCTGCTCAACGCCCTCCGGCGGCTCGGGCTGAACGTAACCCGGCAGCTGCGTGAACTCGCCCGCCTGAGTATCGCAGCACCAGAGTCTGGGCGTGGAAGTGCCGTTTTCCTCGTCATACTCCGTGTAGCTGAAATAGAACTTTCCGTCCCCGCTGAAAGCCTGGTTGATGTAATCCACATCCGCCAGCTCCGTGAACTCGGAGACCCAGACCTTGCCCTCTGCGTCCTGTTCCGGCCCGGACGTCTCCTGTACGCCCGGCTCTGAACCGCAGCCAGCCAGCAGCGTGAGCATGAGCGCCGCCGCCAGGACAAGAGACATATACCTCGTCTTTTTCCTCATTCTTGTTGTCCTCCAAATCGCTGTACTATGCCTGCCGACACAGATGATAGCATTTTCCCGCACACCCTGTCAAGGACAGGCCTCCAGATACTCCTCCAGGCAGAGGCCGTTTTCCATTATGTAAACCGCCGCCTCCAGGCCTACATAGCGGAAGTGCCAAGGCTCCCAGACAATACCCGTCAGCTCCGATTTCTCCGGCGGATAGCGCAGAATAAAGCCGTATTCCGCACAGTGCTCGCGGAGCCAGACCGCCTCCTCCGTCTGCGCCCAGCTCTCGTCCAGGTCCGGGTGTGCGTTTGATATTATGTCAACTGCAAGGCCGAGCTGGTGCTCGCTGGTGCCGGGTCGGGCGACCTCGTCGGCGGCCAGCTCCTCGGCCTCCTCGCGGGAAAGGCCGGTCTCTATCATGACCCTCTCGACCTTGTCCTCGAAGAGCTTTTCCTGATAGGCCCAGCTGCGCCAGCCGGAGGTGACAACGAGGTCCAGCCCCGCGGCCCTCCCGGCCTCCAGCAGCGCGCGCAGGGGCTCCACGGCGCGGCTGTCCATGAGGTAGCCGCCGTCGGCCTCCTCCGTCTCCGGCTCAAAGTCCTCCGGAAGCGGGTTCTGCGCGTTCACCAGCCGGAGCCGCCAGTCCTCCTCCCGCACGGGCTCCGGGAGGCCGGCTTGCTCCGGCAGGCCGCTGCGCGCCGCTTGTGCGGGCAGGTCTGGCTCCTCATCTCCGCCCCGCAGGCGGTCCGAGAGCCTCGCCGCGCCCATGCCCGTCAGCAGTATCAGCGCCGTCGCCAGCAGAAACAATACAAGCCTTTTCATGCCCTTCTCCTTTCCGGGCGGCAAAAACCGCCCCGTATCGACTATGATACAGGGCGGTTGTATCCGATTTTCGTCAGACTTGCATCATTTTTGCATATTTTTTGTAAAATATTCAGCCTTCCAGCCTCAGCTTGATGTCCAGGAGCAGGGAGGCGGCGTCCTCGTAGGCGTGGATCTGCACGCTGTAGTCCCGCGTTTCGCCGCTGACGCTGTTTTTGAGTTTCAGCTCGAAGGGTACGCTGTCCTCCACGGCGTCCCAGACCTCGTATTCGTCCATATCCAGCGCCGTGCCTATGGAGCCGATGAGCCCGCCGATCTCGTAGATTTGGCCGTCGCTGTAGTTGCCGAGGTTCTGCACGCAGCTGGCGCTGTAGTTGCCGAGGTTCTGCACGCAGCTGGCGCTGTAGTAGCAGTAGAGCAGGTCGAGCGAGTCCACGTCCAGCACGGCGATGAACCAGTTGCTCCAGTCGCCGGTCCACTCGCGGTAGTATTCGAGGATGCGTATGCTGTTCACACCGTCCGAGATGGCGTAGAAATACGCGCCAGTCGAGGCGACGCTCTGAACCGCGCCTCTGTCGCAGACGAGGGCGTTCTCCAGTGCGCCGATGCGCTTCATGGCGGCCATGGTGACGCCGCTGTCGAGCTCGCCGACGAGATGCGTGCGCTCCAGCTCGCCGGACTCGCAGCGCTCGTAGAGCGAGGCGCGCTCCGCGGCGCTCAGGTCGGAGGCGGGCGTGGGCGCTGGCGTCGTCGCGCCCGGCTCCTCCCCGCCGTCGAGCATGAGCGCCGGCACGATGAGACAGACCGCGAACACCAGCGCCGTCAGCGCCATGGCCGCAAAGGTACCCGAGGACTTTTTCACACCTCGCCGCCCCCCTTCAGGAGGACGCGCACAGTCGTCCCGACGCCGGGCTCGCTCTCATATTCGAGGGCGGTGCCGTGCAGCTCGGCTATCCTCTGGCAGAGCGCCAGGCCCAGGCCGGCGCCGTTCTGCGCCCGGGACCGGCTCTTGTCTATCATGTAAAAGGGCTCCGTTATGCGCGAGAGGTCCTCCTTCTTCATGCCCCGGCCGTGGTCGCGGACATAGAAGGCGTAGCCCCCGTCCTCGCGCTTGCCGAAAAACTCCACGGTCTGGCCCTTGCGGGAGGCCTTGCGCGCGTTGTCGATGAGGTTCACCATGAGGGTCTTGAAGAGGTCCGGCTCTATCTCGACCTCACCCTGCTCCCAGCGCATGTCGAGGGTCATGCCGTCGGAGGCGAGGCTCGGCACCGTCACGGCGGCGACCTCGCGGATGAAATAGGGCGCGTCGAACCTGCGCCGCTCTATCCCCTGTTTGCCGGAGACGATGATCTCCATGAGCTTGAGGGAGAGCGCCTCGAGCCGCTTGCCCTCCGAGAAGATGTAGCCCGCGGCGGTGAAGCGGTTCTTGGGGCTCATCTCGCGGGAGCGGAGCATATCCGCGTAGCCTATTATGGCGGTGAGCGGGGTCTTTAGCTCGTGCGCAAAGCTGGCGATGAACTCCTCCCTGCGGTCCGCGGCCTCCTCGAGCAGCTTTATTTCGCCCTCGAGTTGCTCGGCGCGCTGCTGCTTTTTCGCCGCGTCCCTGGCGGCCCGGGTCTGGCTCCGGAGCGAAAAGAGCGCGACCAGCCCGCCCCCCGCCGGAGAGGCGGTGAGCAGAAAGGCCGCGTATGCTCCGTAGCTGAGCGCCGCGCCCCGGCCTATGGCTATGCAGGCCCCGGCGCAGATCACCACCGCCACCACGCAGGTGCAGGCGAAAAACAGTCCCAGCGGAAAGGCCGGGCGCGGGGACTTAGAGCTCAAGTCGGTATCCCACCTTGTAGATCGTCTTTATCTTGTCGTCCCAGTGCAGCTTCTTGCGCAGGCGCTGGACGTGCAGGTCCACCGTCCGCGAATCGCCCATATATTCGCTGCCCCAGACGCGCTCGTATATCGTCTCGCGGAAGAGCGCTATGTTCCGGTTCTGCACAAAAAGCAGCAGCAGCTCGAACTCCTTCGCCGTCAGCGGGATGGGCTTCGTCCCCTTCGTGACGGTGTGGGAGCGCGTGTCTATCGTGAGTCCTTCGATCTTTATCTCCGTCAGCGTTTTGCCGGCGCGGCGGAGCACCGCCTCCACCCTCGCCAGGAGCTCGACTATCTCAAAGGGCTTCACAAGGTAGTCGTCCGCGCCAAGGCGCAGGCCCTTCACCTTGTCCGCCATGGTCCCCTTAGCGGTCAGGAATATGACCGGTATCCCCAGCGGCTTTATAAAGTCCAGCAGCTCGTAGCCGCTGACCTTCGGCAGCATGATGTCGAGGAGCACAAGGTCGAAGCTCTCCTTCTCCAGGAGATTCGCAGCCTCCATCCCGTCATAGGCGCGGGCGCAGGAATAGCCCGCCTCGGACAGGTTCATCTCTATGAGATCGTTTATGGGCTTCTCGTCCTCCACGACAAGTATCCTGTACATGCCGTTCACCTCCGGCTATTACGATATACCCCAAATGCATCAAGTTTGCATCATATCCGGCCAGTTTCCGGAAAAAAGCTGAAAAAAATTTTGACGAAATTTTGGCCCGTATATCCGGTAATATTGACGAAAATGCACAGCTTATGTTCCCGGCCCTAGATGTTCTCCAGCAGGAAATGCGCCGTGTTCTGCATTGCAGCGGAGGCGCTGCGGCTGGGGTACATCTGAAAGTCGTGCCACATTCTGTCCCAGACCTCCAGCCGGACCTCCACCCCCGCGGCGCGCATGTTCTCCGCCAGGCGCTCCGCGTCCGAAAAGAGGATCTCGTGCGTCCCGACCTGGACGAGCGTCGGCGGGAAACCCGAAAAGTCCGCGAAGAGCGGCGAAAACTGCGGCAGGCTCGGGTCCATGTCCCCGGCGTAGGCCGCGCGCACCGCCGCCATGTATTCAGGCGTGAGCGCAGGGTCAATCCCTGCGCGCTCGCGCAGGCTCTCGCCGGACATCGTCATATCCGTCCAGGGCGACATCAGCAGCAGCGCCCCAGGCAGCATCCGCCCCTCCAAGCGCAGTTTCAGGCAGAGCACCAGCGCCAGGTTCCCGCCGGCAGAGTCCCCGGCGAGGACGATGCCCCGCGCGCCGAAGCCCATGTGCATGAGGTGGTCCCAGGCCGCCTGCCCGTCCTCTATCGCCGCGGGATAGGGGTGCTCCGGCGCGAGACGGTAGTCGAAGGCCAGAACGTCCATCCCCGTCGCGCGGCAGAGCTTCGAGGCCAGGACCTTCGAAAAGCCCAGGCCGCCGCTCGTATAGCCCCCGCCGTGGCAGTAGAGGATGACCCTCCGCCGCCTGTGCTCCCGCTCCAGGCGCATCCAGGCAGCCTGCATCCCGCCCAGCTCGAAGGGCTCCCACACGAGCCCGGACATCGACGCCGCCATGTTCCCCAGCGCATCCTGGGCGCGGCGCTGCTTCTCCAGGTCCTCGCTCGTCATCGCCTCCGGCTCGCCCAGACTGTGCACCGCCTTGAGCAGCCGCATGAAGGGCTCGAGCTTCAGCTTTTCCGGCTCGCCGCCCAGCTTGTATTTCTTCTTTGACATGCCGGTCTCCTTTCGCGCCTACATGTGGAACCGGCGCCTGGCCTCTTCCCTCAGGGACGGCACGCGCCGGACGATGATGAGCGGTATGCTCAGGCCCACGCAGCTGGCCAGCACCACCAGCGCCCAGCCCGGAGTCCAGCCGCCGAGGAGGTATCTGTCGCAGATGAACTCCGTCAGCACGGCAAAAAAGCCCGCCGAGATAAGCACCAGTATCGTCGAGACCAGTATCGAGCAGCGCCGCGTGCGTATCACCCAGTACAGCAGCGGGATGACCGCAACGCCCGCCGCGATGATCGGCAGGGCCAGGCCCAGGAACCAGTCCATGCCGTCCAGCGCCACAGCGATAATGCATATATATGCACCGACGGCCAGTACGTCCAGCGTCAGCCGGACCCAGATGAACATGCCCCGAATGAGCAGCGGCAGCCCGAACCAGACCCAGAGCATGGCCATCGCTCCGCCAATGAAGAAGGACCACCAGACGTCGCTGTAGAACACCAGGTTGAGAAGCCCGCAGCAGATCGCCACGGAGAGCAGCATTGCGCTCAGAAGCAGGGCCGCCTCCCTGCGCGAGACCGGCGCGACCTCTTCGCGGCGCACCGGGAAGAAGCCCGGCTCCGCGGCGTCGGGCGGGCAGACGGGGTTCACCACCGGAGTCCGGCAGAGGGGACATTCCCTCGCCCCCGGGCCCAGCTCCACGCCGCAGTTAACGCAGTATGACACAGCAGCACCCCCTAACGGTTGCTCTCGACCCGGACGTGCAGGCCCTCACGGACCAGGAAGCGGAAAAATTCGCGTTCCAGGTCGTTCTCCTTCTGCACGCCGGAGAAGGTTATCTCGAATACGTCGCCGCAGCTTATCGCACAGACGTGCGGCCTTGCGACCGTAGCTTGCCCCAGAACGGCCTCCACGTGCTCTATAAACGGTTTCATGGCGTCCGGTAGGGTAAACACACCAGGGTTTGTAAAAACGGCGCTGTAAGGCTCCACGCCCGTCAGGTGATAACTCAGGTGCATGATGGGGTTTTTGAGCGCCCGCGGGATGAGGACGAGGAAGGGGTTGAGCAGCAGGCGGACGCCCCTGGTCATGGCGGCGCGCAGCTTGACCGGCTCGGCGCTCAGACGCATGTAGTGCCGCACGAGCGAGATGAGTCCGGGCAGGTCGTAGTCGCCCAGCGAGGGGTCCACGCTGGGCTGGACCGTGATGATGAAGTTCCTGAGCGTCTGCGTCGGGAAAAATGCGCGCAGGTTAACCGGGACGGCCAGAGTCACGGGGCGCTCGCGGATAGGGCGCTCGCGGCGCTGCTTTTCGATGAGCAGCAGCATGAGCACGGCGGCGAGGTATTCCGTGACGGAGGCGCCGTAGCTCCTGGCCTTTTCCCGCAGCTGTGCCGAGGAGAGAAAGCCCATCGTGACGTGGAAGGTGTAAAACGGCTCGGGCGTGCCGCGGTTCTGATAGGCTCGGGAGACCCTCGGCAGGGCGCGCGAGGCCTTGCCCGCGTAGCGGAGGTAGGCGTCCTCCCTCTCCTCGGGCTTCGGGGGCTCGTCGAGGTCTATTATGCCCTCGCCCGGCGGGATGTCCCGGCCGAGCTGGCGCAGGTATTCCGCGAGGACCGCCTTGAAAAAGGCTATGGCCCCCGCCCCGTCCGCCAGGGCGTGGAACACCTCCAGCGAGATCCGGCAGCGGTAGTAGTAAAACCGGATGAGCCAGCCGCTGTCCTCGTTGAAGCGGACCGGCCTGCAGGGGTCCGCGACGTCCTCCCGGACATAGGGGCCGGGCGCGTCGTTCGGCTCGAAGTAATACCAGAAAAAGCCCCGGCAGATCTTGACGGCAAAGCCCGGAAAGCGCGGCAGCGCACGGTCCACCGCCGCCTGGAGCGCCTCCGGCACGACCCGCTCCGTCATCACGGCGGAGAACCTGTATATGGCTGAAAACTGGTCCCGCTGGATGGAGGAATACATGAAGCTCGCGTTGTCCATCCTGTACCAGGGCCTGAGCGGTCTGTCCATAGTCGCCTCCGCAAAAAGTCTGCTCTGATTTTACCATTTTAGCCGCTTCGCCGCAAGCCAAAGAAAAATGTTCAAAATTTTCCGGGGAACATTTTCGCGGCGATGGAGTCATATGGCCACGGCGGCAGCCCCGCCGAAATACTTGCAAGGAGCAAATGAAAAATGAAAAAGATCATTGCTGCGACGCTCTGCATCGCAATGTGCCTGGCGCTTCTGAGCGCCTGCGGTACCCAGAACCAGACCGACCCCAGCGACGAGCCGATAACCAGCCAGGAGCCCTCCGACATCCCCGAGGCCAGCGACACGCCCGAGGACACCGACACCCCTGAGGACACCGACACGCCCGAGGAAAGCACCAGCGCCCTGGCCGACGCCATAACCGCCGCGCGCAGCGACGAGGAGAATGAGGCCTACGCCGTCATGAGCGACAAGGACGCCATTGAGGACATGTACTACACCTCCGTCGGCTTCACCGCGGCCGACGTTGACGAGATCGCCATGAGCATCTCGCTCATAAACGTCAAGGCCTACGGCATCGTGGTCGTCAAGCCCGCCGAGGGCTGCGAGGAGACGGTCAAGGCCGGCCTCCAGAGCTTTATCGACACCCAGTGCAAGAACTTTGAGAACTACCTTGCCGATCAGTATGAGATCGCCAAAAACGCCAAGCTCGAGACCCTCGAGGACGGGACCATCGTCATGGTCATGTGCGAGAACGCCGACACTGTCTATGAGTCCATTGTCTCCGCTCTGAGCGCCTGAGAGGTTTTCAACAGACTTTAGACAGGTTTTCAACATTTTGGACGGCATAGTAGGATATAGCTGCTGCTGTAGCTTATTCTCCTGCCTTCCTTCCTGTTGAGTTTGAGGTTGATGTTGAGGTTGATATTGAGTTTGAAGTTGAAGTTGAGGTTGAGGTTGAGGTTGAATTATATTTGGCATCGATCCGCATAATTTCGAAACGACTCGCATAATTTCGAAACGACTCGCATCGACTCGCATCGATCCGCATAGCGAAAATAAGAAAGGGACCCCCGGGACAAACAAAGTCCCGGGGGTCCTGGTACGCCCGATGCGATTCGAACGCACGACCTTCAGAGTCGGAGTCTGACACTCTATCCAGCTGAGCTACGGGCGCATTTCGGCTCAGCCATTATAGCAAATACCTCGGGCAAAGTAAATAGTTAAGTTTGCCTATTCGTGAGGCTTGTGCTATACTGGTTATCTAGAAAAATGCTCGTGATTGAGGATATGCCATGAAAAGACTCAAATCTTTCGCCGCACTGGCGCTCTGTCTGGGGCTGTTGCTGGCTCTGCCCGGCTGCGGCAGCGTCACCGCGACCGAAAAACAGCTCTTTGCCATGAACTCGGCCGTCTCCATCAAGGCCTATGGCAAATCCGCCGAGGCCGGGCTGGAATCCGCCGCCTCCGTCATCAACTCGCTCGGCGTCGCGCTCGACCCGAAGCGTGACGGCTCCACCGCCTACACGATCAACAACTCGCAGGGCCAGAGCATCGTCGTGACGGGTCAGGTGGCGGAGATGCTGCTCATCGCCCAGCAGGTCCACGCCCTCTCAGGCGGCGATTTCGACCCCACCGTCTACCCCCTCGTCAAGGCCTGGGGCTTTGTGGACGGGCTCTACCGCGTCCCCTCCGAGGACGAGATAGAGAGCCTGGTCAAAAACGTGGACTTCTCCGCCGCCACCCTCTCCGCCATGACGGATACGGACTCCTACCTCTTCACCCTGCCCGTTGGGATGGAGTTCTCCTTCGCCTCGCTCGGCCGGGGCTGCGCCGCCATGTACGCCGCCCGCGCCATGCAGACTTCGGGCGTCGAGGCCGGCATAGTCTCCATCGGCGGCAATATCCAGACCCTGGGCGACAAGCCCGACGGCCTGCCTTGGATCATAGCGGTCCAGGACCCGGCAAACCCCTCGGCCTATGCCTGTACGCTGAACCTCTCCGGCAGCCATGCCGTCTCCACCTCCGGCGGCTACCAGCGCTATTTTACCGACGAGAAGGACAACACCTGGACGCATATCATAGACCCCGGCGACGGTTACCCCGCCGACTCCGGCGTCCTCTCCGCCACCGTCGTCGCGGAGAACGGCATCTACGCGGACGCCCTCTCCACCGCCCTGTGCGTCATGGGCGAGGACCGGGCCAAGGACCTCTACCAGGACTCCACAGACTTCGAAATGGTCCTCCTCACGGACGACGGGCGCATCCTCGTCTCCGAGGGCCTGTCCGAGGCCTTTGAGCGCTCCGGAGACGGCTACACGCTGGAGTACGTCCGGAAATGAGGCTCGGCAGGGAATTTTTCCTCCGGGACGCGCTGGAGGTAGCGCCGGAGCTCGTGGGCAAGACCCTCGTCAGCAGCCTCCCCGGCGCGCAGGAGCGCCGCCTCGTAATAACCGAGACCGAGGTCTACCGCGGCGTTGAGGACAGCGCCTGCCACGCTCACCGCGGCCGCACCAAACGCACCGAAATGCTCTACCGTCCCGGCGGCGCGGTCTATGTCTACCTCTGCTACGGCATACACTGGCTGCTCAACGTCATCACCGGACCCGAGGACTTCCCCCAGGGCGTCCTCATCCGCGCCTGCGAGGGCTTCGAAGGCCCCGGCAAGCTCACAAAATACCTCGGCATCACCGGCGCGCAGAACGGAATAGACATCTGCTCCTCCCCGCTCCTCCGCATCGAGGACGAGGGCGGGATGGTTAACATAACAACAGACAAACGCGTGGGCATCGCCTACGCTGAAGAGGCTGACAGGGAAAGGCTGTGGAGATTTAAGCGAGGTTGACATAATGCCAGAGTTCGGAACGGAACTGAGATACGTCAAGGGAGTTGGCGAGGCGCGGGCGCGGGCCTTTGGGAGGCTGGGCGTCCACGACCTCGCCGGTCTTGTTTCGTTTTTCCCGCGCGCATACGAGGACAGGACGCGCCTTGTCAGGATAGCCGAGCTGGCGGACGGGGACCTGGTCTGCGTCGAGGCGGTCGTCGGCACGGAGCCGCAGCTGAGCCGCATACGCCGCGGTCTGGATCTCCTGCGCTTCCGCGCAGTGGACGAGACGGGCGCCATGCAGCTGACCTTTTTCAACCAGGCCTATCTGAAGGACCAGTTTCGCAAGGGCGAGAGCTATGTTTTCTACGGCCGGGCGCAGGTGAAGGGCCGCTTTGTCTCGATGACGAACCCGGTGTTCGACAGGCTGGCCGACTTCGGGCGGGTGACTGGGCGGATAGTTCCGGTCTACCGCCTCACCTCCGGACTTTCGCAGAACACGGTGCGCTCCGCCGTGCGCCAGGCGCTGGACCTGTCCCAGGGCCGGCTGCCGGACGGGCTGCCGGACTGCGTCGCGGACGAATACAAGCTCTGCACGGCGCGCTATGCCTATGAGAACGTCCACTTCCCCGCGGACATGCAGGCGCTGAGCCTGGCGCGGCGGAGGCTGGTGTTCGAGGAGTTATTCGTGCTGGCCTGCGCGCTGGGGCTCCTGCGCGGCGGACGCGAGGGCGCGCAGGGCCGGGTCCTGCGCGGCGCCGGACTCGGGACCTTCACCGGCTCCCTGCCCTTCTCGCCCACGGGCGCGCAGCTGCGGGCCATGCGCGAGGCGATCGGCGACATGAGCTCCGGCAAGCTCATGAACCGCCTGATACAAGGCGACGTCGGCAGCGGCAAGACGCTCGTGGCTGCGGCCTGCATCTGGTACGCGGCGCAGTCGGGCGCGCAGTCGGCCTTCATGGCGCCGACGGAGATCCTGGCCGAGCAGCACTACGCCACGCTCACGGGCTTCCTGGAGCCCTTCGGCATCCGCGTCGCCAAGCTCACGGGCTCCATGCGCGCGGCGGAAAAGCGCGCCGTCCTCTCCGGCCTCGCCTCGGGCGAATACGCGCTCTGCGTCGGGACCCACGCCCTGCTCTCCGGCGGGGTGGAGTTTAGGGACCTCGCCCTTGTCGTGACGGACGAGCAGCACCGCTTCGGCGTCCAGCAGCGGGCCGCCCTGGCAGAAAAGGGCCTGCGCCCGCACATCCTCGTCATGTCCGCAACGCCCATCCCGCGCACGCTTGCGCTCATGATCTACGGCGAGCTGGACGTCTCGCTCATAGACGAGCTGCCCCCGGGCAGGCAGAAGGTGGACACCTTCGCCGTGGACGAAAGCTACCGCGCGCGGCTGGGCGGCTTCATCGAAAAGCTCGTGTCCGAGGGCCGCCAGGTCTTTGTCGTCTGCCCGCGTATAGAGGAGGGCGAGGAGGCCGGGGACGGCCTCAAGTCCGCCGAGGAACACGCGGAAGAGCTCAGGCAGCAGCTGCCCGGGCTGAGGATAGCCTGCATCCACGGCAAGCTCAAGGCCCGGGAGAAGGACGAGATCATGTCCCGCTTCGCCGCCGGGGAGACGGACGTGCTCGTCTCCACAACGGTCATAGAGGTCGGCGTGGACGTGCCGAACGCGGCGCTGATGGTCGTCGAGAATGCGGAGCGCTTCGGGCTGTCCCAGCTCCACCAGCTGCGCGGGCGCGTCGGACGCGGAAAGCACAAGAGCTGGTGCATCCTGGTTTCAGACGCCAAGGGCGAGGAAGCCCGCGCCCGGCTCCATGCCATGACGCACATCTCCGACGGCTTCAAGATAGCGGAGGAGGACCTGCGCCTGCGCGGCCCGGGGGACTTCTTCGGCTCGCGTCAGCACGGCCTGCCCGAGCTGCACATAGCCGACCTCGGCGCGGATATGAACGTCCTCAAGGCGGCGCAGGATGCCGCAAAAAGGCTACTGGACTCGGACCCACGGCTCGAAAGGCCCGAAAACAAGCGCCTGCGCTCTCGCGCCGGGGAACTCCTGGCCGCGTCCGGAGACAGGTTCAACTGAGCGAGACCCCCGCATATACTCTCATGAGTACAAGCGGGGGTCTTATTATGCGAAAAAGGTTGATTGTAAACACCTTCCTGCTGACGGGCGCGTCACTGCTGATGCGCTGCATAGGCATGGCCTTTCAGGCCTGGCTGGCGGGGCGGATAGGCGCGGCGGGGATAGGGCTCTACCAGCTGGTGATGAGCGTCGAGCTGCTGGCGACGACCTTCGCCGTGAGCGGCATCCGCTTTGCCGTCACGCGGCTCGTGGCGGAGGAGATAGGGCTCAGGCGCGGCGACGGCGTCGGCGGAGCGATGAGCCGCTGCGCCGCCTACAGTCTCGCCTTCGGCGCCGCGGCCTGCGCGATACTGTATTTTTTTGCGGAACCCATCGGTTTTTTGTGGATAGGCGACGCAAGGACCGTCATGAGCCTGCGCATACTCGCCTTCGGTCTGCCCTTCATCGCGCTCTCCTCCGTGCTCTCGGGCTACTTCACGGCTTGCGGCAGAATATGGAAGCCTTCCCTGGTCCATCTCATCGAGCAGCTCATCTGCGTATGTCTGGTGGTGGCATTTCTCTCCCGCGCGCCGGAGGGGGACATTGAAAAGAGCTGTGCGGCGGTGGCGGCGGGGGTGACGGCCTCGGATATGCTCTCGCTGTGCATGATGCTCGCCTTCTACATCGGGGACAGGAAGCGGCATGGCGAGCACGGCGGCGGCCGGGTCCGGCTGACGGCCAGGATGTTCGGCGTGGCGCTGCCGCTGGCGGTGTCCGCCTACGCCCGGAGCGCACTCTCCACGCTGGAGCACTTGCTCGTCCCGCGCGGTTTCCGGCGTTCCGGACTCTCAGCGGACGCGGCTTTGGCGGGCTACGGCGTAATTCAGGGCATGGCTATGCCCATAATCGGCTTCCCCTCCTGCCTTTTGGGCGCCGTGGCCGAACTCACCATACCCACGCTCACCGAGGCCCAGATGCGCGGCGACGCCGCAGGGATACGGAGGATAGTCGGCAAACTGCTGAAGCTGTGCGGCGGCTTCTCGCTCGCCGCGGCGCTCATCCTCTGGCGCTTCGGCGGCGCTCTGGGCGAGGCCGTCTACGGCTCCGAGGACGCCGGGCGCTTCATCCGTCTGCTCGCCCCGCTCGTGCCGCTCATGTACACCGATATGGTCGTGGACGGCTGCCTCAAGGGCCTGGGCCAGCAGGTCTGGAGCATGGCCATAAACATACTTGACGCCGCTCTAGGCGTGCTGCTCGTGTGGTATTTTCTTCCTATCGGCGCCCTCACGGCCTATCTCTGCATCATCTATTTCAACGAGACGCTGAACTTTGTCCTCAGCCTCCTTCGCCTGCGCCGCGCCCTGCATAAATACGCGCCCTCCGCAAAATAAAAAAAGCCCCCGGACGGGGGCTTTTTATGTCTGTCTGTTCAGATTACCTTGGCCAGGGCGAGGGCGCAGAGGACGAGGGTCGCCAGGACGAAGAGGAAAACCAGCGTCATGCCCAGGCGCTTCTTGCCGGCCACGGAGGGCGCTGCGTGCTCGGACTCGGGGATGAGCTTTGCGCGGCGCAGCGCGGTGACGACGGGCTTATACAGCAGCAGGGTCGCGGCGAGGTTCATGCCGCCCTTGACAGCGTTGAACGGCAGGAACACCGGCAGCAGCATATCGACTATGGCCTCGCGGGGTACTTTCTGGTAGATGGGGGTGACGAGGTAGTTCCACAGCAGCATCACACACACAAGGGCGATGACGCCGAGGATCAGGCCGATGACGGCGCCCTTCATCGTGTGGTGTTTTTTGTAGATGAAGCAGGCCGTGCAGCAGAAGCTCGCGGTGGCGAGGAAGTTCATAAGGAAGCCCCAGGGGCCGGTGGTGCTGATCGTGATCATCTCGATGAAGGCCACCACCAGGGAGACCGCCGCCGCCGCCGCGGGGCCGTAGACGAAGCCGCCTATGCAGATGACGACGTCCTTGAAGTCAAAGTCGAGGAAGTCGTTTACGCTCGGCATCAGCTTGGAGACCAGCATCACCACATAGGCGAGGCAGGTTATCATGGCGAGGGTTGCGAGTTTCTTCACGTCCAGCTTGCGGACTGCGGGGGTCTTTTTTGCTGCATCCATTTTAAATGCACCTCTTAACATAGATTAACGCCCGAAGGGTGTCTCC
>ENA-OZAB01000718-OZAB01000718.1-human-gut-metagenome-genome-assembly--contig:-NODE-718-length-16872-cov-6.580960_pt1 | contig 16872 bp, 8 predicted proteins | sample MGYA00243297_ERZ653491 | MGnify/ENA primary metagenome ERZ653491 (study PRJEB26926, sample SAMN06165154) | human gut metagenome | biome: ENVO:00009003; feature: ENVO:2100002; material: ENVO:00002003... | reverse complement strand
CGAGATCATGCCTAGTCTCGTGGGCTCGGAGATGTGTATAAGAGACAGAATTTAATTGTTTGATTTCCAATCAAGGATTTCTTCGGTAAGTTTTTCATCAAGATCAATGCGCATTGCTTTACATTCATCCGGGAATTTCTTAGCCGCTGAAAAGCACATATTTACAAGCATATCAGCACCGACGGGCAGAGCTTTTTTCAGTACGCTTTCAGGGAACACAAAATGTGTGCCGTGTTCATAGAGATACACCGAGTATTTGCAGGAATGCGGGTGTGATTTCAGGCGGTTGTCCATTCTGCGTATGTATTTTGCGGTATCCCATAGAGAATCGTCTTCCGCACCGACAAGAACGAGCTTGCCGCCGATATTCTCTGCAGGTATAAAATGCTCCTCTTTAAGCAGTCCTGCGGCTTCGGAATCATCGAACACATCCTTTGAATATGTGGAATCGCCGTGTTCTTTAGACGCTTTGGCTATCTTCTGCCAGTACTCAGGGTGCTTATAGACAAAGGGCATAAATGGTACGGGTTTACCGCCTATTGACACAATAGATTCGTTTTCGACAGGCCATTCCTTACAGCCGTCACGATTGCCCTGTGCAAAGCCCTGCCATACAAAGTCGCTCGGAGTCAGGGCTATGGTAAGCGTGAGGTCATGATAATATGAGGCGGCGACAAGTGCGACTGTAGCTGTTGTAGAGGCACCGACAATGCCGATTTTCTTGTTGCCGTGGGATTTGAGCCATTCTATAGCCGAGCCGATACGCTCAATGGGATAGTTGTGGTGGCTGTAGTTCTTCTTTCCGGGCGACATTGACATTACGTTAATTCCGTAGGTATGAAGCCATTTCACGCAGGTTTTGCCCATATAGTCTTCGGAGTCGTCACCGAGCATTGCTATCATTGCGGTATCGGACGGAGTTTTACTTTCCCAGTATGCGCCGTAAAAGCCGTCAGCTTCGGGTTCAAAATGCAGATGTTTCATAGGTTGCTCCTAATCAATTATATTTAGTTAGTTTTCGCTAACGCTAATAAAAGTATAGCACGGGTAGAAGGAGATGTCAAGGATGTGCGGAAAAGGTTGGGTTGTGAAAGGATATAGTGCTTTTTCGGGGGATAGTGCGGTTTTGGAAGGTTATGCGGGGAGAGGGGTTGTTGTCCTTTTGCAATGGTTGTGGGAATGGAGAGGGTAGGTGCAACGGGAGGGGCAAGCAAGGCAAGTGATAAGTGTTCTTTTGCAAAGGTTGTAGAAACGGAAAGGGTCGATGCAACGGGAGGAGCGAGCAAGGCAAGGATGCCTTAGCGTGTGTGCCCTGAGTTTTGCGTGGATGCAAAACCATACAAGCACACACATACCCTCACCCTACAAATATTTCTACAATTTATCACAACCGCACATAAATTGCAGACACCGCACTTGCCATATGAACGCTTTGCCGGTTTCGCAAAACGTAGCAAATCGCCAACACCCTTACCTTTTTAATGAACGCTCTGTTCGTTTCGCACTATCCCTCGCCTCGCACTAACCCTTCCAAATCCGCACTATCCTTCGAAAAGCACTACCACCCTTGCCTCCCTTGTCAAAGGGAGGTGGATTGACGGCAAGGCACAAACTGTTGTCTTGTTGCGTTTTAATTGCGACACATCCGCCTTTTTATTCACCAAACTTTTCTGCCGTCAAGACGGAGGGATTGCTTTACACCACCAACCCTCCCAAAAACGCACTACCCCTTGAAGTGCTATACTAAAATTGGACACATGGGGGTAGAAAAACAGAAAGGCAAGGTGTATAACCCGCCGTGGCTTTTCCCCTCCAACCAACTAAAAACCACCTCTTTTTCCCAACCCCACTATCATTTACACCCCTTCGCTATAGACTTTTTGTGAAAAACATGCTATAATATAAACGATTATAAACAACTGCACCGTGTTTTAATGCTTTGACAACGCAAGCGGTCAGACACAAGGAGGTGTTCGGAGCAGATGACTTATGAAAAGTCCTGCGGCGGTATTGTTTACAGAAAATTTCACGGCAATACGGAAATATTGCTTATAAAGCACATCAAGTCGGGCTACTGGTCATTCCCGAAAGGACACGTTGAAAACGGCGAAACCGAAGAAGAAACCGCAAAACGTGAAATAAAAGAGGAAACCGGCATAGACGTTTATATTGACTCAGGCTTCAGAGAAACGGTTACATATTCGCCACGCAAGGACGCAAAAAAGGAAGTTGTGTATTTTGTCGCCCGTGCAAAAAATTATGATTACACCCCCCAGCTTGAAGAAATTTCCGAGATACGCTGGGTAGGCATAGGACAGGCGCATAACCTGCTCGTCTATGACAACGACAAGCTGATAGTAAATAAGGCAAAGAGCTTTATCGCACTTATGAAATGAAGAAATTGTGTTTTGAGTAAAAGAAGAAAATGCGAAAGGAAACCCACATGACATACGAACAGGCATTTGAATACGTCGGTTCTTTCACAAAATCCGGTACGCCTGTAAAGGTCCTTATAAGATTTGTTATTCTTATGAGGCTTCTCGGCAATCCCCAAAACGAACTTAAAATAGTTCACGTTGCAGGAACAAACGGAAAAGGAAGCGTATGCGAATATATAAGCAACGCTGTAAAAGCCGACAACAAGAGCGTAGGAAAATTCACATCGCCCTATATTGAGTGCATCGAAGAACGCATACAGGTAAACGGCAAATATATCTCACGCCCTGCCTTTGCGCTGCTGTGCGAGCAGGTGAAAAAGGCAGTCGAACAGACAGGCTTTGACGGCTTTTCACAGTTTGAGATACTTTGCGCCATAGCCCTGCTTTATTTCTATAAGGAGCAGGTAAACGTTGCCGTTATAGAAACAGGTATAGGCGGACTTCTTGACTGCACTAACGTTGTAAATCCCGCTGTCAGCGTTATAACATCGGTAGATTTCGACCATACCGATGTGCTTGGCGATACGCTTGCCGAAATAGCACGTCACAAGGCAGGCATAATAAAGCCGTCCGTTCCGTGCATAGTATATCCGGGACAGGCAAAAGAGGTAATGCGTGTCATTGACGATAAATGCCGTGAGTATAACTGCGAAGAAATTATCCCCGATATGTCAAGAGTGCAGATGCTCCATATGGATATTACCGATGTGTTCTTTTCATACAAGGGTATGAATTATCATCTCGTTATGTCCGGTGAACATCAGATAAAAAATGCACTGTGCGCCATAGAGGCCTGCCGTATACTGAATATAGAGTACAGCAGTGTGTTCACAGGACTTGAAAGATCCGCCCTCAGAGCCAGAATGGAGGAGGTAAGCGTGAACGGCGTTGCCTGCATCATAGACGGCTCGCACAACCCCTCCGCAATGAGAGCCGCCGAAAAACTGCTGAGCTGCGACAAAAGAAAAATACACGCCGTAGTCGGTATGATGGCAAACAAGGACTGGCAGACCGCCCTTAAAATAATTCTCCCCCGCTTCGAAGATGTAATATTCGTTGACGGATTTATGCCCGGCTGCGTACCCGCTTCTCAGCTTACACGCTTTGCCATAGAGCAGGGAGTACGCGCTACCGCCTGCGGCGACCTTAACAGCGCAATTTCACAGGCAGCGCTCAAGGCAGGAACAAAGGATATAGCGATGGTCACAGGCTCGCTCTACCTTGCCTCCGCCGCAGAAAAGATAATCAGCAAGTAAAACCCAATAACTATTAAATATTTAAAAGGAACGATAATTCAGCCAAGCACCATACTTGCCTTTGAATGAACGCTTTGCCAGTTTCGCATCCACACTATCCCTTGCCTCGCACCATCACCCTTGCCTCCCCTCGAAAAAGGGGAGGTGGCTTGACGGCAAGGCACAAGCCTAAATTTTACAGCGTTTTTATGTGATATATCCGACTTTTATAATTACTAAGTCGGTCTGCCGTCAAGACGGTGGGGATTGAAGTTGATAGAACTTCTATCCCTAAAACTTCTAAGCGTTCACAATCACAACTCGCCCCTCACCAACCCTTCCAAAACCTCGCCCTTTTTAGTAATCCACAACTAACCCAATTTCCCCAAAAAAATTTTCAAAAACCTCTTGACAAATGCCGAAGTATCGGTTATAATAAAACCAACAAATCAGTAAACGTTACTGATTTCATTAAAAACAATAAGAAAATAATGATTTTATCACTATGAAAGGATAGGTAATTTACTATGAAAAAGTGGGTATGTCCGGTATGCGGTTACGTTCATGAGGGAGATACACCTCCCGAGTTCTGCCCCCAGTGCAAGGTTCCCGGCAGCAAGTTCATAGAGCTTAAGGAAAGCGAAAAGCTTGTATTTGCAGACGAGCACAAGGTAGGCATTGCAAAGGCAGTTGAGGATGAAGAGATTCTTGCAGGTTTAAAGGCTAACTTTGAGGGCGAATGCACAGAGGTAGGTATGTATCTCGCTATGGCAAGAGCCGCTCACAGAGAAGGTTACCCCGAGGTAGGTCTTTACTACGAAAAGGCAGCTTGGGAAGAGGCTGAACACGCAGCAAAGTTCGCAGAGCTTTTAGGCGATGTTGTAAGCGCATCGACTAAGGAAAACCTTGAAAAGAGAGTTGCCGCAGAGCACGGCGCTACACAGGGCAAGCTCGACCTCGCAAAGAGAGCAAAGCAGTTGAATCTTGACGCTATCCACGACACAGTTCACGAGATGGCTAAGGACGAAGCCCGTCACGGTAAGGCTTTCGAGGGTCTGCTGCACAGATACTTCAAGTAAGCGGCGGCTGTGAGCCGCACCAAATTCGCCGTTCCGGCTGTTTCAGTTCGGCTAAGGTTACGTTACCGGCGGATATTAACGTTATAAATATGCAAATCGAGCCGTAAGCACTCTTGCTTACGGCTCAGTTTGTTCTTATAGTAAAAACGCATCTGATACACAAAAAAGAACACCGGTCGCCCGGTGTTCTCTTTTTTTACTGTCAGCTTATTTGGCTGTCTTCACATTTGCATAAGTATAAGTGCTTGTATTTGCACCCTTATAAGACGCAATCCTTACCTTATACACGCTTCCGGCCCTGAGTCCGCCAATAGTGACAGTAGCATTCGTACTGCCCTTTAACGTCTTTTTGACCCACTTGCCGCCTTTGTAAATTTCAACCTTATATCCGTCTGCACTGGCGTTTTTACCCCACTTAACGGTTATCGAGTTTCTTTTTGCCGATACAACCTTGATATTGGTTACCGGTGAAAGCACTGCAGTAACCGTAGTATAGCTGTAATCGCCGTACAGATTGTCCTTATACGCTCTTACCCTTACTTTACATGTGCTGTAAGGTGTAAGTCCGCCAAGCACAGCCATTGCTGTCTTATTATCGGTTATGGTCTTTTCGAGCCACCTACCGCCGATATAATATCCTACGTTATATCCGTCAGCGTTCGCATCCGCATTCCATATAACTACTGCTTTTGAGTCAACTGCGCTCTTTACCTTAAGACCGCTGACCTTTGTCGGAGCGGTAGTGATATAAATATCGTCGAATGTACTCTGAAGCTCACCCTTATAAGCCTTTATTCTGACCTTGTAGGTTTTGTAGCCCTTAAGCGAGCCTATTGTAACGGTAGTTTTGTTATTGCCGGTCAGCGTCTTTTCATTCCACTTACCGTCTGCATAGTACTGAACGGTATAACCGTCCGCACTTTCGTTCTTATCCCATGTAAGCGTAAACGAAGAAGATGTGACTTTCTGCGTAATACCCGTAACTTTTGACGGGAGCGTATCGATATAGCCATATGTATACGGACTGTAAAGGTCGCCCTTATATGCGCTTACCCTTACTTTATATCGTGTTCCTGCACAAAGTCCGTCTATAACCGCCGATATATTATTGTTGCCGGTAACAGCCTTTACGGACCACTGATTATTAATGTACCACTCTAACTTGTAGCCGTCCGCTCTGGCGTTTCTGCTCCAGCTTATTCTTACCGTTTCATCGGTAGCCTTCACCGTATTTATACTCCATACGGGAGAAGGAACAGTATCAACATAGAAACATCTGAACTTGGCGGTGAATCTTCCTGCATAAGCCGCTATCCTTACCTTATATTTAAGGCCTGCAGAAAGACCGCTCAGCTTTGCCGCTACTCTGTCGCCGTCCGTGCTGAAGCCTATCTGCTTCCACTGATTGCCGACATAGCATTCGATATAATATCCGTCAACGCCGCTTATATTCTTCCAGCTTATATCGACTTCATTGTATGTTGTCTTTTCAACCGCTATTTCTTCCACATCGGGAATAGGCTTTACGGGAACACGGTTTCCGATATATGAATCCTTACATCTTGTGCATTCAAATACGCTGTAGCCTTCGTTGCGATAGTCAGGCTCAACTACTTTGATTACAACATAGTCGTGACCGAGAGGTTCGCCATACTCCGCACCGCATATTTCACACTTTGCCTTTTCGGTGCAGGTAGCCTCTCCTCCGGAATGCTCACATTCGGTTATCGTAGCCGTTACAACGTCCGACTTCATCGAAACTCCCGCAGTTGCAGCATTGCTGTAGGTAAGACGGCAGTAGTACCTGCCCGTTGTGAGATTTTCGAGCGACAGCTTTCTGTCTGTAGCACCCTCTATCTCTGTTTCGTAGCCGTTTTCATCAATGGCGATCCACTGATAAGCAACTTTTGCGTCGACCTCGCCTGAATACCACGGCACTGCACTTATTTGAAGTGACGGTATACCGTCGGGATAATAGCCGTTGGTGTAATATACAGTATCAATCGGCTTGATTATCTGCATCGGACATAACCGTACCGTAAGTCCGTTTGTCGATGATGCCGTTGCCTTATTAAGACTGTATATATCTATCCACTCTTTTGTTCCTCTGTCCTGTACCCAGAAGCCGGGATCGATATAATCGGCTATCACCTTATTCGGGGCATTAGTTATGATTTCGGCAAACCCACCTGACGAAATGGATACATTACCGCCGTTTATAGTAAGGCAATTTATATTGTTTGCGGCCATTGTAACATTTCCGCCGTTTATGGTCACATTGCTGCCTGTAGCAAGCCCCTCAAATGTGACATCACCGCCCTGCACTATGAATGCGTCTTGATTCTCAAACGCTGTCACCGCACAACGTCCCGTAACCGTCAGCTTTGCTTTGCCGTTTATGATGATCGGACGTGAGAACGCTGTACGAACTGCGTACTTGAGCGTGAAGTTACCTTCGGTTATGACTAACCGACCGCCGTATCCGTTCTTGTTATAAAGCGGATATAAGGTACAGCCCTCGTTTTCGCTCTTCTGAGCGTCTTTCGCAGCCTCGTCAAGATTGTTATAATACTTGACATCGTCGCCCTTTGTTATCTTTGCATTGAACTTGCTCTCGCATATCTCGCAATATGTCGGCTCAGTAATGTTACCTGAGGTTTCCTTGTCCGCTGTAGGATCGACCACCTGAGAATGATCACAATCAACAAGGGCTATACTTACAGTGTTCGACTTTATTTCATAGCCGTCACCGGTAGTAACTACGAAGTATATCTCGGCAACATCGCTGTCGCCTACCCTCATAAGTATTTCGTCTGCCGACAATTTAGCGTCCTTTACAAGTGCGCTTAAGCTGCTATAAATTATATCTCCGCTTACATAGGAGTTTATACCGTATCTCTTACTTACATACGAGTCGTTCAGGTTCGAGCCGTGAGCAAGAGCAAGGTTGAACTTCAGCGTGGGGTTTGCGTTGCTGTTGCGATACAGCTTGTTTATTTCTGTGCTAAGCGTTGCGCTCTTTATCGGTGCTTCTTCTACATTCACCGGTTTATTGTCGTTATTCACACTGCTATAAACGCTCTCTGCACGTTCTGCAATTGAAAGCCATGCACCGCCGTCCTTTTTATATGCATAACCGTCAGCCAGAACAGATTCAAGACTGCCGTTTGCTATCTCGATGTTGTAGAATTTACCGCCGCTGATTTTTGCTTTAGCGTTACCTATAATGGTCAGAGCGTCTATAACGCCGCCGCCTATTTCTGCGTCGCCGTCTATGTAAACCATCACCGATGTGAATTCACCGCCGTTGATGATTAACTTTGAGTTTGCGTAAGCTTTAATAGGCATCCGCATTTTGCCATCGCCGCCTACGGTAAACATACCGCCGTCGGATACTTCTACAGGTGCGTTGAAAGCAAAAGTGCCACCCAGTTTTTTACCGTTCAGTGCAAGCGTTACATTGCCGGTAATGGTAACGCCCTGTGTAAGTTCGCTGTTTGTAATATCCTTATACAGCGTTACAGTAGCCGTACCTGCCTCGTTAGCCTTGTCAAAAGCGTCATAAATATCGCTGAACAGATCTGTCTGCTCGCCGCCGTTTGCCGTAGTATAGCTTACAGTTGCGGCGATTTCCTCATTGCAGTAAGGACAAAGGTTTCCGTCAAGCGCATAACTGTCGTTTTCGTCTTTATGGTCGCACTTTATAACATTAAGATAATTGGCTTTGGTCATGCTCTGAATTTCAGCATATTTGAAACCTGAACCGACAATCGCATTTAAGCCTATAACTCTGCTTCCGCTCGCAATTGCCCTGCCTAAAGTATAATTGCTTTCATTTTCGCAAGTGAAGATGTTGAACGTACCGCTTACTATAGAGACATTATATCCGCTTCCACCGGTCGTGTCTGCTTTCATGCTTAAATAATCGGCATTAACATCATTGATGACCGTGTCTCCGCCGTTTATTGTTATTGCGCCGATATTAGCACCATCGGCACTAACCTTTCCGGAATTTACAACTAAATAATTCAATGTGGCTTTACTGTCAATTAAAACATTGGCATTCTCACCCGATACCGTTACACCGGTAAGTGAACTTGAGGCTTTTTGCGGTGCCGTAAACGTTATATCTCCGCCCTTGACATTAAATGTAAATGCTGTGTTGCCGTCATTTTTATTTAAATCAACGGTAAATCTACCCTTGCTTATGTCAAATGTTTCATTATCTTTAAGCCCACTGTAGTTTAACAGCTTTAATGTACAGCCTTCGCTTTCCTCGGCAGCGCCGATAGCGTCATTCCAGTTGTCGTAATACGATAACGTGCCGTCAGACAACTCTACCGAAGCCGGTAGTGCTCTGTTGCATATACCGCACACACAACCGTTATCGTCACATTTTACGCTTTCGCCGGGGTGCCGGCAGGTAGCTACTGTAAGCGTTACCACATTCGACTTATATTCATATCCGTCATAGGTAAATATGCAGTAATATTGGATTTCTCCGTCTTCTGCCACCGCTTTATCAACTTGATCGCCAAGTAAATAACAGTAACCGTTTAATAATTCTGTTTTTTCGCTTATTACCGTTCCGTCAATTAAGCATCCGGTAATATAGAGTGTTTCATTTCCCGAATATGTCACATCGGCCGCGAAAGTTGAAGCCTTTTTACCGTTACGGTATATTATCGGTGACTCATTCTCAGCGGAAATTGTTGCGCTCTTTATCGGTGCTTCTTCTACGGATAACGCTCCTTTAGAACCGCCCAAATAGCTATCTTTTTCACGCTCATCAATCGAAAGCCAAGTGCCGTCAGCATTTTTATACGCATAACCGTCTGCCAGTACAGATTCAAGATTGCCGTTAAATATCTCGATGTCGTTGAATTTACCGCCGCTGAGTTTTACGTTACCGCGAACGGACAGACCTTGTATAGTGCCGCCGCCTATTTCTGCGTTGCCTCCTTTTTTAACTGACACAGAATTGAAGTATCCACCGCCATTAATGACTAATTTTGAGTTTTCATTAACGTAAATAGGTGTATCCATATCGCCATCGCCGTTTACAGTAAGCGTGCCACCGTCAGATACCGATATACGCGCTATGCCATAACGACCACCCAGTGTTTTACCGTTCAGTTCAAGCGTTACATTGCCCATAACGGTAATCTCCTGTGTACGTTCGCTGTCTGTAATATCCTTATACAGCGTTACTGTAGCCGTACCTATCTCATTAGCCTTGTCAAAAGCGTCGCATATATCGCTGAACAGTTCTGTCTTTGCACTTCCGTCAACCGTATAGCTTACGCTTGCGGCAAACTCAGAGTTACAGTATTTGCATATACCGCCCTCATTAAAGGCATAACTGCCGTCCTTATTCTTATGCTCGCACTTGGTAAACAGATAATAGCTTACAGTGTTGTTTTCGTAGTCAAAATTATTTTTTTCGGCTATATCGCTGTATAATAAAGCCGTTGCTGTTTTCTCCGCAGTCGGATCTGTCGGATTGTCGTAGCTTATCACACGCACACCGCTTGCGATTACGTCCTTTAATTTAAGCTGTCCGAGATAGACATTGCCGTAAGTACCGCCGCCTATAGTAAGCTTTACATCAGTTGCGTCTTCGCTTACAAATAAATTATCAGCACCCACATAACTGTCAGCATTGACACCTTCGCTGACAGTTACGGTACCGCCTGATATAGCAATACTATCAAATCCGGCGCTTGAGCCCTCAGGTAATGTAAGAGATCCGCTCTTCACATAAACCTTGCACCTGATGAACATATCGCCTTCAGCAATAACATCCGCACCGTCAATAGTTATTTTCCCTGCGTAAGGACCGAGGACATAATTATTATTCGTTGTGGCAGTGGCAATCGTAAACTTACCGTTTGACAGCGTAACCTCACTATTGATCTTACCGCTTGTTACAAGAGTGAAAACACAGCCCTTGTTTTCAGCCTTATCGGCATATAATAAGCCTTCTTCAATGCTGTCAAAATACTCGTCAGTAGTACCGTCGGCTGATGTCACCTTTGCATAAAGCACAGCACCGCACGCACACTTTGTCTCTGTTTCGGTGTATGTATGAGTATGCTTTACAACTGTGACATTTCTAATTCCTTCGCTGAGTGTCACCGCACTGCCGTCAACTATACTTTCGGGGAGATGTGTGACACTGTTTAAGATCGCAAACGCATAACCCTTTGCAAGCAGATCGTTTACAGGTGTGCTGTTGCTTTCCTCGCCGCAGATGGTGTTGTACCTTCCGCCGTATAAAGCTACACCGCTTGCGTGTGCAATATAAACATTCTCAAATATGCCGCCGTATATTTCGACACACTTAGCACTGTTAATGACTAAATTGAGTACATCTGCGGCTGAACTGCCGCCGTCTGCAGTACCGTTTATAAGCGTACCGCCGTTTACACTAAAAGGTGCGTCTATGCATCCGTAGTAGGTGCTTTTCCTGCTGTCCTTAAGGTACAGCACACCACCGTTATTTACACTTATATCCGCCTCTCCGCCGAGTGAATATCCGTTCACATCGACAGTAACCGTTGTATTGCCGATTTCTACGTTCTGTGTAATCTCACAGTTCTTATACAATGTCAGCGTACAGCCGTTGTTTTCCGCCGATAATGCCGCAACAAAAGCGTCATCTATATTATCGAAATACTTCGCTGTTCCCACGCCCGAAATGCCCGCAGTAAGCTGATATTCGCAGGTAAGGCATACACCTGTTTTGCTGTCAACATCCGTATGACCGCACCGCTTACCGCAAATCGTACACTTGCCCGTTGTGCTGTTGTAACTGTGACCTTCATGTGGTATTACAATAACAGGTGTTGCAAAACCGTCTTTCAACAGTGTTTTTGAGCCGTCTATCGGCTCAGGATTGGGAGACTTCATAAACATACGGTTCTCAGCCAACAAAGTCAGTATTTCTGCGTTTGCTCTGTCCCCGCCGCCGTTATAGCATATTGTTTTGAAAGCTCCGCCGTGAAGAATTACGTCACTGCTTGCATCGTTTATATTGAGTGTTATAGAAAATGTACTATAGCAGTCAAATGTACCTGCACCTACCGACACAGTTCCCATAGCGCCGCAGTTTTCGTCAAATGTCAGCTTACCGCTGGCCGCTACATTGAAATCGCCATAAATACGATTATTTTTTCCCGATCCCGTAACGGTTATATCTCCCGAAACAGTTAACGTACCTACATTGGCTTTCTCAGCGATCCACAGCGTGAACTTACCGCTGAGCGTTGTATAGCTGCCTGTATAATTCTTGTATACTTTTAATATACAGCCGGTGTTTGCGTCACTGTCAGCCGCTTCAAAAGCCGCTCCCATCTCATTTTCTTCATAAACGGAAGCTACAGCCCCATCCTTTACGATAACAGCCGCATACTGATATTCACACTCGTTACACTTACCCGTTTCGCTGTTAACATCGCTGTGAGGGCAAACATATCCGCAGCCGCACTCGCCGTCAACATAGGTATGGCTGTGGTCTTTGACTGTCAGCGTTTCACTGCTTGATATTTCCTTAACGTTTGCGTTGAAAAGAGTTCCGTCAGTCTTGAAGAAAGCCTTACCCTCTCCGAGCATATCGTATAATGTCTTGCTGTCCCTGGCGTAAAGTCCGGCTGGATATGCACCGGCTTTCAATATAACCGTACTCGAATCATATACATAGATCGAAGTGTCTAAAACTACATCGCCGTCTATTATAAGCGTACCGCCGGCGTATGAAGCGTCGTTTGTCGGATATACATTACAACCGAGCATAACCGGATTGCCGCTGTTTTTGATCGTAAGCTTTCCGTTTTTGCAAGGAGTAATACTCCGGATATTTAATCTGCGTCCGTTTAAGTCAATTGTAAGTTCTCCGTATAAGTCATACTGAGCGCTTGGTTTAGAATAATCCTTAAACAGCTTTATCGTGCCGCTTCCGTTGTATTCATTCAGTAAAGAGTGAAGCTCATCGGTATCTACATACTGTAAGTTTCCGTTCTTGTCTGTATAGAGTGCGACAGACACAACCGCACCGCAGATTGAGCAGATGCCGGTGTCCGTGTTTATATCACCGCCATGCTCGCAGGGCTTTCCGCACTCCTCGCACTTGCCTGTTCCACTGCCGTATTTGTGGTCAGCGTCAGTATGCTCAACAACAGTAAGCGCAACGGAATAACCCATACTTCCATATTCTTTATAAAGATCAAGATAATTGCCGTTATCTTCACGTCGCAGTGCCTGCCGGGTAACATCAAGAAGATTGCCTAATTTCAGAGCGCCGGAATTGTTTTGGCGATGATATGTCAGCCCACCTAACTTCATTCCCGTAGCGAGCTTTACAGATGTCGTTGTAGTTCCGTCATCATTCACGGATGCTATCACAGTCAACTGTTCTGTAGTTACTTTTGCGCCATCGTTTACAGCAAGCCGTGCACTGTCCTCAACAAAAATTGTATTAAATTCTACATTTGCTTCGCTGTCAATTATGAATGATCCGCCGCCTTTGCGAACATACACCTGCGTAACATAACTGCCCGCTGTGCCGGTTAATGTAAGCGTGACGTCTTTGTTGACCCCAAGTTTGTTGACCCCAAGCTTGATATTGTTCAGCTTGTGACCGTTAAGGTCGATCATAACATTGTGTTTTACATCTATAGTATCTAAAATTGCAGTTGCCGATGCATCGCCGATATCCTGATAGATCTTAACATAGTTTCCGGTATCGGCAGTAATGCTGTCAAGGCAGTCTGCGAGCGTGTCATAGCCTGTCGGCGCATTGCCGTCTGTGCTGATCGTAGCAACAAACTGACGCTCACACTTGTTACACTTACCCATGCCAATGTCAATATCGCTGTGATCACATAACGCTCCGCAGTTTGTGCATTTACCGTCGGAATAACCGTTTTCATGTGCACATTCTTTATATGTAAATGTAAATTTTTCTGTAACAGTTTCTGTGCTGTCACCGTCTGAATAGGTTATATCGCAATACAGAACATAATTTCCGGCAGGAATATTATCCGCAAGCTTGAATTCGCCGTTGCTTCCGGATACTGCCGCACCGAGCTCATCTGCACTGTATGCACTGTTCGTACTGTACCAGTTATAGCTTATGCTTTCACTGTCAACCGTATAGGTGCTTACAAGCTTGTAATTGTCCTTCTCTTCCTGCGAAGTGTTTGTATAGAAAACCGTTCTGTTTGTGTTGTCACCCTGTGTAACCTTGTTGAAACGGTTTGCATTCGACTTTACCTGAACGGTATTGGATACAATATCTCCGCACTTTATTGTAAGAGTATTATCAGTGTCGTATGTAACCGAAAACTCGGTATCGCAGACCATGCACACCCAGCCGTAATCGGTCTTGATTATGCTTGCTAATAAATCGGGTTCATCGCCGCCGAAATAGCCTCTTGCGTCTGCAAACTCTTCATCGCTCATATTCTTCAGAGTAATATCAAAGTAAACCGTACCCTTGAGCTTGATATCAGTCATGTCTATGTCTTCAATTATTTTATACTCTTCCGTCTTGAATATTCCGATTTGGTTTCCGAGTATTATACGGGGAGAAGTATCAGGCTTTATAACTACCGTCTTAGCGTCCGCTCCGTCAATCTCATAATAGCCGCCGTTAAGCTTGACCTCGCCTGTCACAGCACTTTCCGAAGCCTTGAACTCGGTCGAGCCCTTTATTACAAATTCATTCTCGTCTATTGTCGGTACAGTTTGACCGATAGCGTATGAACCGCCCGTAGTGTATACCGAGCCTGTACCGCTCATTATAAGGTTTACTTTGTAAATGCCATACTTAGTACCGTAAGCAGTGACCTTGCCGCCGCTTATTTCGGCATCCATTCCGTCGCCGTTGTTTCCGCTGTAGTATATTCCGACTCTTGCTGCATTGCCTTCAGGCACAGTAATACTGCCGTTTCCGCTGACGGAAATTTTGTCACCGAAATTACTGGTAAGCAATATTGCACTGTTTAACGTAGATTCATTAGCACAACCTACTGCAGTAAGACTGCCGTTGCCGTCAACAGTAATGCCGCCGCTGACATTGACAGCCACACCCTCAAAAGATGCAGTTGTCGCATTTGCGTTCAGCTTACCGTCATTATGTATTTCAAGCGAATTTGTCTTTACAGTACCTGTTGCGTTTACAGTACCGCCGTTCAGGATTATTGTTCCGCCGAGAGAGCGCGCCATACTGTCTGTAGAGCGGTTCTCTGCATTCAGCACACCGTCGCCGCTGATCGTCATTGTACCGTCACAGTTAACATCATTCGTATTTACGGCACTGAGAACGTATGTATCGCTGTCGCCGGTGTTCGTCTGTACGATAGTGTTTTCACCGTTCAGCACTATTTTCGTACCGTCGGGGACTGTTACGACGCTCATACTGTCGGTTGTCGCCTGAATGTTCACTCCGTCAAGCGTCAGCGTCTTTGTGTCATAATCCCAGTTCCAGCCGACACCGTTTTCGTCCGCCTTCTTTTCTCTGAAATCAAGCGGTGTCGTGATGACATTGTTCTCGCCGTCATGCGTATGTGCCTCGCCCTCAGCAAATGCCGATAACGGTACAGCCGTCAGCGTCATTGCCGCAGACAGCACCGCACTTATGAGCCGTACAAATTTTTTCTTCATGTTTTTCCTCCTGTAGATTTACCCGTGCTTATGCCATGCACCTGCACTTATGCAGTGCCTCCTTGAGCTTTTCAAGCGGTATCGGCTTCTTGTGGAAATAGGTACAGCCAAGCCTGTATGACTGCGCCCCGAATCCCTCATCGTCCGACAGCCATATTACAGGCGTATCCCTGTCGGCATTCTTTGCCGCAATAACGCCATCCATACCGTCCGCTCCGTCGGCAAGCACGATTATAAGGTCAGCCGTCTTACACTCCTTCGCAAAGCTCTCATACCTCTGACATACCCTATAGGCAATTCTTCGATATGCCGCCGTTGCGATCTGTGTTATTTTCGCTTTCAGTATCTCCGCCTCGTTTGCGGTATCGTAAACGCAGATGAGCATACTTCTCCCCTTATAATTTTATAATTATATCATAACTCATTCGCTTTTCATTTTCAACTTTTTGGCACGAACGGTTGTTATAACGGCACGAACGGTCGCAAATGCGGCACATAATACAAAAAACCTGCGCCCTACAGACACCGTTCAAGTGAAATATATTGCCAGGCACTGCCTAAAACATTTTCCGCACCGACAAGGAGTTAATATTTTCGTGACCTTATCTGTACAACAGCACTGACACCAACCCTCAAAAACCGCACTATCCCTTGCCCCGCACCACATTCTTGGCTCCCTTGAGTAAAGGGAGCTGGATTGCGACAAGGCTACTTCTATCATAAATTGTCTTGCTCTGCAATTCAAGTATATTTATATCCTCTCAGCCTTATCTGTCGCAAGACTGAGGGATTGTCACACCCTCCGCACCACCCCTTTCCAAAACCGCACTATCCTACGAAAAGCACAATATCCTTGCCCGCCCTCGAAAAAGGGTGAACTTCTGTTGCTCGGCTTGACCAAGCCAACTATTGATGAAATTAAAATCGGTAGAAGCCCCACCTTAAAAACTTCCAAGCATTAACAGTCCCACCTATCTAACTTCCATTGACTTTACCAAAATGTGCTATTATAATAAAATCAGAAATTATTTTCCGTCTGTGGACAATCGACATCTCTGCGGTGTATTATATAAAGAAAGCATTAAATTGCCTTTTGCGAAAGGAGAACAGTATGAAAAGAAGAATTTTATCAGCAATCATCACAACCGCACTGACATTATCGGCACTCTCCCTCTCGGCTTGTCAGTCGGAAAAATCCCTCGAAACAACGGATCTTATGACAGGCATCAAAGCCGCAAGCCACGAAACCGTAAAACCCGACAATGCTTTTAAGAGCGCATACGACAATTTCTCTGTCGAACTGCTTAAGAAATGCTTTGACGGCAAATCAAACACTCTTATCTCTCCCCTGTCGGTATCATCCGCACTCGCAATGACAGCAAACGGTGCAAACGGTCAGACCAAAGACTGTCTCTTATACACATCTCCGAGCCCACGAGACTAGGCATGATCTCG
>ENA-OZAB01000714-OZAB01000714.1-human-gut-metagenome-genome-assembly--contig:-NODE-714-length-16957-cov-6.617738_pt1 | contig 16957 bp, 20 predicted proteins | sample MGYA00243297_ERZ653491 | MGnify/ENA primary metagenome ERZ653491 (study PRJEB26926, sample SAMN06165154) | human gut metagenome | biome: ENVO:00009003; feature: ENVO:2100002; material: ENVO:00002003... | reverse complement strand
CGAGATCATGCCTAGTCTCGTGGGCTCGGAGATGTGTATAAGAGACAGGGGCCGATCAGCGCCACCACCTCGCCCTTTTTTACGTTCAGGTCGATGCCCCGGAGCACGCCCAGCCCGTCGAAGCCCTTGTGAATCCCGGTTGCGCTTAGCATGCGGACGTCCTCCTTCCTAGCGGTAATAGCTCATCTTGCGTTCGGCCAGCTTGCACAGCTGTTCGGCCGCGCCGTTGAGCACCAGGTAGAGCAGAATCGCCACCACGTACGGCTCGATGGACGATGAGCTGGATACCTGCTTTTTGGCCACGGTCATCAGGTCCACCACCGCCACGGTGGAGGCCAGCGCCGTGTCCTTGATGAGCGTGATGACCTCGTTGGCCACGGGCAGCAGCACCCGCTTGACCACCTGCGGCAGAATAATGCGCAGGAACGTCTGCCCGCCGGTATAGCCCAGCACCTTGGCTGCTTCGTACTGCCCCGCCGGGATGGACTGGATGCCGGAGCGGAAAATCTCGGCGAAGTAGGCGGCGTAATTGATGACAAACGCAAAAATCACCGCCCAGAACCGGTCCACCCGGAAGGGCAGCACCTGCGGCAGCAGGAAGTAAATGAACATGATCTGCAGCATCAGCGGCGTGGAGCGCATGATGTAGATGTAAAACGAAAGCGGCGTGCGCACCAGCCGGCGGCGGCTCATGCGGCCCTGGGCCACCAGCATGCCCAGCGGCACGGAAAACACCAGCGTCAAAAAAAAGATGCTCAGCGTCACTCCGGCGCCGTCCAGCATCAGTGTGAACAGCTTCCACAGCCGCTCCGGGTCATTGAAGAATTTGATGGTCATGGAGGTTCCTTTCGTGCGCGGAAGGGAGAGGCGCGGGCCTCCCCCTTCCGAATGATGCAGGGATTATTCGGCGGGCACCACCGTGATGTCGGATCCGAACCACTGGGTGGAGATCTTCTCCAGCGTGCCGTCCTTCTTCATTTCGATGAGCAGCTCCTCGACCTTGTCGCGCAGGGCGATGTCCTCCTTGCGAAAGCCGATGCCGTAGTTGTCGTCCGTCAGGGCCACGGCGGCCTTCAGATCCTCCCGGATATAGTCCATGTCCACGGCGGGGTCCTTGCGGAATTTCTCCAGATCGTCCAGCATGGCGTCGGCGGTCTGGTAGCGCTTGGAGATGTCCGGGCACATGGCCTTCATGCAGATCAGTTCCAGGGCCTCGGGGATATCAGGATTCAGCTCCCGGGGGGTCTTGGGCACGGCGCTCAGGTGCTGGATGGCCACGGACACGGCGGAGTCCCCCTGGAAGGGCAGCTTGCCGGTGAGCATCTCATACAGCACCACGCCGGCGGAATAGATGTCGGACCGGGCGTCCACCCGGTCGCCCCGGGCCTGCTCCGGCGAGATATAGTGCACGGAGCCCAGGGTCTCCTGGGTCAGGGTCTGCCCCTGGTCCGCCAGGCACGCGATGCCGAAGTCGGCCACCCGGACGCTGCCGTCCCGCAGGACCATGATGTTCTGGGGCTTGATGTCCCGATGGATCACGCCCCGGCTGTGGGCATGGCTCAGGCCCCGCATGATCTGGGTGATGAAGTGCAGCGCCTCCCGCCAGTCCATCTGGCCCCGGCGCTCCATATACTGCTTCAGGGTCACGCCGTCGATCAGCTCCATGACGATGTAGTCCACGTCATCGCTGCACGACACGTCGTATACCGACACAATGTTGGGGTGGGACAGCTGGGCCACGGCCCGGGACTCATCCATGAACCGGCGGCGGAAGTCGGCGTTCTGGGCCAGGTCGCTGTGCAGGATTTTCACCGCTACCAGCCGGTCCAGCCGGTGACACTTGGCCTTGTAGACGTTGGCCATGCCTCCCCTGCCGATCAGCTCCAGTATTTCGTAGCGATTATCCAGCATTTTACCAATGTAAGGATCCATATCGTCAATTCCTCCTTCAGTCGTTCATCAGCAGGATGGCCGTCACGTTATCCGGCGCGCCCCGCTGCTTGGAAATGGCCATCAGCCGCTGCAAGCAGTCCTCCGGCTGTCCGTTATGCAGAATTTCAAACATAATTTCCTGGTCCGTGACGGTGTTCACCAGGCCGTCGGAGCACAGCAGCAGGAAATTCCCGGGCTTCCATTGCAGGGGGAAGCCGTCTGCCTCCACGGCGGGGTCCGGACCCAGGGCCCGGGTGATCAGGTGGCGGCGGGGGTGGCTGCGGGCCTGGCCCGGGGTCAGGTCTCCCTTTTCCACCATGTCCTCCACCAGGGAGTGGTCCCGGCTGATCTGGCGCAGGCCATCGGCTCCGGCCAGATAGGCCCGGCTGTCGCCTACGTTGCTGATGAGGACCTTGTCCCCCTTCACCAGGGCGGACACCAGGGTGGTGCCCATGCTTTTCAGCTCCGGATGACCGGCGGCCCGCTGGCGTATGGCGGCGTTGGCCGCCGTGACGGCCTCCTGCACCGCCCGGTCCATGTGGCCGGAGTGCCCCGTCTCCGTCAGGGTGCGGATGAAGGTCTTCACCGCCACGGTGCTGGCGATGCTGCCCCCGGCCACGCCGCCCATGCCGTCGCACACTACGGCCACCGCATAGCCGCCGGGCAGCTGGGCAAAGCCGAAGGCATCCTGATTTTCATGGCGTATCAGGCCGGTGTCGGTGATCTCCCAATGCTTCATTCAGGGTCCTCCCCCTTTCTCTCCTCCATGGCGCGGCGGCGCAGCTGGCCGCAGGAGGCGTCGATATCCCCGCCCAGACTCCGCCGCACGGTGGCGGTGATGCCGTGGGACTCCAGCCGCTTCTGGAAGGCCGCAATGCGGCGGCTGGGCTTGAAGGGGCTTTCCACCACGTCGTTGAGAGGGATCAGGTTCACATGACCCGGCATACCGGCGATGCGCCGGGCGATCAGGTCCGCCTGCCAGTCGTGATCGTTGACCCCGTCGATCATGGCGTATTCAAAGGATATGCGCCGCCCGGTCCGGCGGAAATACCGGTGGCAGGCGGCAAACAGCTCCTCCACGTCCCAGGCCCGGTTCACCGGCATGATCCGGGACCGGGTCTCGCTGTCCGGCGCGTGGAGGGACACCGACAGCGTCAGCTGCAGGTCCTCCTCCGCCAGGGCGTCGATGCCCGGCACCACGCCGCAGGTGGACAGGCTGATATGGCGCATGCCGATGTTCAGCCCGTCGGGATGGTTCACCAGCCGCAGAAAGCGCAGCACGTTGTCCCGGTTGTCCAGGGGCTCTCCAATACCCATCAGCACGATATTGGAGATCTCCCGGCCGGAATCCAGCTGGGTAAACAGCACCTGGTCCAGCATCTCCCCGGCGGTCAGGTCCCGGACCTTTCCGGCCACGGTGCTGGCGCAGAAGGCGCAGCCCATGCGGCAGCCCACCTGGGAGGAGATGCACACGGTATTGCCGTGGTGATACTGCATCAGCACCGTTTCGATGCAGTTGCTGTCCGGCAGCTCCCACAGGTATTTTATGGTGCCGTCCAGCCGGGATTCCTGCTTCCGGGCCACGGTTGGCACGGAGATGGTGTACGCCTGGGCCAGCTGCTGGCGCAGGGGTTTGGATAGATTGCTCATTTCGTCGAAGGAGCGCACCCCCCGGTGCAGCCAGGTGAACACCTGCTTGCCCCGGAAAGCAGGCTGTCCCATATCCCGCAGGACCCGGGTGATCTCCTCCTCCGTCATACATCGCATGTCCGTCAATTTGCTCAGTCCTTTCTGCGCATCCGGCAGATATAAAACCCGTCGGTGCCGTGGCGCTGGGGCCACAGGGTCACCTGCCCCGGGCAGGGTCCCACCGGCAGCGGAAACGCCGTCCGCACCGGCTCAAATTCCGGGTGCTTGTCCAGGAAATCTCCGGTGACGTCCTCGTTCTCCTCCGGCAGCACCGTGCAGGTGGAATACACCAGCGTGCCGCCGGGGCGCACATAGCCGGAGGCGTTTTCCAGGATGGCCCGCTGCACCAGCGGCAGCTGGGCCAGCTCCTTGGGGTTCTTATAGCGGATATCCGGCTTTTTCCGGATGATCCCCAGCCCCGAACAGGGCACGTCAGCCATGACCACGTCGGCCTGCCCTTCCCAGGCGGCGTGCTTCTCCCGGGCGTCGGCGGCGGCCGCGCGGATGCAGGTCAGGCCCAGGCGCTGTGCGCCGCTTTCGATGAGCTTCACCTTGTAGGGATGAACGTCGCAGGACAGAATCTGCCCCCGGTCGCCCATGTCCATGGCCATGGAGAAGGATTTTCCCCCCGGTGCGGCGCACACGTCCAGCACCCGGTCCCCCGGGGCGGCGGAGGCCGCCATGGCGGCCAGACGGGCCGCCGCGTCCTGGACCAGGAACCGTCCCTCCCGGAAGGCGGGCAGGCTGCGCAGATCCCCGGTGCCGGTGATCTCCAGGCAGCCCTCCAGCCAGGGGTGGGGCTCCACGGTGACGCCGTCGCCCCGCAGCTCCCGCTCCAGGTCCTCCGCCGTGGTTTTCAGGGGGTTCACCTGGATGCAGGTGGGAACGGCGTCGTTGTCCAGCCGCAGGAACTCCTGGGTCTCATCGGGGCCGATCAGGTCCAGCAGCCGCAGCACCAGCCACTTGGGATGACTGTACCGCAGGGACAGATAGTCCGCCGTGGACCCCTTGGGCAGGTCCGGCATATCCATCCAGTGCTCCACAAACCGCCGCAGCACGGCGTTGACCATACCGGCGGCCTTGGGCCGCCCGTGGCGGCGGGTCATCTCCACCGCCTCGTTGACGGCGGCCCGGTGGGGCACCCGGTCCATAAACAATATCTGATAGCCGCCGATGCGCAGGATGCTACGGATCACCGGCTCCAGCCGCTCCGGCTTCTGGGCGCACCAGCAGCCGATGTAGTAGTCCAGCAGCATCCGGTTCTGCATCACCCCGTAGCACAGGCGGGTGGCAAAGGCCGCGTCCCGGCTGTCCAGCCCGTTCTGGGCGATCAGACGGCGCAGGGCCTCATCGGACCAGGCGTTGGCCTTGTCCACCTGCATCAGCGCATCCAGGGCCACATCCCGGGCGCTGCGCTTCTCCCGGGGGCTCATGCCTCCACCTGCAGGGGATGGCCCCGCAGATAGTCCGCCGCCGCCATCCGGCGGCCCCCCTGGGGCTGCAGCTCCAGGATCCGCAACAGCCGCCCGTCGCCGCAGGCCACGTCGATGCCCGCCTTTCCGGCGGCCGCCACGGTGCCGGGAGCTTTCCCGGTATCGCCCAGGACCTCCGTGCGGAACACCTTCACCGTGGCCCCGCCCAGCTCCGTGGAGGCGCAGGGCCAGGGAATCAGGCCCCGGACCTGGTTATGGATATGCCCGGCGGGCTTTGTCCAGTCGATGATGCCCATGTCCTTGGTGAGCATGGGGGCGTAGGTATAGGCGCTGTGATCCTGAACCGTGCGGTGAGCGGTTCCGGCACGAAGCTGTTCCACAGTTTCGGACAGCGCCTGGGCCCCCAGCTCCGCCAGCCGCGCCGTCAGCGCCTGGGCATCCTCCTGGGGGTCAATATCGGTTTTCAGCACATGCAGAATGTCCCCGGCGTCCAGCTCCCTGGCCATGTACATGATGGTCACGCCGGTCTCCCTCTCGCCGTTGAGGATGGCCCAGTTGATGGGAGCCGCCCCCCGGTATTTGGGCAGCAGGGACGAATGAACGTTGATGGAGCCGTAAGGTGGGGTGTTCAGAATGTCCTCCGGCAGGATGCGGCCATAGGCCGCCACCACGATCAGCTCCGGATGCAGCTCCCGCACCAGGGCCAGGGCCGTGCCGTCCCGCATTTTCGTGGGCTGATACACGGACAGCCCCTGGGACAGGGCGTATTCCTTCACCGGCGAAAAGGCCAGCTTATGCCCCCGGTTTTTGGGGCGGTCCGGCTGGGTGAACACGCCGCAGATCTCGTGTCCGTCCTCCACCAGCCGCTTCAGGGACGCCACCGCGAAATCCGGCGTGCCCATAAACAGGATCCTCACTCCTCGTCGTCTCCCTCTTCCTGCTGCCGGATATACTCATCCAGCTCCTCCTCGGTCAGCAGATGGTCCGTGCGCTCCACGAACAGATGACCGTCCAGATGCTCGATTTCGTGGCAGAAGCACCGGGCCGTCAGGGCCTCGTCCTCCACCTCGAAAAATGCTCCGTCACGGTCCTGGGCCCGGACCCGCACCGTGTAGGGACGGGTCACAATGCCGAACTTTCCCGGAACGCTGAGGCAGCCCTCCAGACCGGTCTGTTCGCCGTCGGTGGCGATGATCTCCGGGTTCACCAGCTCGATGATCTCGTCATCCTCGTTCATCACCACGCACACCCGGCGCAGAATGCCCACCTGGGGCGCAGCCAAGCCCACGCCGCCGGAGTCCAGCAGCGTGTCCTTCAGGTCGTCCAGCAGGGTGTGAAGCCGGCCGTTGAAATCCGTCACCGGGCGGCACACCTTGGTCAGGCAGGGCTCCCCCTGCAATACGATTTTTCTCAAAGCCATGGTCGTATACCTCTTTTTATCAGTCCATCAGATTACAATCGGTGTAAATATGCAGCGCTTTGTGCTCCGGCCGCCGGGAAAACTCCTTCATAAACGCCGACAGCAGGCCCCGCAGGGTCTTGTCGTTGCGGCCGATCACCGTTACCCGGTAGCGGTAGCGGTTGTTGACCTTCACCACGGGAGCCGGGGCCGGGCCCAGGATATCCAGGGCCATGCCGCGATAGGGCTCCTGCCCGGCGGCGGAACGCAGTCCGTCCCGCAGACCGGCGGCGGCCCGGCGCACCGGGCCCTCCTCGGGGCCGGTGACGGTGATGAAAAACTGGTCGGCAAAGGGCGGGTCCCGCCGCAGCTGCCGCAGGCGGATCTCGCCGTCGTAAAACCGGTCATAGTCCTGGTCCGCTGCGGCCAGGATCACGTCGTTCTGGGGGGTGTAGGTCTGGATCACCGCCCGGCCGGGCTTGTCCCCCCGTCCGGCCCGGCCCACCACCTGGGTCAGCAGGCTGAAGGTCCGCTCCGAGGCCCGGTAGTGGTCCACATACAGGGACATATCCGCCGCCAGGACGCCTACCAGCGTCACATTGGCAAAGTCCAGCCCCTTGGCCACCATCTGGGTCCCCAGCAGAATGGGCACCCGCCGCACCTGGAAATCCCGGAGGATCTTCTCGTGGCCCTGGCTGACGGTGTCGGCGTCCATGCGGAGGATTTCCGCCTCCGGGAACAGGGCGTGCAGTTCCTCCTCCGCCCGCTGGGTGCCCACGCCGATGTGCTTCATGGCGCCGCCGCACTCCGGGCAGGCTTCGCTGCTTTTTTCGGAATAGCCGCAGTAGTGGCACATCATCCGCCCGTTGGCGGAATGGTAGGTCAGATACACGCTACACCGGGGGCACTGGGGCACATAGCCGCACTGGGGGCACAGCAACTCCCGGCTGCTGCCCCGGCGGTTGAGAAACAGGATGCTCTGCTCCCCGGCCTCCAGATTCTTCTCCAGCTCCCGGGCCAGCTCCCGGCTGATGCAGCCGGCGTTGCCGTCCCGCAGCTCCCGGCGCATATCCGCCAGGATCACCCGGGGCATCCGGTGTGCGTTGTAGCGCCGCCGCAGCAGCGCCAGCTGATAGTCCCCCCGGCGGGCGTAATACGCTGTTTCCACCGTGGGGGTGGCCGAACCCAGCAGCAGCCGGGCGTTTTCCCGGAAGCAGCGGTATTTGGCAATATCCCTTGCGTGATAGCAGGGAGGATTTTCGGATTCGTAGGAGTTCTCCTGCTCCTCGTCCAGGATAATCAGCCCCAGGTTCTCCAGCGGGGCGAACACAGCCGACCGGGTACCCAGCACGATGTGCGCCTCTCCCCGGCGGATGCGCTTCCACTGGTCATACCGCTCCGTCAGGCGCAGACCGCTGTGCAGCAGGGCCACCTGGTCCCCGAAATAGGCGGAAAACCGGGCCATCATCTGGGGCGTCAGGGCGATTTCCGGCACCAGGATCATCACGGACCGGCCCTGGGCCAGCAGGGTCTGGGCCAGGCGGATATACACCAGGGTCTTGCCGCTGCCGGTGACCCCCTGCAAAAGGGTGACGCCGGGGCGGCCGCCGCAACACTGGGCCAGGATCACGTCATAGGCCCGCTGCTGCTCGTCGTTGAGGGTGATCTCCTCCGCCGCCGCGTCATAGTCCCGGCGGGAGATGCGATACTCCTCCTGGCTGCGCAGGGACACCAGCCCCGCCCGCTCCAGGCTCCTGATGCCCTGCCGGGACACGCCGGTGTAGTAGCACAGCTCCTGCACCACGGCGTCGCCGTATTTGGCCAGGAAGGCCACGGCGTCATACTGCCGGGCGGCGGATTTTTTCTTCCGCTCCATCCGCTTCAGGGCCTCCTCCGGCTCCAGAGCCAGGCAGGCGATCTGCACCACCCGGTCCTGGACCTTCCGGGAGCCCTGGGGCTCCATCTGCAGCAGTCCCCGCTTTTTCAGAACCGACAGCACCCGCCCTCCGGTTTCCCCCAGGGCGGCGCACAGGTCGTCCCGCTCCATGGGGCCGTCCTGCAGCAGGCGGCAGGCCGCTGCCTCCCGCTCCGACAGGTCCTCCGGCAGGGGCTCCCCGGTCAGGGACCACATCTCCCGATAGCTATACCACACAGCGGCGGGCAGGATGGTGCGGATGGCGTCGTAAAACGTGCAGAAATATCGCTCCCGCATCCACAGGGCCAGGCGGATCTCCCGGTCCGTGATGACGGGCTCCCGGTCCACCACGGACCGGATGGGCTTGATGGGTTTGTCCGGCACCCCCTGCCCCAGGGCCAGCACGACCCCCTCGCTGACGCGGTTGCCCCGCCCGAAGGGCGCCAGCACCCGCATGCCCACGGCGATGTCCGTCCCCTGAGGGATCAGATAGTCATAGGGCTTGTCAATGGCATAGGTTGCCGCCGCCACAGCCACCTTGGCGATCTGCGGCATGGCGATTCCCCCTTCTGTCCCGTCACGCCTCGTCGGAGATGGCGGTGTCGATGGACTTGGCATCGAAGCGGCCCTCGGCCACCTCGTTGATGGCCAGGGTCACGGGCTTCTCGTCCAGGGGTTCGTCGCGGTGCTGGGCCTCGATGGCGATCTGGCGGGCCCGGCGGGCCACCACGTTCACCATCATATAGCGGTTGGGAATGTACTGGGTCAGCTTGTTCATAGCGGGATAGAGCATCATAATAGCATTACCGTCCTTTATCAGAAAAATTTTTAGTCCTTTACCAAATGCATCCGCTCGGCGGGCTTGAAGTGCTCCACGCGGAAGATATCATTGAGCTCAGCGGCGGCGCGCTCCACGTCGTCGTTGATGATGAAATAGTCGTAATCCACGGCCAGGGCCATCTCGTCCCGGGCCCGGGTCAGCCGCTGGCGAATCTTGTCGGCGGAGTCGGTGCCCCGGTTCACCAGGCGGCGCTCCAGCTCCGACCAGGAGGGCGGAGCCAGAAAAATGCGCACGGCGTCGGGCCGCTTGGCATAAACCTGCTGGGCCCCCTGCACGTCGATCTCCAGCATCACGTCCCGGCCCTGATCCAGGGCCTCGTCCACAGGGATGCGGGGGGTGCCGTAAAAATTCCCGGCGTAGCCCGCATGCTCCAGCAGCTGATCCCGGTCGATCATCTTCAGGAACGCGTCGTCGTCGATGAAGTGATAGTGTACACCGTCTATCTCACCCTGGCGGGGTCCGCGGGTGGTGGCGGACACGGACAGAAACATGTCCGGATGCTCCCTCATGGCGCTTTTGAGCACCGTGCCCTTTCCGCACCCGGACGGGCCGGAAAGAATAAAAATTTTGCCTTGCTTTTCCAAAATCAGATCTCCTCCTGCATGAAATCCTCCGCCGACAGGCCCAGGCGGGGGCCCAGCTTCTCCGCCGGCAGAGCGGAGAGCACCACATGGTCGCTGTCCATCACCAGCACCGCCGCCGTTTTGCGGCCGTAGGTGGCGTCAATGAGCATGCCCCGGTCCCGGGACTCCTGGATCAGCCGCTTGATGGGGGCGGAATCCGGGCTCACCACGGCGATCAGGCGTCCCACGGACACCAGATTGCCGAAGCCGATATTCACCAGCTGCACAGCGGTCCCTCCCTTACTCGATGTTCTGCACCTGCTCGCGGATCTTCTCCACCTCAGCCTTCATGGCCACCACGTCCTGGGTCACGGCCAGGTCGTTGCACTTGGAGCCGATGGTGTTGCACTCGCGGTTGAACTCCTGCATCAGGAAGTCCATGTCCTTGCCGGTGGGCCGCTGGGCCTCCAGCATGGTCCGCAGCTGGGCCACATGGCTGCGCAGGCGGACAGTCTCCTCGTCCACGGCCACCTTGTCGGCGAAGATGGCGGCCTCGGTGAGGATGCGCCCCTCGTCGATGGTGGTGGAGGCCAGCACCTCCCGCATTTTCTTCTCCAGCCGCTCCCGATAGGCGGACACGGTCTGGGGCGACTGCCGCTCCACCCGGCCCACGGCGGTCTCGATGGTCACCAGGCGGCCCGCGATGTCCTCCGCCAGGCGGCGGCCCTCCACGGCCCGCATATCGTTATAGGCGGCCAGGGCCTGGTCCAGTACCCGGCAGATATCGGCGGCCACGGTTTCCAGGTCCTCCTCGGCCTTGGACACCGTCAGCACATCCGGCAGCTTGGCCAGGGCCATGGGCGTGATCTCCCCCTCCAGGGAGAACATATCCCTCAGCTGGGTCAGGGCCTGGTAATAGCCCCGGGCCAGGGGCTGGTTCACCGTCACCACGGACACGTCCGCGGCGCTGGCGTCGATGGTGACGAACACGTCCACCTTGCCCCGGGACACGGCGGCCCGGACATGGGCCTTCACGGCGTCCTCGGCAAATACGTAAGCACGGGGCATTTTCACCGTGCAGTCCAGAAAGCGGTTGTTCACCGAGCGCACCTCCACGGTGATGTCCCGCTGGTGCAGGGTCTCTCTGGCCCGGCCGTAGCCGGTCATGCTTTTGACCAATGTAAACTCCTCCTATCTATCGTCCCTCAGCAGCAGAAATAGTATCCGCCGCCGCCAAACAGGCAGTTCATGCAGGCGCAGGCGGCGCAGAGGCTGGTGCAGTTGTCTCCGGCACAGCTGCCGGTGGACACATGCCCGTACCCGTTGGGGCGGTACGCCGCGCCGTTTCCGTTTATCATATCCAGGGCCCGCTGATATTCCGCGTTGCCCGGGTCCATCTGCACCGCCGTCTCGTAATAGCGCCGGGCCTCGTCCATCCAGCCCCGCTTATAGCACACGGCCCCCTTCAGGAAGTTCCACTCCCCGTTGTGATCCGTCTGGGCGTTGAGCAGCTCCTCCGCCAGGTTCAGGTTTCCCTGAGAGATAGCCAGCCGGATCCGCTGCCACGCAGCGCCGTAAGCGCCGCTGTAGCCGGTGTTGTAGCCGGTATTGTACCCCGCGCCGTAGCCGGGATTGTAACCGGAGCCGCAGCCGCTCTGGCCGCCGGACTGGGCGGCCTTGCGCTGATTGCGGATGGTCTCATATGCCTCGTTGATCTCCTTCATCCGCTCCTGGGCCAGGTCCTCTAAGGGATTGTCGTGGTAGTTGTCGGGGTGGTATTTCCGGGCCAGGTTCCGGTAGGCTTTCTTCACTTCTTCGTCTGTGGCGGTGCTGGGGATGCCCAGCACCTGATAGGGATCGCGCATATCAGGCGCCTGCCTTTCGTTGTTTTCTTCTGCGTCCTTTGCGGAAAGTGCCGTTCAGCACCGCCGCGCCCACCGCGTACAGGCCCTCGTATACAACACTCTCGATAATAGCCCGCCAGGGGCCGAAATCCGCCAGCTCAAAGGCGGCGGCCATAGCCCGGACGGAGCTGTCCAGGGTGGCGGCCAGGGCCGCCCGGTCCTCCGCCGTCAGCGTGCCGCCTTCGGCGTGAAATCGGTACACCAGGGGGTTATAGCTGCCGGATTTCACGTCTTTTTTCAAATCGTCCGCCGCGTCCACCAGATAGATCCAGCGACCCAGGTGGTACAGCAGCTGCTCCAGCACCCGGCGGCGCACCGGGTCCGGCTCCTCCTCTGATGCCCCGGCCAGCAGCGCCGCGAAGGCGTCCGCCGCCCGGTCCATGGAGGGGCACCTCTCCCCTTCCAGCCGGGCCAGCTCCTCCAGGTGGGCCCGGGTCCGCTCATCGAAGCCGGGCCGCCTGGCCCGGGCCTTCCGATACGCCCGGCCCAGGGCCAGCAGCGCCGCGCGGTACGGCAGGCCCCGGAAAAAGCCGTGGTCCGCCACGCCGTCGGTCAGCTGCCACCAGGTGAGGATCACGCTCAGGTCCGCCGCCGCGTCGAAGGCGGGCTGAGGCTCCAGGGCGTCGCAGCCCCGGATGGGGTGGGCCGGGCACCGGCAGTGCGCCGTGGGGCACTCCGGCTCCCGGGACAGCAGCATGGCCAGAAAGGCCAGGTCATAGTTCAGGATCATCCGGGCCGCCAGGCCGTATCTCCGGCCCAGGCTGCGGCACAGGCCGCAGTAGGCGGCCTGGAACCGCTGCTTGTCCTCCGCCGTCAGGTGGCCGTCCGACGGCCGCACATAGCCGAACATCAGAACTCCCGGACGATGGTATAGGTCAGGGTGTCCCGCTTCCGGGCATAGCCGTCATACAGCTTGATGGGGATAAACGACACCGCCGCCGCCGCAATGGCCACGGCATAGCGCCAGCCCTCCGTCAGCCCCGCCGACAGGAAGTAGCCCAGCAGGAAAAACACCACCGGCAGCATATACACCAGCCAGGTCACCGCCAGGATAGCCCGGGTGGAGCTTTCCACCACCACCTTGTCTCCGGGGCGGACCCCCACGGGGTCCCGGGCCTCGGCATAGACGGAGGCCCCGGTCATGCCGCATCCGGCGCACTCCTCGCAGTCGTGTCCGCAGGCGGACTTGCGGGGCACGGAGATCTGCACATATCCGTCCCGAAGGATTTTTTCAACAGTTGCCACTTGTGTCATTTTGCTCAGTCCTTTCGCTTGGGGGAAAAATCTCTGTTACGGCAGACGCTCCACGTCCACCACGATCTGATACGAGCCCTTGACGCCCACGTTGGCGAAGTTGGCCACCTGCACCGTCACCGGCACCGTGTGGACCCCCGGCTCCGTGATACCGCTGAGGTCCACGGTAATGCGCAGGTCCTCTGCGGTGATCTGGGCCATCTCGCTCTCCAGGCCCCGCAGGAGGATGTTCAGGCTCTCGGTCACCGGCACGGCGGAGAAGCCCTCCGGCACGTTTTCGCAGTTGAAGGCCGTCACGGTGACATTGCGCTCCGTGACCCCCGTGACCACGATGGTCACGGTGACCGGGCCCACGTTCTCCGCCAGGGTGGTACCCTCCGGGGCGGTGACGCTGTAGGTCAGGCTCTGGGAGGGCTGGAGGTCCTGCAGGTACAGGGTGTCCAGCACGATGGCGTCGATGGTGTCCAGCACGTCCTTCTCGCCCACCAGGGTAACCTTGTCCGGGGACACGGTATACTGCATCGTGTCCAGAGTGGACCCGGCGGCGGGGACGAAGTTGACCACCAGATCCACCTCCTTGGAGGTCTTTACCGGCAGGGTAGCCTGCACGGTTTTCACCTTGGAGCGGACGGCGGGGTTGTCGATCTTGATGTCGTTATAGTCATACAGCTCCCACTCCAGGGCCTGGACCACGGTGCGGTCCGCCCCGGAGATATCCAGGGTCACCTTGGCATAGGCGATGTTCAGCAGATCGTCCCGCTGGCCCCGCAGGTTCAGCTCCGCCGGATCCAGGGTCAGCTCCCCGGCGGTGAAGCCCTTGGCGGTGCTGCCCACGATGTCGCAGCGGATGGGCACGGTCTTGCTGTCCATCTCGCCCACGGTAACGGTGACGCTGTAGGCGCTGGCGTGATCCACGGAAATTTTGCTGCGCTGGATGTCGTCCTGGAAGTACACCTGGTACGACAGGGTCTGCTGCCCGGTCTCCTGAATGGTGCTGGTGTCCGCCACGATGCGGACCTTGCTCTTGTCCAGCTTGAACAGCTCGCTGCGGGGACCCTTGAGCACCAGGTCGATGGTGGTGTCATAGCCCGACAGCAGCATCAGGTTCTTTTCGGCCAGGCTGGTGTCCTCGCCGGAAAACTCCACGGGGACGTTGTTGACCTTCATGGTCACCTCCACGGAAAGCCCCCGGTCTACATAGACCCACAGGGCGATGGCCACCAGGATGGAGATGACGATGCGGATGACCTTGCGGCTCTTGTCGGGATTCTGGTTGGTGTTAGTCTTGGTTTCCATTCTGCTCCCCCTTTCTATGGGCGTGCAGCAGCTCCCGCAGGGACAGGCGGGGCTTGTCCGGCTCCTCCTCCGGCTGGGGCATCAGCTCGTTGCGCAGCAGCTGCCGGAGCGTCTCCGGCATCAGGTGCCGCTTCAGCATGCCGCCGATGGCCACGGAGATGGAGCCCGTCTCCTCCGACACGATGACCACCACCGCGTCGGAATTTTCGCTCATGCCAATGCCCGCCCGGTGGCGCATACCCAGGTCCCGGCTGAGATTCACATTCTTGGACAGCGGCAGCATGCACCCGGCGCCCAGGATCCGGCCCTGCCGGATGATAACGGCGCCGTCGTGCATGGGGGCCTTCACGAAGAAGATGTTCTTCAGCAGCTCGCTGGACACCGCCGCGTCCAGAGTGGTGCCGCTGCGGACGATCTCGTCCAGCAGCAGCTTCCGCTCGAACACGATCAGCACCCCCGTGCGGGTCTTGGCCATGTCGGTGCAGGCCGCCACGGTCTGGTCGATGGCCCGCTCCAGCTCGGTGGACTGCTGCTCCGGCTGGAAAATGCGCAGCAGGCGGATGTTCCGGCTGCCCACCTTTTCCAGCAGCTGGCGGATCTCCGGCTGGAACAGGATGATCAGGGCCAGAACGCCCCACTCCACCATGTGGCTGAGGATATAGTTCACGCCCCGCAGATTCAGGGCCGCCGGGGACGACAGCCACAGGGCCACCAGAAAGATCGCCACGCCCTTGAGGATATTCTCCGCCCGGGTGCTGCGCACCAGACAGAGGATCTTATACACCAGATAGGCGATAATGGCCACGTCCAGCACGTCCATGGGCCGGATCAGCGACAGATACCGCCCGGCCCGCTCCAATACAGATACAATTGCTTCCATTTCAGGCGTCCCTTCCTTGCACATACCAATACGTATTTTACATTATATAAAATTTATTGGGAAAATGCAACAAAAACGTCTGTCAAAGCTCTACATTTTCACGAAGCACCCGGGACACGGCCCACACCAGGCGGTCCGCCTGGTCCGGCGTATTGAAAAAGGACGCGCTGAGCCGCAGGGTGCCGGTGTCCAGGGTCCCCGCCGTGCGATGGGCCAGGGGCGCGCAGTGAAGCCCCGCCCGCAGGGCGATGCCCCGCCGGGCCAGGGCCTCCCCCACCGCCTCGCAGTCCCGGCCCTCCGTCACGAAGGACACCACGCCGGTCTGGTTCCGGAAGTCCCCGTCCCGGAGCACCCGGACCCCCGGCAGACTCTCCAGACCCCGGGCGGCCCGCAGGGCCACCTGCCGCTCCCGGGCGGCGATGCTCTCCACCCCCTGCCGCCGGACGAACCGGATGCCCTCCAGCAGTCCCGCGATACCAGGCATATTGTGGGTCCCGGGCTCCAGCCGGTCCGGCAGGTCCGGGGGCATATCCTGCAGGCGGGACATACTGCCGGTGCCGCCGTAGAGCAGGGGCTTCCCCTCCGCCCCGCACAGCAGCAGTCCCGTGCCCTGGGGGCCGTACAGACCCTTGTGACCGGGCATGGCCACAAAGGCCGCCCCCCACCCGGCCAGGTCCACCGGCAGCACCCCCGCCGACTGGGAGGCGTCCACGATCAGGGGCGTATCCGTCTCCCGGCAGCATCGGGCGATGTCCTCCACCGGCAGCACCGCCCCGAACACGTTGGAAACGTGGGTGCAGATCACGGCCCGGGGCCGCTTCTGCCGGATGGCCCGGCAAAATTCCTCCGCCGCCAGGTCCGGCCGGAAGGGCGGCGTGTCGATCACCGTCACGGAAAGCCCCGGGATGGCGTGCAGGGGCCGGGTGACGGCGTTGTGCTCATATCCGGAGATCACCACCCGGTCCCCGGGACCCAGCAAAGACCGGATGGCCAGGTTCAGGCCATGGGTGGCGCTTCCGGTGATGACGACGTTTTCCGGCTGGGGAACCCCCAGCAGCTCCGCCGCCTCCTGGCGGCACAGATAGGCCGTCTCCCCGGCCAGGCGGGAAGCCGGATAGCTCCCCCGGCCCGGGGAGCTCATGGTGTGTGCCGCCCGGGCCATGGCCCGGCCCACGGCGGCGGGTTTTTCCAGGGTGGTGGCCCCGGCGTCGAAATAGATCATTGCGCCGCCTCCCGATAGCCCTCCCGGGTATGATGATAAACGGCCAGGGGCTTGATCCCCGCCGCCTGCAAACAGGTCAGAGCCGCCTCCAGCGTCCCGGGCCGCAGCCGCACCGCATAGGCGCAGCCCCGGTCCGTCAGTCCCACAGGGGCGCGCATCAGCGCGCTCCGGATGCCGCAGCCGCCAAGGGAGCGCACCATGTGCTGGGCCTGTGTGATGGAGCGGGCCAGCAAAAGTTCATGGTCCATGCATATACCTCCTCACAGGGCAGTCTATGCCGGGGCGGGGCCTGACGTGCAAAGTGCGCCCCGGATGTCCGGGACGCACTTGTTGCGGCTTTTCAGTTTTTCGTCACCGTGCCGTCGATGTGGACGGTGCACACCTGCCAGGGCAGGTCCCGGCCGCACTGCTCCAGGGCCCGCCGGGCGGCCATCTCCAGCCCGCCGCAGCAGGGCACCTCCATCCGCAGCACCGTCACGGAGCGGATGTTGTTGCTGCGGAGGATCTCCGCCAGCTTCTCGGTGTAGTCCACGCCGTCCAGCTTGGGGCAGCCGATGAGGCACACCCGTCCCGCCAGGAACCGGCTGTGGAAGTCGGCATAGGTGAAGGCCGTGCAGTCCGCCGCGATC
>ENA-OZAB01000694-OZAB01000694.1-human-gut-metagenome-genome-assembly--contig:-NODE-694-length-17384-cov-16.790409_pt1 | contig 17384 bp, 15 predicted proteins | sample MGYA00243297_ERZ653491 | MGnify/ENA primary metagenome ERZ653491 (study PRJEB26926, sample SAMN06165154) | human gut metagenome | biome: ENVO:00009003; feature: ENVO:2100002; material: ENVO:00002003... | reverse complement strand
CGATGGAGGATGACTACGGCATGATTGATGGGATCATCAACAACGGTCCGAAGGAGGACAAGACCGCAGAGGTCAAAGCCCCCGAAAAGGGCGAGAAGTCCTCCATCATGGACAGGCTCAAGTCTGCAAAGGCTGAAAAGCAGAAGGAATGCTGCCCTCCAAAAAAGCACAAAGGAGAGATTGAGCTGTGAGCAGAAGTCAGAAGTGGCGGCAGGAGTGGTCGTTCTTCATCGGGGACAGCGGACGCCGGAAGTATAACCGCTTCTGCGTCCGCTGCGTCCATAGCTGCAAGCAGAGCTTCCGTGCGGATCTCATCGCCTGTCCGCACTTCTCCCGCAAGGCATCGAGGTGTAGACAGTTAGGGGTCGAAAAAGCCTGTGATTGCAAGCCTCAGAGCGGCGCAAATTGACCAACCTAAGTGATTGTATTCCCTGCGCAGTTTCTTCTTTAGCGCGGAAATAAGTGTCGATTTCGGCACTTGTTTGAATGCCCGGAAAACGAACCAAGAGCCTCTGTCGATGCCCGGTTTGGGTATCGGCAGAGGCTCTTTTTTTGTATCTTTTCTGTAAATACCGTCGAAAATCACACGCTAATACACAGCGTCGCTATTAGCGTTTCTGTATAACTATGCCTCTAACCCATATAATTGTTATGAGCGTTATAGAAAAGGTGTAGGTACGCGCTATGATTGACAAACGAATAGGTAAACGAGTAAAACAATGCCGGGAACGCCTCGGAATCTCGCAAGAAGAGCTTGCGGAAAAGACCGGGCTGACTGCAAATTATATTTCTACGGTTGAACGTGGTATGTCGTTTCCTCGCTGTGAGAAATTGATCATTCTTCTCAATGGGCTTGAGGTTTCGGCAGACGCGATTTTCTGTGACGTCCTGGAGCATTCGACAAGCTATAAATCGTCTGAACTCTCGGAGAAACTTGCTTCGTTGTCTCCGCAAGCGCAGAAGCGCATTTTGCAGATGGTTGAGCTGATGATTCAGCAGGAAACGGTAGATAATGGCTGAATCCGTCATGGGCTGTGTGATTTTATCACGCAGCCTTTTTTCTTCCCTTATTTCGACAGAATATTTCATATCTCCGTGCTATACTATGTATTAGAGACATAGAAACAGTCTCTAATACATAGTCAGGAGATGAAAAAGAAAATGAAGACCTGTGCTTTTACCGGGCATCGTCCGCAAAACCTCCCGTTTGGTTTCAATGAGGAAGACGAACGCTGCATAGACCTCAAAAAAACTCTCAGGGAGCAAATCATCAATCTCATCGAAAATGAAGGCGTCACGCACTTTATATCCGGAATGGCAATCGGTGTAGATATGTATGCCGCTGAGATCGTACTGGGACTGAAAGCGTCCTATCCGGGAATTACGCTCGAAAGTGCCATCCCGTGTGAAAGTCAAGCTGCAAAGTGGTCGGAAGCTCTGAGAGATCGGTATTTCGACATTGCGTCCAAGTGTGATAAGGAAACACTGATTCAAACCCATTACTCGCCCGACTGCATGGACAAGCGCAACCGTTATATGGTTGATCATGCGGATGTCCTGATCGCGGTCTGGGATGGAAGCCCCAGCGGAACCGGAAAGACGGTCAGATATGCTCATCAGCAGGGTAAATCTGTTACGGTCATTGACCCGGTTTCCTTTGATGTCACACAAGAATAAGGCAAATAATTTCCACTCTGAATCAAGCATTGTAAAAACCGTAAATTTACTTACGATAGTGAACACACATTGCACTGAACAGTGATTATTGGAAACGTGTACGATGTGTGCTGCCTCGTGAACTTTTCCACGGAATGCACTGAGATTTCACGGCTTCGCAAAATGGAAAGCGCCACCCTATGAACAGTCCCTCGTTGGGAGAAAATTAAATCGCTGGAAACGGGAATGCCCCGGCACTGTGCATCTGGCACAGCGCCGGGGCATTTTTTCATCACAAGAGGTCATTCAGAAGATTCATACACTTAACCTTCTGTTGGAGATTTGCACTCCCGTACACATTCAGGGTAAAAGATACATTCTTATGTCCGAGAATTTCAGAAAGGGACTTTATATCAAACTCCGGTATCTCGATTGCTCTAACTGCGAATGTATGCCGGATCTCATGAAACTTCACCTTCTCTAATCCGTTTCGTTTCAGAAAACGGGTGAAGAACTGCCGATAAGTACGAGGCTCTGTCGGCTTTGTTTTGCCGGTCAAGAAGTAGTGGTTAGGATTATCCGTGTAGAACTTCTTGATAATGTTCATCAGTAGAGACGGAACAGGGATCGTCCTTGCAGAAGTTTTCGTTTTGGGCGGTCCGATGTGAAGATAGGACTCGCCCTTCTTTTTGTCATAGATGCGCTGGACGGTCTTATTGATGCTGATGGTCTTATCCGTCAACGAAATGTCCTTCATCTGCAATCCGCAGAGTTCTCCAATGCGTACTCCGGTAAAGAGTGCAATGAGAATGCCAGCAGTCTTCCTGTTCAAGTTCATGTAGATACACTGAATCAGAGCTTGCTCCTGATCCTTTGAAAGAGAAACTACCTTCTTAATGCCAAGTTCCTTCGGGTACTCGACGAGATCCCAGTTCAGCAGCGGAATCGCCCTTTCTTTGTACGCAAACTCCATTGAAAGTCTGAGAACGAGGATCACATCCCGGATGGTCTTTACCGTTAGCCCTCCGGTCTTGTCCAACCTACCGGCATCATGGAGATACGAAATGTAGCTCTGGATGTCCGTTTCGGTGATGCTGCCGATCTTACGCTTACCGAAGTATGGAATTAGATGATTTTCGGCAATCAGCGTAAAGCTGGCATGGGTTGACGGCGTGATCATTGGCTGCTTTTGATTTAGCCAAGTGTTCACAAGCGTCTTGAATTGTGTATTGTTAGTCATATTGACCACCTCCACGAACATTATCCGTTGGAGGGATAATCAGGGCAGTATATTCCTCAAGTAACGGTCTTGAGAAGCGCCCGAAACTCCGGTTTCCGGGCTTCGATGAGCCGTACAAACAGTGCCGCATTGGTGACATCTATGCAGAGCGAAGTCAGCGTGGAGCATCCGACATGGAATTACTGTCTGTTACAATGAACGATGGTGTCAAGCCCCGTTCCGAGATTGAAGGCAAGGACAATTCCAGCGAAGACAAAAGCAATTATAAGATCGTCCGCAAGGGTGATATGGTCTACAATTCCATGCGGATGTGGCAAGGCGCAAACGGTATTTCTCCGTGCGACGGTATTGTCAGTCCAGCATATACCGTTCTTATGCCAAAACAAGAGATCAACAATGGATATTTTGCAGCACTCTTCAAAAGTGTGACATTGATCAATGAGTTCAGAAAGAACTCCCAAGGTATGACATCAGACACATGGAATTTGAAATACCCTCAGATAGAAACGATAAAGGTACAGATTCCATCTGTTTCTGAGCAGGACAAAGTATCAGAACTGTTCAGTGTCCTTGATGAAAGAATAGCTACTCAAGCTCAGTTAGTTGAATCCCTCAAGAAGTATAAAAGAGGATTGCTTTCTCAACTGATTGCACAGAAGAAAGCGTTTGATACTTCCGGAGAGTGGAAAACGGTTAAGCTCGGTCACATATTCAAAGAAAGGACAGAACGAGCAAAAGGAAATGAGACTCTGTTGGCGGTAACAATCAGCAACGGTGTGCAACAGAGAGACGAAATTGATCTGAAAGATAACTCAAGCGATGACAAGAGCAATTACAAATGTGTTTATATAGGGGATATTGCATACAACACCATGCGAATGTGGCAAGGCGCGAGTGGAGTATCTCCATATAACGGAATTGTGAGTCCAGCCTATACAATAGTTACGCCAATCCGACCAGATCTGCATAACATGACATTCTGGGCATACTACTTCAAATATAGTCCACTGGTGCAGACATTCCAAAAGTATTCACAGGGACTTACATCTGACACATGGAATCTAAAGTTTCCTCAGTTTTCGGAGATCGCTGTTACTATGCCTCCTATATCTGAACAGGATAAAATTGCTGAGTGCTTGTCCGTTTTTGATGAACATTGCAAATGTGAGGATGAAAAGCTGCAAGCACTGTTACAGGTTCGGACATCGCTATTGCAACAACTTTTTATATAAAGAGTTGCTGCATCAAGCCAACGCGAATCTGCAACAATCGTTTATATTCAAACTCAGCAATCTTGATTCTATTGTCAATAGAAGAGATGAGTGCAGAAATATGGCGTTGTTCTTCAATAGACGGCACAGGGACTTTAATATGCCAAAATGTGTTCATATTTATTGATTTGCCATCGCGTATTCCTTCGACAGAAATGCGGAGTTTGCTGTTGATGAACCAGTAAGATCTAAAGAAAGTATAGAAGAACAACGGAATAATTTCATTCCTTGCTCTCAAAATCGTATATGCGGGACTTACAACGCCCTCTTCGTTCACAATTTCCAGCCCACCCTCAAACGAGCGTAAATGAAGTATAAAGTCATTTGGCAATACTCGCTTGTAAGACGAAATCGTTGATTTATCGTAAGCAATTCTTCTATCTACACTGTCACGGGGCATTGTACCTTCTCCCTGCACAATGGTTAAGACAATTTTGTCTGAATATCCCTTATCAGAGATTGGCATAAATAGCTCAGATATTTCCAACTCTGCCCATGTTTGCGGATATGAAAAATTTAGCTTTCTGCTGAATATCCCATCAACGACACCTCTTTTATACTTCTGATCAAGCAAGCAGAATAGAGCTATATGACCGAAAAAATCCCTTGCAGTAGCGGAATATCTCTGCTACCGCAAGGGATTTACCTTTGCTACAAGCCCCTATTTAATTGCTGAAATAGCCCTCAAGTAACGGTCTTGAGAAGCGTCCGAGATTAGCATTTAGAAACACAGATGGATCGCATTTCCCTTGTTGGAGACAGACTTCTCTTGGCTGCATTATCGAGCCATACTCAGAAAAGGTGTACGGAGAACATGACTATGAAGTTTTAACATCCTCTCGCGAAGGTCTTCAAAGACAAGAAGATCATTTTGGTTCTAAACAGCGGCATGATACAGACGGGTATAACATTATACCTTTTGGTTACTGCACATATCGAAACAGAAGCGATGACGGGAAGTTTGCATTTAACATCAATACCATAAGTGAAAAGGCTATCGTAAGTAAGTTTTATCCAGTATTCAGATTTACTAATGCAAATAGCACCTTCATGGCAGAGTTTCTTAATTCATCACCGCGTGTAAAGAAAAAGCTGTCAGTACTTGCAGTTGGCACAAGTCAGGTAGTTCTCTCATTTGAGGCTTTGAAGGCTGCAAAATTCGATTTGCCGTGTAAAGATGAGCAGGACAAGATTGCCGCCTTTTTGGAGTGCTTGAACACACGGATAGAAAATCAGCGCACATTAGTAGTCGCCCTCAAGAAGTATAAAAGAGGATTATTAAACAAGGTTTTCTCAAACACTGACGAAAAGATATATCCAACGGTATACTTATCCGAAGTTGCAGATTTCTTGCAAGGACTCACTTATAGTCCGAGTGATGTTGCAAATGCAGGGCATCTTGTTTTGAGATCATCCAACATTCAAAATGGTACTCTTTCCTTTGATGACTGTGTTTATGTGGACAAATCAATACCTGAGAGTTTACAAGTCAAATGTGCAGATGTCATTATGTGTGTGCGAAATGGCAGTAAAAGTCTTGTCGGAAAAACTGCTTTGATTCCAATTGATATGCCCAAGACAACATGGGGGGCATTTATGATGATTGTCCGGAGCAAACTAAATGACACATATATTTTTCACTATTTGAACAGTCAGATGTTCTTTTCTCAAGTCTTCAAAGATACGGGAACGGCAACGATCAACCAGATAACCAAAGGAATCCTGAACGAATGCAGGTTGCCGCTTCCACCCGTAGAGGAAAGAAAGAAAATCTCAAAAATGCTTTCTACCTTTGATGCCAAAATCTATAATGCTGAACGAACCTTATATGCACTGATGGAAACAAGGAAAGCCCTTCTGCAACAACTATTCATATAAAAAGCTGTTGCAGTAATGCCTTGCGATGAACTTGCAATAGTTCAAGTTCTCTCATGCTCTGATCAATTCTGGCTGTAATTGCGTCGAAGGTTTCAATCAGTTTCTTTTGTGAGATCAAATCAGGGTATGTAATCTCAATCTTAGAGATTTCAGTCGCTTGAACATGAACAATGGACTTGCCTTGGGCAACACGAGCAATTCTGTCATTAACTACATGGTTTAGAATGTAGCTCATAATTCGCCCATCTACTTGAGTGCAACGATAAATATTAAGATCACCAGCAAGAATGATGTCCGGGAGCATTACACACGATGCGGTCGATATTTCCTCCGGCGTTTCGCCAGAGGTGGGGATTATCACATCACCGATTTGGCTGTAATACTGTTTATCTACGGATGCTTGTGTTTTGCGTACCACCTTGGATATGACCTCGTTATAGGTTGTATAAAGTTCCCCATACAATATGAATGGCGTTCCATCGGATGAAATATCTGCCTTAGATAACGGTGCGCCCTTTATAAATGTCCCTATATCACCGATTTTGGCTGTTGTCCATTCGACATTCTTGAGCTTGCAGTGTTTGGGTGATAGTAGAGTGCGAACGACACCTCTTTTATACTTCTTGAGGTTATCAACGAGGGACTGCTGCGCCTCTATTCGACGCTCTAACGCAATCATGAAGTTTGCGATTTTTCGCTGCTCCGCTAAATCCTGCGGAATGTAATGTTTTGCGTCAAAGAACTCATCAGTTGGCACATTCAAAAGCCCGTGATTTCTTGCTCCTTCGGCAGAGATCATGTAAATCTCACGATACCATTTGAGTGAATCGAAGTAGGCTTTTATAAAATCAGAATCGTGTTTCTTGAGTGCAAAGCAGATGTAGAGTGTAGAAAGCGCACCCATATCGTAGCGGTCAAGACGCTTAACGGAGCCAAAATCGTACCCGACTGAATAACTCTTGTTGTAGGCGTATTCACCATTCTTCAAGAGATAATAGCCACTCATGTCTTTGCTGGCTACGGTCTTATTGAAGTAGCTGATTTGATCCACAAGCCCATCTTTAGACGAAATTGTGAGAGGCAGACTCGTTTCGTTATTGGTATTCTTCCGTGTGACACGATCTGCAAAATCTGAAAGTTTCTCAGCCTTCCACGGTTCATCGAAGCCCGGAAACCGGAGTTTCGGACGCTTCTCAAGACCGTTACTTGAGGATACATTTGCCATAATTATTTGCCCTCCACATCAAAGGGGAAATCCAGCCCCAGCTCATCAAAAAACGGTTTCAGTTCTGCATCAATATCCTTAATTTCGGATTGTAGCTTACGGATCTCAGCGGCAACTTCATTCAAGTCAATCTCAGGTTCCGGCTCAAAGGTATCAACATAGCGAGGAATGTTCAAGTTGAAGCCGTTTTCTTCAATCTCCTGCATGGTCGCAACATGAGCATATTTTTCGACATCCTGACGGCGCTCGTAGGTCTCAACAATCTTGTCAATGTCGCACTCACGAAGGATGTTCTGGTTCTTTCCGGCTTCAAAGTCGCTGGAAGCGTCGATGAAAAGAATGTTGTCAGAGTTACCGTTTCGCTCTCTCTTGAGAACAAGGACGCATACGGGGATGCCCGTACCAAAGAACAGATTTGCAGGCAAACCGATTACCGCGTCCAGAACATTTAATTTCTGAATGAGATGCTTGCGGATTACTTCCTCAGCAGCACCACGGAACAGGACGCCATGCGGCAGAAGAACGACGGCTCGTCCGTCCTCATCCATGTGGTAAACCATGTGCTGAACAAAGGCAAAGTCAGCCTTGCTCTTCGGAGCAAGTTTGCCATACTCATTGAAACGCTCGTCCTCCATGAAGTGCATATCGGCAGACCAGTTTGCAGAATAAGGCGGATTGGCAACCTGAACACGGAACTTCATGTCTCCGAAGTAGTCATGCTCTAAGGTATCACCGTTGTAGATGTTAAAGTTGCGATATGGGATTCCGCGCAGAATCATGTTCATTCTGGCGAGGTTATAAGTCGTGGAGGTCAATTCCTGTCCATAGTAGTTTCTCACATTGGCGTAGTTCTTGAGGCGCAGCAGCAGCGAACCAGAGCCACAAGTGGGGTCGGCTGCATCCTTGACATCCGTGAGACCGAGGCAAGCCAGACGGCAAAGCAATTCGGCAGGACCGGAGGGCGTATAGAACTCACCGGCTTTCTTGCCAGCAGTTGCAGCAAACTGACCGATCAGATATTCATAAGCGTTACCAAGAACGTCAATTTTGGTATCATCCACGCCGAAGTTGATTTCGTCCAGCGAAGCGATGATCTTTGCCATAACAGCACTTCTATCTTTGACAGTATGACCGAGCTTCGATGAATCGAGCTGCATATCAGAAAACAGTCCGTCAAAGTCCTCCTGAGAATCGTTTCCGATTGTGGACTCCATCAGCGCGTTGATTGCGCTCTGCAAGAACTCAATGTCGAAGGAACGGTTTTCTACCATCTTGACCATCTTGCGGAACAAATACTGTGGCTCGATGACATAGCCGAGATCGCGCAACGCCTCTTCGACAACAGCGGTCTTGTACTCTTCGTCTGCCCACGCCTCTTCATAACCGATACCGTCATCCTTGAGAAGATTCGCCATATACTTCTCTGTCCGGTCAGAAAGGTAGTAGTAGAAGATCATGCCCAAGATGTAGTTCTTGAACTCATACGCCTCCATGTTTCCGCGCAAGGCATTTGCCATTGCCCATAGCTTATTGCAAAGCTCCTTCTGATGAGCCTGAATCGAATTATCCATTTATCTCTCTCCTTATTGGTATTTCTCTGTGTGCTGTCGGATGAAATCAACGATCCGATTTACAAGGGAGCGTTTCTTCAAAAGCGGCAAGGGCTTCTCAATCCGATCTCGGATATTTCCTGCATCCATTGTGCCGGAAAACTCATATTCCGAAATAATATCTGTCAGCATGGATGCGTCAATATCCTCGGTCTTCGCAAAGGCAACGATCTCTTCGCGCTTTGCTTCATTTTCAAAGTCGTTATAGGCTGCATCAATTTCATCCGCACTTTCTAAGCCGACAACAACACGATCCAAGAATGCTTGCAGGATTTCGACTTTCCGGAGCAACTGCGGATTATCGGTTCTCCCCAACTCGTCCTTAATGTGTTTAATATCGTAATCCTTTTGTTTGGGATCATCGAAGTGGATGTTACGGATCAGGTTCATGATGTATGCGACATTGATCCTGTCACTCTCCATCAATTCGATGCAGAAGTCAACGTCATTCAGGACGGAGACAACCTCGCGGTCAGTTTTTTGCCTTGAGTAGAGCATGAGGTATTTGCTCTTATAGTCCTGATATTCTTGCTCGGACATGATAAGAGCATCCTGATCGAAACTGAACTCAATAAAGGTCTGCAACGATTGGAGGTACTTTGTCAGCTCACGGAAGGTCACGACAAACTTCTTCTGATCGTCCTCGTTCTGCATTGTGTCCACGGACTCAGGGAACAGCGCGATTTCCTTGAGCTTCATCACCATTTCGTTGAACTTCTCCACGAAGTATTGATACCCCGGAACAACAATGCCGGAAGTATCTTGACTCTTAGAGAAGAGTGTCAGCGCGTCATCGGTGCGTTTTTTGAGGTTGCGGTAGCAAATGATAATGCCAAAGGGCTTTGTTTCCTTCTCAACACGGTTTGTGCGGGAATAGGCTTGCAGCAGATCATGATACTTCAAATCCTTGTCCACATAAAGGACAGAGAGCTGCTTGCTGTCAAATCCGGTCAGGAACATATTCACGACGATAAGAATATCAAGCGACTTTGTTTTCTTTCCCTTAACTCGGTCAGAGATGTCCTTGTGATAAGCCGAGAACGTATCTGTGGAGAAATTGGTCCCGTACATCTCGTTATAGTCCTTGATGATACGCTCCAACGAATCACGGCTATGCTCGTCCTTGCCCTCGGCATCCTCATTCTGCCCGTAGGAGAAGATGCCGCTGATATTCAGGTCATGCTTGATCTTCTTGAAAATGTCGTAATACTTAACAAGGGCATCAATAGAGGACACGGCAAAAATAGCCGTATACTGTCCATTTCGGGTTTTCGCCTTGTGGTTCTGGATGATGTGATTGGCGATCAGAGACATTCGCTCATCGGACATATAGAGTTCGCCTATATCAATCGCGTCCGCGAGTGTCGGGTCATCCCAGTCGAAATCACCCTCCATTGTTTTTATGTATTCGATGTGGAAGCCCAGAACATTATTATCGAAGATGGCGTCTTTAATCAGGTAATTGTGAAGACACTCACCAAAGAGCATTTCTGTTGTTTGCGTGATTTTACCCTCAGTTTTACCGTTGACTTCAAACCGAGGTGTCCCCGTGAAGCCGAAAAACTGTGCCTTTCTGAAATGCCGCACAATGTCCTTGTGCATATCCCCAAACTGGCTGCGGTGGCACTCGTCGATGATAAAGACAACCTTCTCGTCTTTGTATGCGTCCATTACTTTCTCGTACTGAGGGCGCTTTACAGCGTTTGCCATCTTCTGCATCGTGGTGACGATAAGCTGCCTGTTCTTGTCCTTCATCTGGCGGACAAGGACATCGGTGCGATCTGTCACATCAACGGAACCAGCCTCAAACTTGTTAAACTCTTCGGTTGTCTGAGAATCCAAGTCTTTTCGGTCAACAAGGAAAATGACTTTCTTGATGTTCGGATTTGCTGCGAGGATTTGCGCCGTCTTAAAGGATGTAAGCGTCTTGCCCGCACCGGTTGTGTGCCAGATATACGCATTCCGGTTTGTGAGTGTTGCCTGACGGATCAGTGCTTCTACGGCATAAACCTGATAGGGACGCATGACCATCAAAATCTTATCGGTATCATTTAGGATGGTGTAGCGTGTCAGCATTTTAATGATGTGATCCCTTGCAAGGAAAGAAATCGAAAAGTCCTTCAAATTGGTGATGCGGACGTTATTGAAATCAGTCCAGAAGAAAGCAAGGCTATACATCAAGTCTCTGTCGGAATTGGCAAAATACTTTGTGTCAACACCGTTGGAGACAATAAAGAGCTGAATGAAATGATACAGCCCGTTGTAGGAGTGCTTCTTATAACGCATGACCTGATTGACTGCCTCGCGGATGTCAATGCCACGGCGCTTTAATTCTACTTGGATCAGGGGTAAGCCGTTTACGAGAATCGTAACGTCGTAACGATTGACGTACTTTCCAACCACGGTCGTTTGATGAGTAACTTGGAAAATGTTCTTCGTGTGGTCCTGATCAAAGAAGGACAGATATACCTTTGTACCATCTTCACGCTCAAGGACAAACTTATCCCTCAAGATTTTTGCACTCTGGAAAACTGACTTTCCGAGCATGAGGTTGAAGATACGCTCCCACTCTTTATCGGTGATAGGCGTATCCAGCTTTGGCGCATTGAAGGCTTCAAACTGAACTTTGAAGTTCTCCACCAGCGCGTCATAATCAGGAATTGCGACTGTGGTATATTCCTGCTTGTTCAGTTGCTCAATAAACTGCTGTTCAAGAGCCGCTTCGCTTTGGTATGCCATATCTTCATCTCCAATACTTGAGGATCATTTGTTGGTTGCCAGCCTGTCCTCATTTCTATTTTATCATAGCAAGTGTCCCAAATACCGGACTTATTTTCGTTTCAACTGCAAAACCACGTCACCATCATCTGTAATTTCCATTTGCATTGTTTTTAGGTACTTTGCGATGAACTGTTTTTTCTCAGACGAACTCATCTCAATGCGCGTTGCCTTCAAAGCGGCACTGAACATCTCGTTGATATTGATCCTGACGGTTTGGTCAATATAACGCTCCATTTCTTTGAAAAGTGCGCCGAGCTTGATGTCCTCGGCATTCCCAGAGTAGAAGTCATCAATATAGCAATAAAATATCCCTGCATTCAGAAGTGCATTCTTCAAGTCCGGTCCGCAGTTCTCTCGTTCAATCATAACTAAAAAACGTGCTTCCGGCAGAGACGAGATTAACCCCCAGTAGTCGGAGTCGCTGGAAACAAGAATAAAGGAATCGACGTTATTCTTGTAGTGTTCCTGACAAGTTCGGGCAATAAGCATGACATCAACGAGTGACTTGCTTTGCTTCACCCGTTCAATCATCATGTGTTCAACATGAATTGCGGTGAAGCTGTCTAATATCCTCCATGCGGAGGCGGTATGCACATCATCAAAGAGAATGATCGACGCAATTTTTTGTGTATACTCGTGATCGAGGTTTTTTAAGGTAGCACACAGCTTGTAGGGATCAGAGTTTTCACAATCGACAACGATAACAGTCTTTTCGCTGCTCTCAATAAACTCATAAATACTTCCTTTGATATAACTCCCCGCATCTGAGACTTTGCTATATTCGGTGAAATAGTCGTTGTTCCAACTGTACAGCAAGGTAACGAACTTCTTATCATTGTAAAGAATGTTGCCGACTTCCTCCGGCTGCCAGTTTATGTACATCTGATAGGGATAAAAAAGCAAATGAGAGTAATAAATGTCGGCAGCCTCTCTTGTACCATCTTCCTTCAAACCATCAGGCATGACGAAAAGTGCTTTAATGTAATCCCAATTTATCCAGAGTGGAAAGAGCTTCTTGCAGTTGTTGATTCTATCGCAAATCAACCTGTTAATCTCGACAACGTGTTGGCACAGTTTTTTGCTGGTGTTTTTGATGAAGTTCACTCCGTCAAGACTTAGCTGGTTTATGCTTTCCTGCGGAACATATTCCGGCATACTCAGAATGGTCTCATACTGGAATCTCATGCGTTCATTGATGCGCTTGAAATTGCGCTCAATCGCAGTTCGTACAATGCAAAGATGTCTTATAATCCGAGCTGTTTTATCACTGTCCAACCGATTGTATACTTCAACTTTTGGGGCTTCATGTTCGTTGTCAAAGATGCGTTTTGGCACACCAATCAGGTAAGCCACCTTTGAAACGATCTCGTAGGTGCTGTCTTTGTACGCTGCCCTGTCATCGGTGAGAGGGCTTGTTGCATTATCCAACACCTCATTCGGTATGGGATTTTCAAGTATACTCATGATTGCTCCTTTCCACGGAGAGCGTATCTGCTTGTTTAAGAAGCGGTGAGATTAGAAGAACGGCTGTCCAGTGCCTACGCTCTACTTTATCCGATCAGCAATGCTGTCGAGCTGCGCTGCAATTTTAGAAAAGTCGCAGTCCATGTCCAATGTCTTCACACTGATCTGATTCCCGCTCATTTGATAATCATTGTTTGGCTGAATCGCATCGTCTGTTCCCGCATATAAAAGCATACCGGAAACGACCTCATCCGGCGCGGCAGACCAGTTCTTCACATAGGTGAAAATCTGATACAGATTTCCGGAATGAAGTGTCTGCGTCATGTACGATGCCTTCATTTGCATATTGTGCGTGTAGTATTTGGCGTCGATGATGAGCGTTTTCTTTGCTGCCTTATTCGTAATCACAATGTCGGACTGCATCGTCGGCAAGAGCGTTCTGTACCCATCTGTGACTTGCCACGCAATCTGTGGAGAGTATGCTTTTAACTCTGGATGCTCACGCTGATAGTATCCGAGAATAAACTTCTCGTATAGCTTCGCCATTGTTTGATCATCTGCATAATCCATAATCTTTGTTGAGCCATCGGCTGTCGTCTGCAAAAGACCTTTTATCACAAATCGGCAAACGGCTATCAACATCCGATATGTTTGATTATTGCGATCATATTGAATGTCCCAGTTGATACTATGGATGTCCAATATGCTGATGCCATCAAAGAAAATCATCAACTTCCTGATCTCCTTTTTTCTGGCTTTTGAAATACTTCCACGAAGCAGCAAATCCATTGTTGTTTTGATGATTCGGTTTGGGTAGGCATCAACCGAAAACTCATCATAATTGCAAATGAGCTGTTTCTTGCGAATAACCTGTGTCTTTATGGATTCACCAATTTCAAGTTTCCCACGGGGAGACGCAAGTGCTTCCTCTCTTGAAATGTATTGTCTGATTAAGCCTCTCTTTATCTGGACAGATACTCCACGGCAGAGAATAGCAGACAGAAGTTCAGCCACATTATCAAACTCTTCGGTGGCGACATTTTTATACCCTTGCTCATGCAGCACTTGGAACGCATAAGCCAGCATATAATAAACGTTCTGGACACGGATCATTTGACTACCTCGCGTAATGTGCGGCTCCAATCCTTCACTTTAACTGCCTCGTCAAACCAGTATTCTTTCAAAAGAGGTATCAGTTCATATTCGACAACAGACCGCATCCATTCATCGTTGATGGTTGCGTTTGTACAGAAATAGCTATGTCCGATACAGAACCCCTCACCAAGCGAGTCATCGTTTGCAATTACGTCGTTAAGCTGCTCAACTGTTGCAATGAGCCGGTCAAACTTCGGGTTATTGACTTTCGTTCTGTATGCTCTGAATCCAGCAGACGAAAATGCCGGAGCAAGCTCAAAGAAAGCAAAACGACGTCTAAGTGCGTAGTCCAGCATGGCGAGGCTACGGTCAGCAGTGTTCATCATGCCAATGATATAGACGTTACTTGGAATGGAGAACTGCTCATCTGCATATAGAAGCTGCAATTCGACACCGCGTTTATCACTCTCAATCAACATGAAGAGTTCGCCAAAAATCTTGCTGAGATTGCCTCTGTTGATCTCGTCGATAATGAAAAAGTATGGACGATCATCCTCAGCCGCTTGTCTGCAAAACTCGTAGAATACGCCCTTTCGCAGTTCAAATCCTGTCTCCGTCGGGCGGAAACCCATGATGAAATCTTCATAGCTATAACTCTGATGAAACTGAACCATTTTCACACGGTTGGTGTCCTTTTCTCCCATGATAGAAAATGCCAGTCTCTTTGCTGCGAAGGTTTTTCCCACGCCCGGTGCGCCTTGCAGAATTACATTCTTTTTGGTTAGAAGCAGCGACTTGAGAACCTTATACCGATCTTCGTCCATATACACATCAGTCAGAAAATCATCAGCGGTGTATGGCTCGAAAGTGATTTCCTCGTCAGCGGCATCGTCGAAGCTGTCTTCGTGCTTGTCTCCGTCAATTATGTTTTGCAGCTTCTTGACGTAATCTGTGTAGGACGTAATATCCGTCAACGTTTTGATAGCACCCTGATCTGATAATTCCCACTCGCCCTTATCTGTCCAGCGTACCTTTCGGGTATTGGCATATTGACCGCGTTCAGGATCAAAAACATATTCGCCTTCGACCAACCCGCGACCGAGGATCTGTTTTCTGCCTTTTTTAACAAAGACGACATCACCGGGTTTCAGCTCGTTTGCAAATTGCCATGTAGCAAGAACCTGATTCTTATATGAGCCAGTATCCCCGTAGACCTCTTTCATCTTTGCCCGCATTTCTTCCTTGGAGCTATATTCCATTAGATCGCCAAGGTCAGACCAGCCGATAGCCATAATCCCTTCGGCATAATCATTCTCCCAATTTGCGGAGCCATCACCCGCTGCGTACAGCCAATAGTGTGTTGCAGTAGCGTCGGATGAAAGAGCTGTATCTGTGTTCTCCTTCGGAATGATTCCATCAAAGATTTCATCGTCGAAGGATATATCAATGTTGTTCTCTTCGACGATCTTTTTGCATCCTCTACGAATGCTGTTAGACTTGTTGCCGGTTTGCTCGTAGTAATATTTAATGTTCTCCTGAGTGGCTTTTAGAGCATTGACCATTTGCTCCTGTCCGTAGTCTTTCCCAATGTGGACGATGAAGTAAACCGTAGTTTCAGTGTTGGACCTGCGAGTGTATTTTATGCCCTTCATCATGGACGCAAAGAGCATGATCGTCAGCTTGTGCGAGGTTTCTCCAAAGCACGGGACCTCCTGACACATGGCTTTTACAGCAGCGTCCATCTCCATTGTGCCATCATAAACCATCTTAGCATATTTGTAGACAATGACTTCGCAGTCATATTCATAACCGATATACGTCTTGACGCCGCCCTTAGAATCAATAAATTCTTTCAGCCGCTTCAAATCTCTATAATACTGTGCAGTGCGTTCGTCTGCTCGATCAGACATTACTTCTTGTTTTAGGTAGTCGAAGATTTCGCCTTTCGCTTTCTCCATAGAGGCATCACTTTCAAAACACTTCCAGAAGGACAGCGCAATAGTGTTTTGATACAGATAGAACGCATCGGAAACATGGGTGCTGATAGTCGTGTCAGCCCAGTCCGGGTGAGTTTCCCGTAAGTATTCTCTGTATTCTTTTCGGACTTTGCTTATCGTTACGCCAATGTCCATCTGTTATCCTCCTTTTTTTGTAACAGTCCTGCTACGCACAAACATTTAATTCGTCTCCACTGGTATATAAAAAAGCCGCACGGAAAAAGGACCTATCAGTTGTCCGTCCGCACAGCCTCACAAATATCTCCAATGTCACAATTCAAATAGCCGCAGATGCGCAGCAAAATAGAGAGGGACACTTCTTCCCCCTTATTCAGTTTCGTCCATGTTCCGGATGCAAGGTTAAGCTCTTGCCGGAAGGTGGACTTCTTTATGTCTCGTTCTATCAGGAGCATCCAAAGTTTTTTGTAGCTGATTCCCATGATACGCACCCCTTTACTCATCCGCTAATCATGACTTCCATTCTATTATACACGAAAACCTCTTTGAATGCAATTATCTCATGCACAAGTTCACAAAAAAGATGCAAGTTCTTGATGGTTTTGATTTTCAAAAAGGGAAAGGCAGTTACTCATGAAAACTGCCTTTCCTTTTCTCTTTATTCGCGCTGAGAATTGCGTTGATACTCTTGGTCGCGCTCTGCGCTTGGCTTGAGGAAATCGTCCACGTTTGCCTTCAAAGTGTCGATCATCCGAGCTTCCTTTTTGAGCCTCGCACGTTCGTCATAAAGCCGCTGCTGCTCTTCAAGAAGTCTCTGCTGTTCCGCTTGGAGCGTCTTCAAGCTCGGCAGCTTTTCATCGCCTTGCATGGCAAGCAGTGTACTCCGCGCCGCCTCAAAGATCACAAGCTCTGCTTCGTGCTTTGCCTTGAAACTCGGCTTGTCTTTCGCCTTCTGGAAGGCGTCATATACGGGCTTTAGGTGCTGGTAGTTGGAGATGTTTTTGATAAGCGGCTGGACTTCCCGCAGACGTGCCTCAACGTCTTTCAGCTCCTTGCCGGTGCGGTCATAGGAGCTGTGAACGTCCTCAACCTTCTTCTCAAGATCGGCGTATTGGAGCAAGTTGTTTTCCGTAAGATAGTTGAGTGTTCGCGCCGCTTCCTTGAGGATCTGTCTCTTATACACATCTCCGAGCCCACGAGACTAGGCAT
>ENA-OZAB01000690-OZAB01000690.1-human-gut-metagenome-genome-assembly--contig:-NODE-690-length-17456-cov-7.748693_pt1 | contig 17456 bp, 15 predicted proteins | sample MGYA00243297_ERZ653491 | MGnify/ENA primary metagenome ERZ653491 (study PRJEB26926, sample SAMN06165154) | human gut metagenome | biome: ENVO:00009003; feature: ENVO:2100002; material: ENVO:00002003... | reverse complement strand
GTGGGCTCGGAGATGTGTATAAGAGACAGACTTAATACAAAGAGCGATTTACGCTTCTTAACGGAAATATGACTTATCAAGGAGAATCAAGTATGAACGTAAAAGTTATCAACGGTACATCTTTACCGAACATTCCCTGGCAGGACAGACCCGCAGGCTGTAAGGACGTTATCTGGCGTGCAGACAACAACCCCATAATCCCCCGTGACCTTCTTCCTACCAGCAACTCTATCTTCAACAGCGCAGTTGTTCCTTTCGAGAGCGAAAAGGGCAAGTTCGCAGGTGTTTTCCGTGTTGACGACAAGGAAAGAAACATGGCTATCCACGCAGGCTTCTCCGAGGACGGCGTACACTGGAACCTCAACGAAGAAAAGGTTGAATGGATAAACGACGATCCCGAAACTGCTGAAGCTAACCCCTGGCAGTACGGCTACGATCCCAGATGCGTATGGATAGAGGACAGATTCTGGATTACATGGTGCAACGCATACGGCTGGAAGCCTACAATCGGTGTGGGCTGGACAAAGGACTTCAAGGAGTTCCACCAGTGCGAGAACGCATTCCTTCCCTTTAACAGAAACGGTGTTCTGTTCCCCCGTAAGATAAACGGCAAGTACGTTATGTTCAGCCGTCCTTCAGACAGCGGTCACACACCCTTCGGTGATATGTACCTTTCACAGTCGCCCGATATGAAGTACTGGGGCGAACACAGACACGTTATGGCTCCTATGAAGGGCTGGGAATCACTCAAGATCGGTGCAGGTCCTATCCCGATAGAGACAAGCGAAGGCTGGCTGGTATTCTACCACGGCGTTCTCCAGAGCTGCAACGGCTATGTATACAGCTTCTCAGCTGCTATCCTTGACATCGACAAGCCCTGGAAGGTTAAGTATCGTTGCGCTGAGTACCTTCTCAACCCCAGAGAGTATTATGAGTGCGTAGGCGACGTTCAGAACGTTACATTCCCCTGCGCAGCACTCTGCGACGCTGATACAGGCAGAATCGCTATCTACTACGGTTGCGCTGATACCTGCGTAAGCATGGCATTCACAACTGTTGACGAGGTTGTAGACTACGTTAAGAAGCACAGCAGTGTTTGATTGACCGACAAAGCATAAAACTATCCCCTCCGCTTTTGCGGAGGGGATTTTTGCGTTTATATGCGGCTCGAGTCTTGCGGATTATATACCCATTATCTCTTTTTCTTCGGCGGTGAGCTTTGAAGCGTATACCTGATACCCTTCTTCTCCGTAACTGTTCAAAACTATATCCATAACCTCACGGAAAATGTACCGCCTTGCTTTTTCTGAATTTAAAAACAGCTTTTTGTCAAGCGTTTCGCCGCCAACCGTGTGACAGCATACATAAAATATAAATTCACGTTTCGCCGTTATCGTGAAATGTTCGCAGTAGCAATTACCTGTGAACGAATAAACCGGCGGAATATCAAGCTCCCGAAAACGTTCTTCGAGAGCCTTTAATTTTTTCGGCACACTTTTATGCTTTGCAGGCTTATCTGTACCGTAAATTTCACGGCACATACTTCTGTCTGAAATATGATTTTTGTAAAGCTGAATGATGACACAGACAAGCACCATGACCGCTATGACCGAGCCGATTATAAGCAGTACAGCGCCTAAAGGCGAATCGGTTATCCTTGAGCCGTTCATATTATACCTCACTGATTGTTAATGCGTGTTTGTGTTTGTTGTATCTGTTGTGCTTGCTGTACTCGTGCCGTTATGTACGGGAACAGTGTAATCCTGCGGCTGAATAGGTGCGCCGCAGTGAGGGCAGGCGTTGCAGCTGCCTACGGTATAGACGCCTCCGCAGTATTCGCAGGAGGCCTGTTTCATTACGACGGATTTCGGCTGCGGTGCAGTCTGCTGAGGAGGAGCATAGTAGCCGTCAAGAGGTACTTCCTTTGCACCCTTGTATTTATTTGCGTTAGGTCGGAAGAATACCATAAAGAATGCGTGTATGCAGACGAACAGGAGCATAAAGATTCCTATTCCGAAGGTTTCGCCATCAAATCTGAACTTCATTACAGTAGGAGTAAGTGCGTTAAAGCTGTCGGTGATAGCGTCATTTACCTTTGTTCCCTCGACAAGCAGCCTCTTGTGCAGATCGTTTGTAAAATCGTATGCTACGGATGAAGTAATGATACTGTCGGTATCATTGCCCTGCATACCCTCCCAGTACCAGTTGTTGAATTCATCGTCGGGATCTTTCGGCTGAGAATACACTATCAGCCAGTGCTTTTCGTCATAGAACCGGTTTACATAAAGCTCATAAGCGTACTTCTCAAGGTCGGTATAGTTATCCTCCCAGTCGGAGTTGTACACAGTCATTACCGCAGGAGAAATACCTGTTGTGTTGAAGAAATCCTCAAGTGCGTCGCCGAGCTTCGTTGTATCTCCGAGTACGTTAGCGTCGTCCTGTATAACTATCTGCGAGTTATAATCAACCTTCAGCTTTTCGGGTACGCCGAAAGACGTAAATATCATCAAGAACGCCGCCAGAACAAACGGTACATAGAATATGAGCATTAAAAATCTCAGCTTGCTCGGACCTTTTGAAAGGTCGGTATCCGAGTAGACGTAGTTCGGAACGCCGTTTCTGTAGTAGACGAATCTTCTTGCACCGGGGAAATATGTGCGGCTGGTCCTTATTCTGCTTGAGCCGCCTCCCGATGATGAACGGTGTGACGAGCTGTGTGATGAGGAGGAGTGGTGGCTTCCGCCCCCGTGAGAGCCTCCGCCCGATGAGTGTGGCATATTATACCTTCTTTCGTGTGACTTTTGATATTATTCTACCATAAATTAACCGTCAAATCAAGATATAAAGCTATTCTGAGTGACGGCTGAAAACTGTAAAGCGTTAAAAATCGAATGTAAAGTCGCACGGCAAAAATGTAAAGTCGGTGTATAGTTTGGCTTTGCTGTGCGGAATATGCGGCTTTACAAAAACTTTACCTACTTTATACCATTCCTTGCTTTAATGTAAAGCCCGTTGTGACTATAATATGAAATGTAGTCGGGAGGGAAACCGAACGGCAGATAAAAATGTACATAAATATTATGGAGTATCAGGAAAACTCCGAGGGGTATCACCCTTAAGAAAGGAAACAACATGAACAAGAAGTTAATATCACTTATCGCAGGCGCAGCAATAGTTGCTGCAGCAACAGGCTGTTCAGGAACAGCAACAAGCAGCGTAGCAGGCACATCTTCCGCAGCAGGCACATCTGCAAGCGAAGCATCATCCGCAGAAGCATCATCAGCTGCTACAGAAGAACTCAGCGGCACACTGTCAATGAACGGCTCTACATCAATGGAAAAGGTTATCAAGGCTGTTAACGGCGCATTTATGGAAAAGAACAAGGGCGTAACAGTTAACTTAAACCTCACAGGTTCGGGTACAGGCATCCAGGAAGCCTCAGAGGGCAAGTGCGACATCGGTAACTCGTCAAGAAAACTCAAGGATGAAGAATCTGAAAAGCTCGACGCTACAGTAGTAGGACTTGACGGTATCGCTCTCGTAGTAAACCCCGCAAACAAGCTTGAAGACATCACACTTGAGGATCTCGCTAAGGTTTACTCAGGCGAGATCACAAACTGGAAGGAGCTTGGCGGCGATGATAAGTCAATCGTAGTTATCGGCCGTGAGGACGGTTCAGGTACAAGAGACGGTTTCGAGTCTATCGTAATGGGCGACAAGGAACCGAAGTACGCACAGGAGCTTGAGTCTACAGGTTCAGTTATCAACGCAGTAGCAACAACAGACGGCGCTATCGGTTACGCTTCACTTGCAAACGTTGACGAAACAGTAAAGGCACTCAAGATCGGTGGTGTTGAAGCTACAGAAGAAAACGTAAAGAGCGGCGCTTACGAAGTACAGAGACCCTTCATCTGCGCAACACTCAAGGGTTCCGATAACAAGCTCGTTAAGGCTTACCTTGACTTCATTCTCTCAGAAGAAGGTCAGGCACTCGTACTTGCACAGGGTGCAGTTCCCGTAAAGTAAAAAACAAGTCGATAATTCCTATACAGTAAGCACTTTTCCGGTAGCAATCCGTTACCGGAATTTGCTGTATAAGTATGTATAGCCCTGAAAGGATGGTTTACTTGGAAAAGACAAGCGGCGCAGCAGTTGCGGTAGGCTCAGTCGGAAAGCAGAGATCTGCTATAAGAAGTAAAAAATCGGGATTCACAAACGTTACAGAGCGTGTAATGAAGTACATATTTACCGTGTGTGGGATCACAGCGGTAGCGTGCGTCCTGATGATAACAATTTATATGATAATATCGGGTGCTCCCGCTATCGGAAAAATCGGTTTGACCGATTTCCTGTTCGGTGATACTTGGTACGCAAAGAAAGAACAGTTCGGTATCCTTCCGCTGATTCTCACGTCGGTATTCGGTACTCTCGGCGCAATAGTGATCGGTGTTCCGATAGGACTTCTCACAGCGGTGTTCCTGTCCGAGCTTGCACCTAAGGCGATGAAGAACGTAGTAAAGCCTGCGGTCGAGCTTCTTGCGGGTATCCCGTCGGTTATATACGGTTTGCTCGGCGCAAATCTTGTAAAGCCGCTTATGTATGCACTTGAGGAGATTATTTACGCAAATGATCCCGAGCATCAGTTCACAGGCGGCGCAAACCTTGCAAGTGCAATAATCGTACTTGCTATAATGATACTCCCCACTATCATAAACATTTCGGAGAACGCAATATCCGCCGTCCCGTCCGAATACAGAGAGGCAAGCTACGGACTGGGAGCAACCAAGATACAGACTATCTTCAAGGTAGTTATCCCCGCCGCAAAGTCAGGTATTGCGTCCGGTGTCGTTCTCGGTGTCGGCAGAGCGATAGGTGAGGCAATGGCGATCATTCTTGTTGCAGGCAACAGCGCAAATATGCCGGAGCTGTTCTCATCGGTAAAATTCCTCACAACAGGTATCGTTGCCGAATTCCCGTATTCGAGCGGACTTCACAGAGAGGCGCTCTTTGCTATAGGACTTGTGCTGTTCGTGTTCATTATGATAATAAATCTGATACTCAACGGCATTCTCAAAAAGGGCGGCAAAAAGGAAAAAGCGGCAAAGACCGCAGGAAAGGCGTGATAGATTATGGCAAAAGCAGTTACGAATTCTCTTACTAAAAAGCGCAAAAGAGTAAGCGACATAGTGCTGAAGGCTCTGATTTTTCTTTCGTCCGGCATAGTCGTTGCGCTGACGCTCGGTATGATTATATACATAGCCGTAAAAGGCACAGAGGGAATGAGCTTGAACTTCCTTACAACTCCGGCGTTCTCATATCCTTATGAAAACTACGGCGTACTCGGCAATATAATCAATACGCTTTATCTTGTAGTGATTACGCTTATCATCGCAACACCTGTCGGCGTAGGTGCGGCAATATATCTTACCGAATACGCAAAGCAGGGCAGACTTACAAGAATAATCGAATTCACTACCGAAACGCTTGCAGGTATCCCCTCAATCATATACGGACTTTTCGGCAGTGTGTTCTTCTACAATATCTTCAAGGTAAACTACTCACTGCTTACAGGTGCGCTGACATTGTCAATAATGGTACTGCCCACCATAATCCGTACCACGCAGGAGGCGATAAAGACCGTTCCTATGGGCTACAGAGAGGGTGCTGTCGGACTTGGCGCACCTAAGTGGCATACTATAAGGACCGTTGTTCTTCCAAGCTGTATAGACGGTATACTGACCTCGGTAATCCTGTCCATAGGCAGAATAGTAGGCGAGTCTGCGGCGCTTATCTTCACAGCAGGTATTGCCGCTGAGGTAGGTATAAATTCGCTCGGCGATATTTTCGGCAAGGTGATGAATCAGGGCGGCTCGCTCACGGTTCAGCTTTACCAGTACGCACAGCGTGGCGGTGCCGAAATGAAGTACGCATTCTCTACGGCGCTTGTACTGCTTGTAACAGTGCTTATAATCAACATATGCGCAAAGCTGGTTGCTTACAGAATAAGAAAGAAACGCTCGGTATAATGCCGTAAAAAGAAAAGAGGATAAACAATGTCAGATATAATCGTACCTCAGAGCGATGTGAAGCTCTGTACAAGAAATGTGAATCTATATTACGGAGAAAATCACGCTCTCAAGGACATAAACCTTGATATAAAGACAAATAAGATAACCGCCTTCATCGGTCCTTCAGGCTGCGGCAAATCCACATATCTGAAAAGCCTTAACCGTATGAACGATCTGATACCGGATTGTAAGATAACAGGCCGGTTCCTGCTTGACGGCGAGGACATCTACGCTGACGGCGTTGATACTAACGTACTGCGCCGCAGGATAGGAATGGTGTTCCAGAAGCCCAACCCCTTCCCGATGAGCATTTACGATAACATAGCATACGGACCGAGAGTACACGGTATAAAGAGCAAGGCAAAGCTTGACAGGATAGTCGAGGAGAGCCTTATCGGTGCGGCTGTTTTTGACGAGGTAAAGGACAGACTTCATAAATCCGCACTCAGCCTTTCGGGCGGTCAGCAGCAGAGGATCTGTATCGCAAGAGCGATCGCCGTTCAGCCTGAGGTCATCCTTATGGATGAGCCTACATCGGCGCTCGACCCTGTATCAACGCTTAAAATCGAGGAGCTTATGAACACGCTCAAGGAAAAGTACACGGTAGCTATTGTAACTCACAATATGCAGCAGGCAACAAGAATTTCGGATTACACGGCATTCTTCCTTGTAGGAGAAATGGTCGAGTACGCACCGACAGAAGAACTGTTCTCACGTCCCGTTGATAAGCGGACGGAAGATTATATCACAGGACGTTTCGGTTGATTTTATACGTTATGTGTGATATTATATTAGAAAGGGTAAACAGAAATGAGAGAAACATTTGAACATAAGCTCGGCAAGCTGAATAACGATCTTATCCGTATGGGCGGAATGATAGAGGAGGCAATAGCTTCAGCTATCACAGCACTGCGTGACAGCGATGCCGTTCTTGCAAAAAAGGTAGTAGACGGCGACAGAGCGGTAGATGAGGAAGAAAAGAACATTGAGAGCCAGTGCCTGTCTATAATACTGCGTGAACAGCCTGTCGCAAGAGATCTTCGTAAGGTTTCTGCGGCGCTCAAAATGGTAACTGATATGGAGCGTATAGCCGACAATGCCGCAGATATTGCGGAGATCAGCCTTACCGCAGACGTATCCGCTATCATGCACATAGTAAAAGAGATTCAGACTATGAGTGAAAAGGTAATAATAATGGTTTCACACTCTATAGATTCATTCGTAACAACCGATATGGAGCTTGCGAATGAAACGATAAAGGCTGACGATGAGGTTGACGAGCTGTTCGTTTCTATAAGAAACCGCATAGTAGAGCTTATAAAGAGCGAGCATTGCAGCGGCGATGTTGCGGTCGATGCCCTTATGATAGTAAAATATCTTGAAAGAATAGCCGACCATGCGGTAAATATCTGCGAGTGGGTGGAATTCTTCAAGACGGGAGAATACAAGAATACCCGTATTATATAAACTTTGGAGGCTGATATAATGGCTGAACGTATCTATATAACTGAGGACGACGACAGTATAAGAGAGCTTGTGACGGTAGCTCTTTCGGCTTATTCATACGAGGTGGAGAGCTTTGTCAGTGCGGAGGATTGCCTTGCCGCAACTGAAAAGCAGGTGCCGGATATATTCCTGTTCGACATAATGCTGCCGGGTATGGACGGTGTGCAGGCGGTGAAGATTCTTCGTGAAAACGAGCAGACAAAGAATACGCCGATACTTATGCTGACAGCAAAATCGGCCGAGATAGACAAGGTGTTCGGACTTGAAAACGGCGCAGACGATTATCTCACAAAGCCGTTCGGCATTATGGAGCTTGCCGCAAGAATAAAGGCGCTTTTAAGGCGTTCCGGCAGAAGCGCATCAGACAACGTTTCCGATAAGATTACTGCAGGCGGCATAACGGTAAACACATCTCTCAGAGAGGTGAGCCGTGACGGCAGACCGATAGAGCTTACGCTGAAGGAATACGAGCTTCTTTTGTATCTTCTTAAGAACAGGGCAAGAGTAGTCAGCCGTGAGGAGCTTCTCACGAAAGTGTGGGGTATAGATTTTGTCGGTGAAACAAGAACGCTCGATATGCACATAGGAACGCTCAGAAAAAAACTCAGCGATGATGCCGAGAACGCTCATCTTATCAAAACGGTAAGAGGAGTAGGCTACAGATTTATAGGAGAATAACAGGAGGACGTACAGATGAAAAAAGCACTTATAGTACGTTTTCTTATAGTAATTGCGATAGTTATGTCGGTGTGCGTTGTATCTGCTACCGCACTTCTTTCAAGCACGGAGCAGAACGTCAGAAAAAGCGATATGCTGACTTCTCTCGGACTTATCCGTGTGATATATGAGGACGAAGCCGACCACGACTATGACCTTGCGAACAGATTAAGCTCACTTGTCGGAAACGCCAGAGTGAGCTTTATCAATAAGGACGGAACTGTATTTGTAGACACCTATATCGACGGTGAGCCGGACGATAACCACAGCACCCGTGAGGAGATAAAGCAGGCAGAGCTTACAGGAAGCGGAGTAGCCGTAAGATATTCCAAGACGCTCGGCAAAAATCAGATTTATGCCGCTATGAAGGTTAAGGATGACGATATAATCAGAATAAGCTACAATATAAACAGCTATATGGATTTTGCGTCAATGTTCATAGCGCCTATGCTGATAGCCGCCGCAATAGGCATAATAGCAGGGCTTATAGCGGTGAGCAGTGTCGCCCGCCAGATAATGAAGCCGATAAACAGCATATCAAAGGCTATGAGCGGTATGAAATATGTCGGTGACGAAAAAATCTCTGCGGAGCTTGACGAGATACCCTCGCACAAATACCCCGAGCTTGACGAATTTGTCACAATGTTCAATTTTATGCGTAAAAGCATACAGGATAATATGAAGACGCTTGAAAACGAGCGTGAAAAGGAACGCTTCATACTTGAAAGCCTTCAGGACGGTGTAATTCTTTACGATAACGATCTTTCGGTAATTTCGATAAACCGTGCCGGGCTTAAGCTGCTCGGTGCTTCTGAGGAAAGCGGCGCCTTGACCGTACCCGAGCTTGCAAGAAAGCCCGAGATAATCAGCGGAGCGGAAAAAGCGGCAAACGAAGACAGGACGGTAACTATAGAAAGCACCGTTGACGGAAGGATTTTGCTCGTGCAGGTATTCCCCGTATCCAAGAGCGGAATAGATGCAATGCACGGCGGACTTATGGTTATCCGTGACGTTACCGACAAGCGTATGTCCGAACAGCTAAAAGCCGATTTCTTCGCAAATGCCGGTCACGAGCTGAAAACGCCGTTGACGGCAATTTCGGGCTTTGCCGAGCTTCTTGAAAACGGACTTGTGCCTAAGGATAAGAAGGATTATTACATCGGAAAAATTCTTACCGAAGCCAAGAGAATGTCAACAATCATCAGCGACATTCTTGAAATATCCTCGCTTGAAAACAAAACGACAGCCGAGGAAGTGACCGACTGTAAGCTGTCCGAGATATGCACAGCGGTAAAGGAATGTCTGGAGCCTGCGGCTTCTGCCAGAAATGTCACGATAGAACTTTCAGGCGACAGCTTTACCGTCCGTGCCGCATACAAGCACATATACGAACTTGTCGAAAACATAGTCAGCAACGCTATAAAGTACAACAAGGACGGCGGCAGAGTGGAGATAACGCTTCACGATATGGGTGAGACAGGCTGTATCTATGTAAGGGATAACGGCATAGGCATCCCTAAGGAATCGCTTAACCGTGTATTTGAGCGTTTCTACAGAGTGGATAAGGGTAGAAGCACCAAAGAGGGCAGTACCGGTCTGGGCCTTTCCATAGTAAAGCATATCGTCAACTGCTACGGCGGTACGGTAACTCTTGACAGCGAGCTTGGCAAGGGCACTCTTGTCTGCGTAAGACTGCCTGTTGCAAAGAATATTTCGGAGTAACGGCATATTTGATTTTTCGCTTGACACAGCGTTGCATTTATGATACACTAAACATATAATGAAGCATAAGTGCAAAGACCGTGTATAGCAAGAGTAACCGGTAAAAAGTTTCACAGAGAGCCGTGTAAGGTGAAAGACGGCAGACTGATTTACGGTGAAGTGCGGCTGTATGGATTATTTATCCGGGTCGGCAGAGGGAACGTTAGACTTATCAGTATCTCTGCCCGTGTAGTCTGCGTTAAAGACATAAAGGGAGTGTAAGCTCCGAAGCGAAGTGGAACCGTGATAGAAATATCGCCTTCGTCTGTTATGCAGACGAGGGCGTTTTTATTTTCGGAGAAGGGTAGGAAACATATGTTCGATAAAATTAAAGCGGATATAAAATCGGTCAGAGAACGAGATCCTGCCGTAAAGAGCGATCTCGAGGTGTTTTTCCTGTATCCCAGCTTCAAGGCTGTAAGGGCATATCGCAGGGCGCATAAATGGTATCTTAAAAAGCATTATTTCATTGCAAGGTGGATATCACAGCGTGCTTTGCGAAAAACGGGTATAGAGATACACCCAGGCGCAACGATAGGAAAGGGCTTGTTCATCGACCACGGAAGCGGCGTTGTAATAGGTGAAACTACCGAGATAGGCGATTACTGCACGCTTTATCAGAACGTAACGCTCGGCGGTACGGGTAAAGATACCGGTAAACGTCACCCCACGCTCGGCAACAATGTAATGGTAGGCTCGGGAGCAAGGGTTCTCGGTCCTTTCAAGGTGGGCGATAACGCAAAGATAGCCGCAAATGCCGTTGTGCTGTCGGAGGTACCGCCTAACTCAACTGCGGTCGGCGTTCCTGCAAGGATAGTCCGCCGTGACGGTCAGAGGGTAAATGCCTGCGACCTTGACCAGATACACATTCCCGACCCTGTGGCACAGCAGATATGTGCCTTGCAGAGCAGGCTTGAAACAATGCAGAGCGAGATAGATCTGCTCAGAGAAGAACTTAAAGAAAACAATATTAAATAAAAGCGAGGATAAGAAAATGCAGTTATATAATTCACTGTCACACAAAAAGGAAGAATTCGTGCCGAATGTCGAGGGCAAGGTAAATATGTACACCTGCGGACCTACCGTGTACCACTTTGCACACATAGGAAATCTGCGCAGCTACATTATGGAGGATGTGCTTGAAAAGTACCTGCGCTATGTCGGCTATGATGTAAAGCGTGTAATGAACATTACCGATGTAGGACATCTGACAAGCGACGGCGACACAGGCGATGACAAGATGCTGAAGGGTGCAAAGCGTGAGCATAAGACAGTTATGGAGATAGCAAAGTATTACACGGACGCTTTCTTCGAGGACTGCACTAAGCTGAACATCAAGCGTCCCGATGTTGTAGAGCCTGCAACGCACTGTATCGCAGATTTCATCAAGGTAATTTCTTCCCTTATCGAAAAGGGCTACGCTTACGAAGCAGGCGGAAATATCTATTTTGATACCTCCAAGCTCGAAAAGTATTATGTTTTCAACGATTTCAAGGAGGAGGACCTTGCGGTTGGTGTCCGTGAAGGCGTTGAGGAGGACGGCAACAAGAGAAACAAGGCAGACTTCGTCCTGTGGTTCACAAAGTCAAAGTTTGACGATCAGGAACTCAAGTGGGACAGCCCGTGGGGAGTAGGCTACCCCGGCTGGCATATCGAGTGCAGCTGCATAAGTATGAAGCATCTCGGTGAATATCTTGACATTCACTGCGGCGGCATCGACAACGCATTCCCCCACCACACAAATGAGATAGCACAGAGTGAGGCTTACCTCGGTCATAAGTGGTGCAACTACTGGTTCCACGTTCACCACCTCAATACAAACAGCGGCAAGATGAGCAAGTCAAAGGGCGAATTCCTTACGGTATCCCTGCTTGAGAGCAAGGGCTACGACCCCGTGATATACCGTTTCTTCTGCCTGCTGTCACACTACAGAAAGTCGCTCGTATTCACTTACGAGAATCTTGATAATGCAAAGGGCGCATACGAAAAGCTGGTCACTAAGATAGCACAGCTTTTAAAGGCGGAGCAGGGCGAGGTTGACAAGGCGGCTTACGATAAGCTCCGTGAGGGCTTCACCGCCGCTATGGACAACGATATAAACACATCGCTTGCAATCACTGCATTGTATGATGTATTAAAGGCTGACACAACACCGGCAACAAAGCTGGCGCTTATCGCCGACTTCGACAAGGTGCTTTCACTGTCGCTTATCGAAAAGGCAAAGGCGGTAAACGAAAAGCCTGCCGATACAGCCGAGGAGCTTCCTGCCGAAATTCTTGAGCTTGCCGAGCAGAGAAAGCAGGCACGAAAGGATAAGAACTTCGCACTTGCTGATGAGCTTAGAGATAAGATAACCGCAATGGGTTACACCGTCGAGGAAACAAGACAGGGAACGGTTATAAAGAAGAAGTAAGATAATTAAAACGGGAGGTTGTTCTTTATTCAGGAGCTTCCCACATTAACATTCACCGCAGTGGAAATACTGCGGTGTTTTTGCGTTTGTGGTTGCACTGTCGGCGCAGTTATGGTAAAATGTAAGTACAAAATAATACGGGAGGCAGTTATGAATAATATTGATAAGCTCACGCAAAAAATATTCAGCAAATTCAATGACGATTCGTTATTCTATTGCAATATATATCTGACCGGAACGGAAGAAAACAATGCGGTTGTTCTCTTTGATATGGAAGGTTTCATTTTAAAGGTTTGCCTTGACAAAGTTAAAACCGAATATACAATGCCTGAAGACAGCTATGTACTTGTCTATGAGATGTGCATTGATGAAAATGAAAATGTGATTCATTTCTCAGTATGGAGCGAAGAACGAGGTGATGAAGATTTTGAACTGAAGTTTGACCAAGCAAATGCGGAAATGATGCCGTGCAGGAAAACATATAACTCCGATGGCGTATGGGATATAGTAGTTTGTATGGCGGCTAATATATATGGCAGATACAGCTTTGATGAAACTTTTATCAGCGAAGCCGAGCGTAATTACCTACCGCTTGTGCTTGAACTTATGGAAATTACAGACAGCTCTAAAGCAAAACCTGAATTACCGGTTCTTACAGCTTATGCCGAAAAGTACGGCTTGAATGAGTTTATCGCAATCATCTTAAAGAATGTCAGACGTGCTAAAACAGGAATTTCAAATAAACGTTTCAGCGGGCTTGATGACGTGAAATATGAACCGCTCTGGCGTGAATTGTATATGATTTTTTGGGGGCTTTGCAAGGATTATCCCACTATATCGGAAATAATCGGACTTGAACCCGAAAACATTCGGATAAGAAAAAATATCACCGATACACTTTATAAAGCAGGCTATGAGGGCGTTTATCCCGATTTCAGAAAAACAGGTGAGCTTAAAGGTATACATCTGACTCAAAGTCATGATAAGGCGTATTTGGTCGGTTGTGAGAAGAATGTCCTTTATATGGTACACTGCGATGAAATGTGCTCCGACGGAGAGACGGTAATTATATTCAGAAGCGGAACTATTGTGATGAAAGACGGCTTTGACTATAGTAATGCTGATATTTATTCAAGTATGTTCCGCAACGGCGGTTATCATATAGAAAAAAGCTTTTCGTGCTGTGCAGGAAACGAGGATATTTCACAAGCCGCCGCAATAGCTGTAAAGAGAGCAGAGCTGAAAAAGCTTACACGAAAGGAATGTAAAGCGGCTGACGTTGATAAGAATCTTTTGTCGTTCCTTCCTGTCGGAATGCTGATGGGTCTGTTATTCGGCGTTTTCTTGGCGCTCGGTATGATGATTGTTTTGTTCCTGTTTGAAATGTTTGTCGGGAGCAGTGCCGTTGAGGCGTTACAAGTGATAGTTGACAGTGGGTGGCTCTGTGCGTTCGGAGCATCCGGACTTGCGTTCGGGCTTGCAATGACGGTTTTAATGTATTTGGCAGGAAGAAAATAAGAGGTATAAATTATGCTTACTATGAGAAAAGGTTTTTCGATTCCCTTTGCCGATAAGCTCAGCGAAGGTTATAAAACGGACGGAAAAATCTTCACCGCAAACGTATCGGCACAAAAAACTCTGCCCTTGCTTGAGGATTTCATAAAACTGCACGAAAACGAGAGGCTGTTCTTTATTCTGGAGCTTCCCACTCCCCAAACCGCCGAGCCTAAGGACGAAAACGGGAATATCATCGCTTTCCACAAGGATATTTATTATCTTGACGATTGCACCTCCGCTATGATAAGAGATGTGCTGGATATTGTCGGAAAAATACTTCTCGATGACGGAATATCGCAGTTCGGTGTCGGCTCTCATATAACAAACGATGAAATGATGATATGCAAGTACAATATCGTCAATCTGTACCGTAACGATGAGCAAAGCACCCTTTATGACGGATTTTTTGAAAAACACAGCATAAATAAGACTGACAACCTCGTCACCGCATGGGATATGCTTTCTCCCGCAACTCCGGGCGAATGCACGATGTGCGAACAGGACGGCAGGACGGTCTATGATATACCGCCCGTGTTCGCCGAGCTTGGAATGTATATGGCGGAAAGATGCGAGGAACAAGAATATTCACAGCGTGACATAAAAAGCATATAATACTAAAAAAGCGACAGAAGTTACGGTGGCTCCGCCCTTGAATTGCCGTACATGGCTTTACCTGTCGCTTTTTTTGATTTCAGAACCCGTACAGGCGGTAGTTTTTACATAAATATTGCGAGAAATTTAAACTCCTGCTGCAAAAATCCACCCGTTATTCAGGATAAACACCGAAAAATGAATTAATAATGCAGAAATTTGCAGTATGACGGATATTTACATTCATACGTCATAATTGACAAAAAACGTCCAGATTCCGATAAAAAGAAGCGAAAAGCCCGAAAATCAGTCGCATTCACAATCCGATTTCCGATATACTGTTGGCATAACTGCATAACCGCTTTACGAAAAATTCATCAAGATATTATGCAGATTTCACAAAATGCAAGAAACGAATTAAAAACTTGCAAAAAAGCGTTGACAAATCACCCCGCCGTCAGTATAATAATACTTGTAAGCAACGGAGCTACACGAACACAAAAAGTTCGTGCGGCTCCTTTTGTTTTAAGCGGGATTGCAAAAGTTCTGCAGTATCTGCAAAGGCGCAGAGGGGTGCAGATAGAATTTTTTCAGACCCGTTTCAAGAAAAAGCGGCACAGCCGCAGTCAGAAAATTACCTATTGAAAGGGGCGGTTATCAATGGATTTCTTATCCACGCTAACTCTTGCTGCCGAGTCGGCAGACAAAATTCAGGAAACCGTTAACGCCACGATGTTCAACGTCGGCGACGGCAACGGTATATGGTACCTTATCGGTGCCGCATTGGTATTCTTTATGCAGTGCGGTTTCGCAATGGTTGAAACAGGTTTCACCAGAGCAAAGAATGCCGGCAACATTATAATGAAAAACTTAATGGACTTCTGCCTCGGTACGATTGCATTCGTGCTTCTCGGCTTCGGTCTGATGCTTGGCGAAGATACATTCTTCGGACTTATCGGTGTTCCGAATCTTGACGTTCTGACTCAGCTTTCAGACTTCAACAGATGTGCAGAGTTCGTATTCAACTTAGTATTCTGCGCTACCGCAGCAACGATAGTTTCAGGTGCTATGGCAGAGCGTACAAAGTTCATCAGCTACTGCATCTACTCATTCGTTATCAGCCTTGTCGTTTATCCTATCGAGGCTCACTGGATCTGGGGCGGCGGCTGGCTCGCACAGCTCGGCTTCGTTGACTTTGCAGGTTCAACGGCAATACATATGGTCGGCGGTCTTACGGCTCTTATCGGTGCCGCAATGGTCGGACCCCGTATCGGCAAGTTCAGCAAGGACGGTAAGCCCAGAGCTATCTTAGGTCACTCAATCCCTCTCGGCGCACTCGGTGTATTCATCCTCTGGTTCGGTTGGTACGGATTCAACGGTGCCGCAGCTTCCAACGTAGATTACCTCGCAGATATATTCCTTACCACAACAATTGCTCCCGCAGTTGCAACGGTAGTAACGATGATATTCACTTGGCTTAAAAACGGCAAGCCCGATGTTTCGATGTGCCTTAACGCATCGCTCGCAGGACTTGTAGCTATCACAGCTCCCTGTGCAGATACAGACGCACTCGGCGCAGCAATAATCGGTATTGTTTCAGGCTTCCTGGTTTGCTTCGGCGTTTGGCTGCTCGACTACAAGCTCAGAGTTGATGACCCTGTAGGCGCAGTAGCAGTACACTTCTTCAACGGTGTATGGGGCTCGCTCGCAGTAGGCTTATTCGCAACAGGCAAAGGTCAGAACGGCATCACGGGTCTGTTCTACGGCGGCGGATTCAAACAGCTCGGTATCCAGTTACTCGGTGTTGTTTCGGTTTGCGCATTCACAGCCGTAACGATGTTCCTAACATTCTATATCTTAAAGCACACGATCGGCCTCAGAGCTTCAAGAGAAGAAGAGCTCAAGGGTCTTGATACAACAGAACACGGTCTGCCCAGCTCCTACGCAGATTTCGTTATCGCAGGCGACAGCGTATACAGCGGTTCTTCCGCAGAAGATACAGCAGTTGTTACTACGGCTGCTCCTGTTGAAACCTCTGTACCCGTACAGCACGTTTCAAAGGCAAGAGCTCCTATCAGCGACAGCGATGTAAAGATGACAAAGGTAGACATTATCGCAAACCAGGAGAAGTTCGAAGTCCTCAAGCACGCACTTTCATCTATCGGCATCACCGGTATGACGGTATCTCATGTAATGGGCTGCGGTATGCAGAAGGGTTCAACTGAGTTCTATCGTGGCGTTCCCGTAGACGCAAGACTTCTTCCCAAGATGAAGGTCGAGATCGTAGTTTGCAAGGTTCCTGTTGAAAAGGTCGTAGAGGTTGCCAAGAATGCACTCTATACCGGTAAGATAGGCGACGGTAAGATTTTCGTATACGACGTTGAAAACGTAATCAAGGTTCGTACAGGCGAAGAGGCTTACGAGGCTCTGCAGGATAACGATTAACGGCAATTCAGAATTCAGCATAGGTTCTTCCTTGAATGTTTTGCACCGTCCTTTTTATAAGGGCGGTGCATTTTATATGCTATAAAATGGGGTTTGGGGCATAGCCCCAAGCGGGGTGAGGGCGGCAGCCCCACATTTAGCCCCGGCACGGATGCCGGCGTGTATGCACAAAGGCTCTGCACGATGCAGAGCCAACAAAGCATACACAGCCCTTCCCATGGGGAAGGGGTTTGGGGATAGGGATTGAGAATAAGCGCTATATTTTACAAATGAATATTTTTTAAAATGCACCGTCCTTTTTATAAGGACGGTGCATTTTTGCGTTAACCACTTGCTTTTTTCCCCGAAATGTAGGATAATATACTATAGCTGTCTCTTATACACATCTCCGAGCCCAC
>ENA-OZAB01000674-OZAB01000674.1-human-gut-metagenome-genome-assembly--contig:-NODE-674-length-17763-cov-4.966117_pt1 | contig 17763 bp, 10 predicted proteins | sample MGYA00243297_ERZ653491 | MGnify/ENA primary metagenome ERZ653491 (study PRJEB26926, sample SAMN06165154) | human gut metagenome | biome: ENVO:00009003; feature: ENVO:2100002; material: ENVO:00002003... | reverse complement strand
CGAGATCATGCCTAGTCTCGTGGGCTCGGAGATGTGTATAAGAGACAGGCCCCCGGTCGAATTTCCTCGAGCGTTACGGGATCGAGCGCCACCAGATTACGCGCCTTCGCATACAGCGTTACGCGTTTGCCCACTTCGTCGCTCCAACTCTCGGGGATGGCGAAGCTCATACGGAACTGTGCCGTGCAACCCGGTGCCAGCACGGCGTTGCCGTTGTCGGCTACCAGCGGGTGCGTTGCAAAACGTGCGCCCCTCGTCTTGAGCGCGTACTTCACGTGTGCCATATCGTTGGCCGAAGCGTCTTCGGCAAGCTCTGGATCGTAGATCGAAGCCATGCGTGCGTTCACTCCGAATCCGATGGATGCGCTGGAGAACGGCTGGCTGGAGCCCTCTCGGTACAGATCGATCGTGCCGGCGGTCAGCAAGGTGTTGCCGTCGTTTCGCACCGTGACCATGAAGGATTCGCCTGCTGCTCCGGGCACCACCGCGCCCGAGGTAGCGACTGCGCCCGTCGGAGTGGCACACGCCACCAAGGGCACTTCGATGCCGTGTAGTTCTGCCTCGCTCTTCTCCGCGCTCACAATGTGCGTGGCGAGCGCGGAAAGCATGCTCCCCGACGTCAAAAATGTCGTTATCTGATCGACGGGATGGTCCAGCCCGCACATCACGAACGGCTCCGTAAACAGATCGCCTGCCAAGGTGCTGGCGAAGATGCGGAAGTGCTTGCCCATCACTGCTACCGGGTTGCCTTCTTCGTCGTAGGTTTGCCCCACCTTGCCATCGGTGTTCTCTACATAGAGCACGCACCTGCCGTTGTTGCTTACGCTAAACGATGCCGGGCCACAGCCTGCGGCACCCACGGGCTGCGTTGCAAATGCCGATGCGCCTCGCGTCCAAGTAATATGCTGCAGTTGCTCGTTGACGGTAGCCAAAAAGCCCGTGTGCTGCGGCCACGGCACCGCGTGGGGTACTGTGGCATCTGGCGACATAACGCCCCAGCCCGTAATGGACTGGCCGATCACGGCGTACGATGCGCAGCCACAACCGTCTGCAGTCTCGTATGCAACGGGAACCACCATTTTGCCGTTGATATTCTCGGGCGCGCCCAGCTCGATGCTCGACGGTGCCTGCGGAAAGCGGAGGACCTGACGGAACGTGAGACTGTCGCCCAAATCATCCGACCACAGGGTAAAGCATTCCAGCGCAACCTCGGCCTCGCTGCCGAGCGCCTTCTCTGCGGTGGCTCCGTGGCGGTGGAGGTAGGCGCCCGACAGACGTCCGTCGACCAGCGTCTTGCCCACCGTGATGCGTGGGCACTGCAGGCAATGGTAGCCATCCTCCTGAAGGCGGCCGCGCGAGATGCTGCGCCACGACGTGTGCGATATCACGCGAACTCCGTCGTTGCTTATGCGCAGGCGCACAACGGACAGTATGCCGGATGTGCTCGCCGTATCGAAAAGGGTGTTGTCGCCGGCGGGGCGCTCGCCCGAGACCAGCAGCGCGTAGGCGTCCTGGTTTCCCCTCCCGTCTGTATATTCCACCACGTCGAAGTCGTAATCGAATATGCCGTCGCGCTCCACATCGCCCTCGCCAAACCCAAGGGGGAAGTCCACGGGCGTGGGAGCGGACCACGTGCCGTTCGTCTTTGTATGCACCACCAGGCGCGAACGACCATTCTCGCCGTAGCGCACCGAGGCGATACGGAATAGGCACTCCATGCCGGCAATCATTGCCAGCTTCATGTGAGCTTCGCTGAGCACGCCAGCAAACAGCACGTTGTCGCTCGAGGGCTTGATGCCGCCACGCTCGTCTTCCGACACGCCGGCAGAATTGGCGTTCGGGTCAGCAACGGCGTTCGTTGCCTGACCGATGTAGGTGTACTCATACATCGGCGCGACGTTTTCGTCGTTCTCTATCAGTGCATGGACGAAATGCTCGATCTGTCCCGTGTCGTCGCTTTCTGCATCCGCCTCGAGCTCAATGCGCGTGACCGCTTGATCCCAATCGCGCACGACAGACGCGACGTTTGCGGCAGTGGCCTTAACCTCGGCGCGCGCGAGCAGCTCGGCGTTGGTGACAATGGTGGCCGATGCGATAAATTGCGGAACGCCGCCCGCCTCGATGTTGCCGGGCGTGACGAAGCGGGCATCCAGCGTGTAAGGCGTATCTCCACCCAATGCGAGCTCAGAGCGCTGGAGCACATACTGGTCGCCATTGTTCACCGACATATTCCACGAATCGATGAGTGTGGGCCACGACCCCGACCAAGCCTTGGTGGTCCACTTGAACATTACGAACTGGAGTATCACGTCGACATCGACGTCTGCACCTACGCGCAGCCGCGGAAGCTGGTGTCCATCTGCCTTCTCGTACCCAATGAACAGCGTGAGGGATGCGGCGCCGCGCACGGCAGACGAAGCGATGCCTGCAACGCCGGCGCCAAAGGTGACGGCAAGCCCGATCTGGATGGTGAACGAGCCCGACGTGTTTGAATAGTCGAGCGAAATGTTCTTGAAAAACGCCGCGCCGCTGCCGTGCGTGTGGGCACCCACGGCGAGCGCCAGCTTTGCCAGCACCCAGGGGTTGACGTTTAGGAAAAACGGCACCGGTCCTAGGGTAAACTGCTCGGTCCAATTGAGGTCGGTTCTTACCTGGAAGAGGGCCTTAATATTGCCGTATGCGGGGTCGTTGTTGTTACCCCAGGTTTTGCCCACCCAATCGTAGGCGAGCGAGCCGTACAGCTGTGTGGCGATATCCATCGTGAACAGCGGCGTGCAATGGTGGCGAAGGAGCTTGGTGTTTCTTGGATCGGTGCCCGAACCGGCACTCATCCTCTTGTACTGATTCCACTTCCCTTCCATCTCGTCGAGGTAGCGGTTTGCCTGCTTGGCGCCCGACTCGCGCGGCGATTTCTTCCAGTATTCCGGATCAGGGTTGCCCGAATCGTTCATATAGCTAGCTGGTTTGTACCCTCCGCCAAACAGCACGTATCCAGCAAACGAGAAATCGAACAGAATGGGAAATGTGGGCATCCAGCACGTGAACTTATTGCCGCCGATACCGGGAAACGCCGCGGGGAAATCAAACGGAGTGATCTCTTGGTCCATGGTGGTGGGAATGATGGTGGTCGAGCCCGATTCCGCCTTTGCGGCCGGCGCGGTGACAACGGTCATAGGGGATGAGAGCGTGTAGGTTTTGCCCTGGTAGTCGAGCATAAAGCGCAGCTTGCACCCTTCCTCCAGAAGGCCCGAAGCTGCATCGAGGAACGTGTCTTCGAGCGTGAACGTCGCCAGATTATCCGCGCCCGATGCGCTGGCCTTGATCTGGCCGATCTGCGTGACGGTTTCGGTTGAGCTGCCCGCAGAGGGCATCACTTTATTGATATGCAACGTTGCCTGCCCGCCCTGCGGCAGATGAGCCTGCACGGTAAAAGCGTGCGTGTCGGGCTGGTCGTTTGCTGCTTCGTCCGCTGGCATTGCCATAAACGTGGCGTCGGCGTACTGGATGTCCCATTCGTCGAACGTGAGCTGTCGAAAGTACGGCTCGCCATCGGAGAGCGGACGTGTGGGTGCGGTAATAGCGGTGCCGCCCTGGATACGCGCAAGGGGAATCTCGACATCGCGGTAGCCTGCCATGCTAATGGAGATGCCGCCGTTAAAGTCGTACGCGTCGAGAAGCGTTGCCTCGTCCACGTAGCCTTCTGAAAGAGGGGCGACCTCAAAGATGGCCGTGCCTTCGTCATCGGTCGTGGCGGTGAGCTGCTTGCCTGCGGCATAGCGCGATATGAGCGTGACCTGGGCACCCGTGATGGGCGTATTCTTGTTGGCGACGTCGACCACGACCACACCGAACATGGTGCGCGAGAGAACGAGCACCCTGAAGGGGTCTTTTTCGTCGGCATGGGCTTCGGTGGGTGCGAACGGCAATATGAAGGCGTTTGCGCTTCCCGGCACGCGCGGCATCATAATGCTCGCTAACGAGGACGCTCCGGCGACAAGTAACGAACGGCGATCAAGCATCTTGGGCTCCCATCCCGCAAGTATCGGTGGAAATAATCCAATTTTGCGAGAAGGCGCCCCGTGGCGGTAGTGCCGTTCAAGGGTCAAAATGTCCAAATTGATCGAGCGAAGCGCCGGGTTCCGGAACGCGTTCGATGCGCTTTGTAGTCCGGTCGCTAACGTAACATATGCGCGACCAGCTCGGCGCGTGTGCCGATGCCAAGCTTTGCGTATACGCCGGATAGGCGGTTTTTGACGGTGCCCGGCGATACTCCCATATGGCGTGCGATTTCGGCGTTGGTCCACCCACGACAGGCGAGCATGGCCATGGTGAATTCCGTGGTCGTTAGATCGTCGGCAACGTCCTCGCCCGAATCGGGGTTGTGGATGCGCCGCCAGCCGTAGCTGAAGCGGTACGTGATCTCGATGATGCGCGCGAAGTCGTCAGGGTATTGCGTTTTTAGGCATGCCTCGATAAGCCCCTGTAAAAGGCCGTGATGCTCGCCAATGAGCTCAATAAGGCCGTCGGGACGCGCAATGTTCCAAGCAACTCCGAAGTGCGTTTTTGCGGCGTCGATGTCCTTGAGGCTCATGCATGCCATGGAAGCTGCCAAGTGCAGGAACAGCTCCGAGATGGGATAACTTCCCTGTTTCATGATCAGGGCGTTTTCCGCCATGCCCAGGCTGCGGCCATATTCGCCGCGCAGGTACAGGGCATGCGCCATCACGTAGCTGGCGAACAGGCGCAGACCTTCGGGCAGATGCGCCGCAAGCGGATAAAACTCTTCGGCGGAATACGGGGAAGGCAAGTGCAGCAGGACGCTCGCGGCCGAGGCGAACAGGATATGCGTGGCGTGGACGGCGGGCGACTCCTCGTCAGCCGGCGTATCGAGGATGCCAGCAAGGCACCGGCGGGCGTCGGCGATACGGTTGAGCGACAGGCTGGCGTATCCGCAGATAAAGCATGCGGAATAGCACAGCGCGGGATCGGTGGCGTCAAGATAGGGGCGCGCCGTCTTGGCAGCGAGGGCGGCCTGTCCGCGAAAGTACAGCGCTTCTGCCGTGGCGATGGTGCGTGAATCGGGGTCGGAAATGCCTGCAACCGCAGCGTCAATCTGCCCCGGCACAAAGGCGGTGCACATCAACGGCATGGGAACGCATGGGTAGCCATCGCAGTCCATCTTCCATCTCCCAACAGCTGGCAACAATGCAGCAATTGTACTCCTGTTGCTCGGGACCCCTTTCGTTTTACTGTTCGGTTAACGCTGCGGATCGTTTTGGAAGGCTTACGAACATGGTAGTACCGTTCTCGGAACTTTCTTCGACCTCTACCGTGCCACCGTGAAGCGCTGCAATCTCCCAAACGAGCGCTAGTCCGAGTCCTGCGCCGCCGTATGCCCTGCTGCGGGATTTATCCAGGCGAAAGAACGGTTGGAAGATGCTCTCACGGTACTGCTTGGGTATTCCCGGGCCCTGGTCCTCGACTCGCAGGAACACATGGCTGTCGTTGTCGCAGATGGAGACGTTGACATTCGAGCCGGGGCGGCTGTAACGGATGGCATTTTCGACCAGGTTAAACACCAGCCGATAGAGGAGCGTGTCGCTCCCGATTACTAAAGCGTCTCCAGCACAATTGAGGGCTATGCCTTTATTTTCGGCAAGTGGCGCAAGGTCGGTGAGGACCTCTTCGGACAAGGGACCGAGTTCAACATCGTCCTCGCAAGGAACGCTGCGGAGCTCACTCATCTCGAGTAATACCTTGGTCATTCGAGACATGCGCTCGGTTTGTTCTTGTAGCAGGCCGAGCAGCTCGGCTGTTTCGGGTTGCAAACCGGAGTGCTCGGAGATGAATAGTTCAATCTGTGCTTGCATAAGGGCGAGCGGGGTGCGCAGCTCGTGTGCGGCGTTGCCGGTAAACTGACGCTGTGCAGAGAACCCTTCGCCAAGACGGGCGATCATGTCGTTGAAAGAGGCACTGCATCGTTGTAGCTCGGTGGGCACATCTTCACTGAGTCTGATTTCGCTTAGGTTGTCAGGCTGCACACGCTCAACCTGGGCGGCAAAAGCTCGTAGCGGTTTGAGCGCACGGCCGCTCACAAAGTATGCCAGCACGCCGCCAAGGAGTGTGACTCCAGCCGTGATGCACCAGGCTGTCGTGCCAAAAGACTCTTGTGCGTCGTTTACGACGATCGTGACCTCGTCATCGAGGGTCGCTTTCGTTGGGTCGAACGCCTGGGGCGAATCTTCGCCGGCTGCGCTAAGGGCCGAGACGTCGCTGCCGATAGCATCCATGTAGCGCATGCCCGTATAGCCGACCAGGCAGTTCGTCAGCACGCACGCAGCGCACGTGAGCAGTGCCGTCATAATCGTTATGCGCCATTGCAACGAAAGCCTTTTCATTCGCTATCCTCCATAACGTAGCCCTCTCCAATCCGATTGCGAATCGGGTCGTATCCCAAAGCGATGCGTAGCTTTTTGCGGAGTGACGAGATATGAACGCGGGTCGCGTTGCTAAAGCTGTTCACGCTGCTATCCCAAACGTGCTCGATAAGCTCCTCTTGGCTTACCGGACGCCCCTGATTAAGCATCAGGTATTCCAAGATTCCCGTTTCCTTGCGCGTAAGAGATAAAGTCTCGCTGTCCACGGAAGCGATGCGCGCCTTGGTGTCAAAGCGGAGCTTTCTGCAGGTTAAAACTACGTCGCTTTGTGTAAAGCGTCTGAGGGTAAGGCTGCGGATCCTTGCCGCAAGCTCGTCCAGATGAAACGGCTTGGTGAGGTAATCGTTGGCGCCGGCATCGAGTCCGGCGACTTTATCGGATACTTCGCCACGCGCGGACAGAATCAGCACCTTGGTCTCGCAGTCGGTTTTCCTAAGTTCCCTGAGTACGGTCATGCCGTCGATACGGGGAAGGTTGAGGTCGAGTATCACGAGGTCGAAGGCCTCAACGTCCAGTAGGTCGAGCGCCTCCTGTCCGTCGTGACAGCAGTCGACACTGTACGCCAAGTTCCGCAAGCTGCGCGCGATTGCGTCGCACAGCGCCCGCTCGTCCTCGACGATCAAAATACGCATAACAGTCTCCTTGCACATTTCAAATCGCGCTTAACACGGATTTTATAGCCGATATGGTCCAATGGTCGCGTAACGAAAGGAGTGGTCAGGTTGTTCAAAGCGGTAAAACCCGTGGTACAGGTCGCTTTGTTGATCGTCGGAATTGCCATGGTGTGCTTTGGCGTTATGCGTGGCGAGGCAGATGCCGTGCTGGCCAAAGCGATTAGGCTGTGCTTGGAGTGTATCGGAATTGGATAAAAGAGAAAACACTGCGTCGCATGTTTTGGCTCGATTTCGCGGATTCATTCAGGCGGCGGCGACGCTCGTCACCAACATTCACCTGCCAAACTTTGCCAAAGGCGGCATCTATCAGGGCGCGGGAAAAACAGTCTGCGTACCCGGGCTTAACTGCTATTCGTGCCCCGCGGCATCGGGTGCGTGCCCCATCGGGTCGTTCCAGTCGGTAGTAGGTTCATCCAAGTTCAACTTTTCTTACTATGTTACCGGTACGCTCATTTTGCTCGGCGTGCTGCTGGGACGCTTTGTATGCGGCTTTCTGTGCCCGTTTGGCTGGCTGCAGGAGCTGCTTCACAAGATTCCCGGCAAAAAGCTTTCGACAAAAAGGCTCAAGGCGCTTACGTATATCAAATACGTTGTGCTGCTATTTGCTGTGGTATTGCTGCCTGTGCTGGTGGTTAACGACGTGGGCATGGGCGACCCGTTCTTTTGTAAGTACGTCTGTCCTCAGGGCGTGCTCGAGGGCGCCATTCCGCTGGCCATTGCCAATGCCGGCATTCGATCTGCGTTGGGACAGCTCTTTACTTGGAAACTTGTCGTTCTCATTGCCGTGGTAGTGCTGAGCGTTTTGTTCTATCGCCCCTTCTGCAAATGGATTTGCCCGCTCGGCGCATTCTATGCGCTCATGAATAAGGTGTCCTTGTTGGGGATTCAGGTCGACGCATGCAAATGTGTCTCGTGCGGCAAGTGCTCAAGGGTTTGTCAGATGGACGTTGATGTGGTTCGCGCGCCCAATCATGCCGAATGTATCCGGTGCGGAAAGTGCATCGGGGCCTGTCCCGTCGATGCCATCAGCTATCGCTACGGCCTGGATGTGTCGGCAGAAAAGCTCCCTCTGACCGCCGATAAAAAGTAAACAAGCTTCGACAAAACGGAGGAATGACTATGAAGCTTTCTAAGATTGCGGCCCTGTTTATGGTGCCGGTGCTGGCCTTGTGTCTTGTGGCGTGTTCGGCGCCTGGTGGCAATGCGAGCGAATCTGCGGGCTCCGATCCTAAGATCGCAGAACTCACTGCGCAGAAGCCGACCAATGCCGACGAGGCCGCCGAGCTGTATGCAAAACTCATGCAGAAGGAGAACGAGATCTTTTCGAGTGATAACGCGCTGTGGGAAAAGGTATTCAATGCGGCAAATAAAGACTCGGCAATGATTGAGGACGGCAGCAATTACGGCGATTTTCTGCTCAAGACCATCGACGGCGCCAAGGATGAGTTCACGGCGGATGAGCTTAAGACGCTCAAGGCCGGTGCACAGCAGATCAAGGAGATCGAGGACAAGCTCGAGAGCTTGGAGAAGGAGTTCCCCGGCTGTGGAAGCACGCCGAGCGCAGGCGAGAGCGTCGACGCTTCGGCCGCTGGCATGACGGCTGGTGCCAATGCTTCGAGCGAGGCGACGAAGTTCCCCAGCTTTACGGGCAAGGACCTGGATGGCAACGACGTGAGCAGCGACGAGCTGTTCTCTAAGAACAAAGTCACCGTCATGAACTTCTGGTTCACCACTTGCAAGCCGTGCGTGGGCGAGCTGGGCGATCTTGAGAAACTGAATCAGGAGCTTGCCGAGAAGGGCGGCCAGGTCGTGGGCGTCAATTCCTTTACGCTCGATGGCAACAAGGGCGAGATTGCAGATGCCAAGGACGTGCTGAGCAAGAAGGGCGTGACATATAAGAACATCTGGTTCAAGTCGGATAGCGAGGCCGGTAAGTTTACGTCAAATTTGTTCTCGTTCCCGACAACGTATGTCATCGATCAGAATGGCAACATCGTAGGGGATCCAATCGTGGGAGCCATCAGCTCCGCCGAGCAGCGCGCAGCACTCGACAAGCTTATCGACCAGGCGATTGCGAATAGCGAGCAGTAAAAAACGCGTAAAGCATGGCGAGGATCGTGCGCCGCTGTGCGAAGTAGTCCGCTGCTTTTCAAGATAAGCTCCACCATATAGAGGTCCCACTCGGGACCTCTTCTTTTGGGCGCCGTCCCGTTCGTTTTTTGGCGCGGTTCGTTACATTCCTCACTGGCGTCGGCAAAAAATGGGGATAGAGTAGGACAAACGCGTCGAATACGAACGGCGGAGGAGAGCGGGCAGGGTGCCTGCGCAGGAGAGGTTGCCGTCCATGCTGGAGCTCAAAGGTATTTGCAAAAGGTACGTTACGCAGTCGTTTACGCAGGTGGCGCTCGACAGCGTGAGCCTGTCTTTTCGCGATAACGAGTTCGTGGCCACTCTGGGTCCCTCGGGTTCGGGCAAAACCACGATGCTCAACGTTATCGGCGGACTTGACCACTTTGATTCTGGCGACCTGCTGATTGACGGCATCTCGACCAAGGACTTCCGCGACCGCGATTGGGATGCCTACCGCAACAACCGCATCGGCTTTGTGTTCCAAAGCTATAACCTCATTCCGCATCAGACCATTTTGGAAAACGTGGAGCTGGCGCTCACGCTCACGGGCGTGGGGCATGCCGAGCGCCGCCAGCGTGCGCGCGAGGCGTTGGAGAAAGTCGGCTTGGGCGAGCACGTTAACAAGCGCCCGAGCCAGCTTTCGGGCGGGCAGATGCAGCGCGTGGCCATCGCCCGCGCCCTGATTAATGATCCCGAGATTGTGCTGGCAGACGAGCCGACCGGCGCTTTGGATTCAACGACATCCGTACAGGTCATGGACCTGCTCAAGGACGTGGCGCGCGACCGCCTAGTCATCATGGTCACGCACAATCCCGAGCTGGCGTACCAATATGCCACGCGCATCGTCAATCTGGCGGACGGCAAGATCACCGACGATTCCGATCCCTTCGATGCTGCCAAGGTCGCGCGTCGCGAGGCAAAGCCTACGCGCAAAACCTCGATGAGCTTTGTGACGGCGTTGGGGCTTTCTGCCCGAAACCTCATGACCAAGAAGGGCCGCACGGCCATGACGGCCTTTGCGGGCTCGATTGGCATTATCGGTATCGCGGCGATTCTGGCGCTGTCCAACGGCGTAAACGGCTACATCAAAAAGGTCGAGGAGGATACGCTCTCGAGCTACCCGCTCACCATCTCCAAGCAGGATTACGACCTGTCGTCCATGATGGGCGGACAGGGGGCTGCGGATGATGACTCGCCTGAAAACGTGGATTCATCCGACGACAGTGCCGGCGGCAAGGCTAAAGGAACCGATAAGATTCCTGTGGTCACGGCCGTAAAGGATATGTTTGCGAGCGTTAAGTCCAACGACATGACGAGCTTTAAGGCATGGCTCGATGCCGGTGGCGACGGCATCGATAAAGAGGTCAACGCCATTCAGTACGGCTACGGTGTATCGCCGGTTGTCTATCGTGCCGGCAAGGGCGATGAGAAGCCTGTCCGGCTGGTGCCCAACGCCATGACCGAGGCCATGAGCGGAGGCGCGAGCTCGGCGGCAACGGTGAGCATGGAATCCATGGGAACCTCGGTCTTTAACGAGATGATCGACGACCAGAGTCTGCTCGACAGCCAGTACGATGTCGTCGCCGGTCATTGGCCCACGTCTGCCAACGAAGCCGTAATGGTGCTTTCGAGCCGCGGCACGGTGGGCGACTATACGCTCTACAGCATCGGTGCGCTGGATATCGATGAGCTCAACGATCTGGTAAACAGTGCCATGACGGCCGACGGTAAGATCGAGACGCCCGAGACCGCTGCCGACTTTACCTACGACGATGCGCTGTCCACCACGTTTAAGGTGCTGTCGCCGGCAGATGCGTATCGCAAAAACGAAGAGACCGGTATGTGGGCCGATATGTCCGGTGACGCCGACTTCATGGCGGCCAAGGTTGCCGATGGCATTGACGTGCGCATTGTGGGCGTGGTACGGCCCAACGAGACGGCCAACGCGAGCGCCCTTTCGCCCGGTATCGCCTACACACATGCGCTGACTCGCCAGCTTATGGAGCGCGCGGCCGATTCGAAGATTGTGCAGGAGCAGCTTGCTCATCCCGAGACGGATGTCTTTACCGGCAAAACGTTCGACGAGTTGCAGGGCGAGGCCAAGCAGGGCGTGGACCTGGGCAGCATGTTCAGCGTTGACGAGGCGGCGCTCAAGAGCGCGTTCTCGTTCGATGCGTCCGCGCTTTCGGGTGTGGCCGGCGGTATGGACCTTTCGGGCATCGATTTGTCAGGCCTGGATATCGACCTTTCGGGCGTTGGCGAGGACATCGACTTCAACGACATCATGGCCAAGGCGCCGGCCCCCGATTTCTCGGGAGTCTTCGATGGCTTGGAACTCACACCCGAGCAGATGCAGCAGGTGGGCGCGCTTGCCAACCAGCTGTTTGAGGGCTTTATGCAGTCCGATCAGTTTAAGGCGCTGACGCCCGAAGATCTTAAGGACGCGACAAAGCTTGCCGCCGCATTCTCGGCATATCTTGAGAACGATGCCGCGGCGCAGCAATGCTTAGCGCAGCTCAAGGCGCTGGGCGGAGATGTGCTGGCTGAGCGGCTACAGCAGGCAATGACCGACTACGCACAAAAACAGCTCGCGCCCTATTTGCAGCAGGCTATGGACCAGGTGATGAAGGCGATCAGCGAGCAGATTGCGACGACCGTATCGTCCCAGCTCAAAGCAGGCGCGGCGGGGCTCATGGGACAAATGGCGACGCAGATGTCGTCGAGTTTTGCCAACCTGGCGAGCGCCATGCACGTGGATGCGAGCGCCTTTGCCCGTGCTATCCACTTCAACATGGATGCCGAGGACCTGAGCTCGCTCATGATGAGCTATGCGAAGGCGTCGCAGCTCACCTACGACAACAACCTGACCACGCTGTGTTATGCGGACGAGGCAGATCCCATCTCGGTCAAGATCTTCCCGCGCGACTTTGAGGCCAAGGAGCACGTGCTCGACCATATCGATGCGTATAACAAGCAGGTCAAAGCCGCCGGGCATGACGAGCAGGCAATCTCGTACACCGACTACATGGGCATCATCATGGGCTCGGTGACCGATATCGTGAACACCATCAGCTTGGTGCTCATTGCGTTTGTGAGTATTAGCCTGGTGGTGAGCTCTATCATGATCGGCATCATCACCTACATCAGCGTGCTGGAGCGCAAAAAGGAGATCGGCATCTTGCGCGCGATCGGCGCGTCGAAACGCAACGTGGCCAACGTATTCAATGCCGAGACCTTTATCGAGGGCCTCATCGCCGGCGTTTTTGCCATCGCCGTCGTGGTGCTCGTGAGCCTCCCGGTCAATGCCTGGGCGCTTGCGACCAAGCAGGTTCCCAACCTGATGAGCCTGCCCGTGCAGGATGCGCTGGTGCTCATCGCAATTTCAGTGCTGCTGACGGTCGTTGCCGGCCTGCTGCCGGCCCGCAGCGCATCCAAGAAGGACCCCGTCGAAGCCCTGCGCTCCGAATAATGTGACAAAGGGACAGTCCCTTTGTCACATTGAGACCCTTGCGAAAACGGGGTCTAATTACCGTTCGGCAGGTTAAGAACTCCCTCTCCCCGCTTAATGCTTGACGAAGAGTCCTCTGGTTTATATACCTATCGGTAGGCATATAGGATGTATTGCCGATAGAAATGGAGCAACCATGACTCTCACCACACCAGCCAAAAAAGATTGTCTCCGTGAAAGCGGCGCATTTGCTTGGGTCGTCGTTATTGCGCTCGGCTTAATGTCCGCCGGAACAACTGGCACATATAGCATTATTGCCGGCTCATTCGTTGCTCCAGTATGTGAAGATCTGGGCTTTGACTACACTTCTTTTTCTTTCTATTTCACCGCGATTCTTCTTGGCCTTGCGCTTGGGCTTCCGCTTTTGAGTCGCTTCATTCCAAAAGTAATCGGCAAACCATGGCATATTTGCATTGAACTCGTCCTTATTGCCGCCGGCGCCGCAATGGCGTTCTACACCGAGGTCTGGATGTTCACCGTCTCCGCCGCAGTGATCGGCATCTGCTTTTCGTTTACAACGGGCGTCTGCATGTCCGATGTCATTGACCAATGGTTCAGCAAATCGTCCGGTCTCGCCATCGGCCTCGCTTGGGGCGTTAATTCTCTCTGCACGCTGTTATTGAGTCCTGTCATTACGCTGGTCATCGAGCAGCAAGGCTGGCGTACGGGATACATCGTGCTTGCGGCCGTTTCTGCAGCTATGATTTTGCCTGCAAGCGCATTTATCATTCGCCTTAACCCCTCTGATCGCAATATGCTTCCGTACGGAGAGACCGCCTCCGAAACCCATGAGAGCTGCAGCGCCGATGAGCAGGAAGATGTCCTTTCGGGCATGGCACTCCGCGATGCCGCGAAAACGCCGTCTTTTATTCTCTGTGTCCTCTTGCTTTGCGTGGCGCAGCTCACCTGCTGCATGAACCAGCTGTTTCCAACCTATGCAAGCGAGGTCGGTTTCAATCCTATCGTAGGAAGCTTAATGGTCTCGGCAGCTTCACTCTCCGATATCTTCCTAAATCCCTTCGTGGGCAAAACATGCGACAAGCTTGGCGCTATTAAAGCAACGGTCGCATGGACAGGTGTCAGCATTCTTTCATTCCTGCTTCTTATCATTGGCGGAAGCAATGAGACCGTTTCCATCATTGCAGCTGGTGTAAACGATGTCATGTTCGCCATCGTTGGAACCGCAATGCCGATGCTTCTCCTCTCGCTCTTTGGATCACGCGATTTTGGAAGGATCTATTCGATCGTTTGCTCAGCGGGCTATGTCGTCGGTGCTTTTGGAATGCCGGTCATGATGAAGGTTTACGGCATGGCAGGGTCATTCCAGGGAGTATTTATCTTCTGCATTGCCTGCAACCTTATGATTGCTGCGTTTGCTATCGTTTCCGGCTTTCTCAATAAGGCTGCTGAAAAGTAATAAGCGCCGATTGCACCGGCATAGATTGCCACGCAACAGGGGTCGACTCCAAGCCAGATTGGAGTCGACCCCTGTTTTCGTTTTAAAGGTTGCCCGCAGGCACCATGGGCGCCAACATGCGCTTCAGCTTGGCTGGTCTATTTGAACATAAGCTCGACTATTCCCGCCCAAACCGCTTTCTCATCAATATCCTCACCTTGAGCGACCGTATTGCTTGCTCCCTCCAGAACGGTATAAAGAATTTGTACGTAGAGCATTACGTCGGCGCTATCGGAAAACGCGCCAATCTCTACACCATGAAGAAGGATGTCTTTAAGCGCATCCATGGTTCGTTTGGTCGCCGTCGCTTGACGTTCCTGAACTGCAGGAATTCGATTTGCTTGAACGCTAACCTCGGCCAGCACGCGCCGGCGCTTTTCATCGCTTCGATAGCCACCTATAACTGAATTGCCGAGCTCGATAAGCGCGGCCTTGAACCCGTCCCTATCGACTATTAGCGAGTAGTCGCGCTGATAGTCAATGGTCGGAAACATGCTGTCCAAGAGCGTAGTGAAAATCTCCTCTTTTGAGGGAAAGTAGTAGTACACCGACGGCTTGGATATACCGACAAAGTCGCAAATCTTTCCGATAGACGCTTTGTCATAACCGACTTCTGCCACAAGATCGTACATTGCGTCCAATATTTTTTTTCTTGTGCTCACGCTGCATTTCTCCATTGCAAATCACTTCCGCACTACCAACATTATTAAGGATGGCAACGGAACATCAATTCGTGTCCAAACATGACCACTATATACGGCGAACGGTATGTATCAGTAGGCGAGCGGCAATTATTCAAAATTATCTACCGAACGGTAGGTATAGTAGTACTATAGCAGGTGAAACCCCGCTATTGTCGCGGCCGGACAGCATCGCGGGAAACCCGACGGAAGGACCAACCATGTACGAGAACTATCGTATGCCGGGCGAGTTCGAGAAGCGCTCCAACGTCTATGTGACATGGCTTCCCGATTACATCCGTGCAGAGGGCTACGATAACCGCCAGCCCTGCGTTGACGTGATCAAGGCTCTGCTCGAGTATGGCGACGTTACGGTCAACCTCAATTGCGGCACCCCCGGCTCCTATGAGGAGGCTTGCTCGCGCCTGAAGGAGGAGGGGGTTGATCTCGATCGCATCGAGATCACGCAGTTCGAAGACTCCAACTTCTATGTCCGCGACAACGGTCCCAGCATCATGGTCGACGACAAGGGCCATTCTTATATGGTCAACCCCGCTTGGACCTATTACGGCGTGTGGGACAAGAACTCCCCGGAGTGCCAGTCCGCACGTAAGGCAGCCGTTCACATGGCGGTTGCGCTCGGTTGCTTCGATATCGTCAATTCCGAAATGGTTTCGGAGGGCGGCGACCGCGAGTTTGACGGTCACGGCACTCTGATCGCCATCGAGGACACGGAATGCCGCAAGCGTAATCCCGAGTTCACGAAAGAGGAAATAGAGGCCGAGTATAAGCGCATCTACAACCTCAACAAGGTTATCTGGCTTCCGCAGCCTATGCTCGAGGACGACGACTATCGACTGGGCATCCTCGACGAGAAGGAAGACGGAACTCCCGTCTTTGGCATGAGCTTTGCAGCTCACATTGATGAGATGTGTCGCTTTATCACTCCGAACAAGATTCTTCTTGCCGAGGTGTCCGATGAAGAGGCAGCCTCGAGCAAGGCTGGAGCAGAGTCTCGTCGCCGCATTGAGGCAGCCTACGAGATCCTGAGCAACGAAACGGACTGGGAGGGCAAGCCCTTCGAGATCGTTCGTATGCCCACCGCCGAGCCTATTGAAGTCGTTATCGCCCCTGGCGATGAAGATTACGAGCTCTATAAGGGCTTCATCGACGAAATGGGCGGCAAGTTTATGGATGGCACCCCCTGGCCCGAGGGCCCCGTCCACTTCTACGCCGCAGCGAGCTACTGCAACTTCCTGATTTGCAACGGCGTCGTTCTTGGCCAGCGTTATTACCACGAGGGCATGAGCGAGGTCGTGAAAGAGAAGGATGAGCAGGCCAAGGCAGTTCTTGAGAGCTGCTTCCCCGATCGCAAGGTCATCATGATTGATTCCCTCGCGCTTAACCTGTCCGGCGGCGGCGTGCACTGCTGGACTAAGGACGTGGCGGCCAGTCGTTAGTGAGCCTTAGAGCCTGCGCTCTTTGGCTTAGGCGCCACATGTACCGCTCCCCGAGGGATATCCGTGTTTTCCTCGGGGACACATTCAACAATAATTTTGATAATAATTCGAAAGGAAATAGGCATGAACAACAGCCTCCGCGGTCGCGACTACATCAACATCCATGATCTCTCCTCCGAGGATTTCCGCTATCTCATCGATCTTGCCTGGAACCTTAAGGCTCAGAAGAAGTCTGGTGTCGACCAGCGCTACTTCCCCGGCAAAAACGTCCTCGCCAACTTTGAGTGGGGCTCGACCCGTACTCGTTGCGCATTCGAGACCTCCTGCAACGATTTGGGCATGGGCTTCACTTATCTGACCAACTCCCACATGGGTGACTGCGAGACCGTCAAGGACGCCATGCGCGTCTTTAACGGCATGTATGATCTCATCGTCTATCGCGCACAGAAGGACGAGCAGTTCCTCTATGACGTCGCCGACCTGGTTGACATCCCGGTCATCAATGCCCTTACTCTCGGCGATCACCCGACTCAGATGCTCGCTGACGCTCTTACGATGGAAGAGCAATGGGGCGGTTTGCGTACGAGCCGCGGCAAGAAGATGGCTTTCGTTGGCAACTGCGCCGGCGCCCCGGTGTGGTATGGCCGTCTGTGCGCTATGCTCGACATGGACTTCCTCGCCATCGGCCCCGACGACCTCCGTCATCAGATGTGCAAGGAAATGATCGAAGAGGTGGAGGCCTGCTACGCCAAGTACGCTCCCAATAGGACCTTTACCATCACCTCTGACCTCGATGCCCTGGATGGCGTTGACGTTATCGTTACCGAGGAGTGGCGCTACATCAACCCCGAGTGCGGCGAAGAGGTTCTGGATCCCGACGACTACAACTCCTGGCTGGGCGATGCCGAGTCTTTGTACCCCTATCGCGTCACCAGCGAGCTGTGCAAGCGCACCAACAATCCCGACATCTTCTGCATGCATGAGCTTCCCTCTGTCCATAACGCAGATCACCGTGTCGGCAAAATGCTCCTCGACCAGTGCAAGAACGACCTCCATCGCGAAATCATCACCGAGGGCTTTGAGATTGCCGACGAGTGCTTTGAGGCCAACGCTTCGGTCATCTTCCGTGAGGCAGAGAACCGTCAGCACACCATCAAGGCCGTTATGTGTGCCCTTCTGGGTCTCTAGGAGCTGTATCAATGGAAAATGCAAAGTTAAAGAGCAGCAAGGTTTACGCATGGGTTCTCGTAATCGCGCTCGGCCTTATGTCTGCCGGCACGACCGGATCCTATAGCGTCATCGCGGGCTCCTTCGTCGCACCCGTGTGCGAGGAGTTCGGGTTTGACTATTCCATCTTCTCGTATTACTTCCTGTCTCTTATACACATCTCCGAGCCCACGAGACTAGGCATGATCTCG
>ENA-OZAB01000639-OZAB01000639.1-human-gut-metagenome-genome-assembly--contig:-NODE-639-length-18232-cov-5.518898_pt1 | contig 18232 bp, 16 predicted proteins | sample MGYA00243297_ERZ653491 | MGnify/ENA primary metagenome ERZ653491 (study PRJEB26926, sample SAMN06165154) | human gut metagenome | biome: ENVO:00009003; feature: ENVO:2100002; material: ENVO:00002003... | reverse complement strand
ATGCCTAGTCTCGTGGGCTCGGAGATGTGTATAAGAGACAGTGTATTATACCTGAACGGGTATATTTTAATATAACGTAGATTTACTCTTCGTCACTATCCAAGATTTTATCTTCTTCGAGTTTTAAGGATTTTAGCCACTCTTCTTTTTGGATTTTAATTACTTCGTAATTTATACTACCACGCGGACAGCACGACAATAGAAAGTTAAAATCTTTTAGCTTGTTACGAATCTTGTCGTTGGGGTCGCAGGCTTCAATCTTCGGCTTACGGTAAGCATTATATAAGATTATAAAACTTTTCCAACTATACGCCATCAAGTTTTGCTTTGCTGCACGTTTGCAATATCTTCTATGACAAAGCCGAATTGACGATTGATGTTTACACATTTGGAACTCTTCCCACTTAAAATCGGGAATCAGATATCCGTCCCCCGCTTTCGCCCTTTCGGGAAACAATAAGGAAGAAATTTCTTCTTCGCTCATATCATTTAGCACGTAAACTTCAATTTCTAACGCCTTTATTCTTTTTAGAACAGTCCATACAGTCGTGCGAGAACAACTGCATAACGTTGCAATTTGGCTGTTATTGTTGCCTTTTTGGTAATATTCAATGATTAATTTGTATTTTGACATAATTTTCTCCTTTTTATCGCCCTTTTTTACCCATAGCGGTAGATACAGAAAAGTGTTCAATTTGAGGAACCACCCCGTTTTTTCGACCGATTTTTAACCTATCAAGAGATTTTTAAGAGAAAAAAAGTAGTCACTCTCCGAAAAGAATGACTACTAAAACGTTGTTTTTTAATTAAAAATTGAATTTTTACCGCTTTTTGGCGCTAAATCTTAGCCCCTCGGATTACGGATATTAGCCTGTAAGGCTGTGTCACTTCAAGGGTCACTCACTTGTTAAGCGTCAGGCATTATGCTATAAAATACATAGTATAAATTGCTTCGTCGATACCGGATTTTATCATTAGAATTTGAACCTCACATGAGAGAATTATATATACTCTATCGGCAAAACCACTAAGTTGTCTGCAAGATATAGTTTACTGTCATACAAACAAACGATCGCGCCCATTCCTCTTTTCTTTTCCACATCCTTATCCAATACGTCAAACGCCGACGCCATCGCTTTATTGGGATTAGCGCTCTTTTTGATTTCTATGGGATACAATGTACCGTTTTCCTCTATAATTAAATCGATTTCACTTTCTTCTTTAATCAGTTCCCCGTTTTCTTTTGTACGTTTTTTATCTTTACCACGGTAGTAAAACACATTAAACGAATAATCACTCCCTTCGTTGCTGAAAGACTTCAATATCTCAGAAATTACAAACGTCTCAAACATATTTCCCGCAACCGCACTTTGTTCCAAAGCTTCCGCACTGTTCCATTTGGATAGATAACAAGCAAGTCCGGTATCCCTGAAATACAGTTTCGGCGTCTTTATCGCCCTTGTTAAATGGCTCGAATAATACGGCTGTAATATAAATATGATTCCGGTTCTTTCCAACACAGATATCCAATTCTTTATTGTTGCCTGCGTCACGCCGACCTCCTGCGCCACTGCCGCATAATTCAGCATCTGCGCAGTCCTCGCAGCAACGGCTGAAAGGAATCTTGTAAACGCGATTGTATCCTTTATTTCGATCTCCTCTTTGATATCCCGCTCCAGATATGTTCTCACATAGGATGAATAAAAGTCCAGCCACTCACGTTCGGTGACGTTTATTTCGGGATACATACCGCGATGTATCATCTGCCAAAGATTATTATATGGCTTTAAATAAAGTTCTCTTTCCGATATATACTCTTCCGTTGGAACAAAATGTTTGTTGAATTTTATGCCACCGAGTTCACGCAACGATAATCCCTGCAACTCCAAAATGGATATTCTGCCTGCCAGCGATTCCTGAACTTTTGACATCAAACTCATTTGCTGAGAACCTGTCAAATAATAATTCTCGTACATATCGGGCTTGTCGCACTCTATCTTGATATACGGAAATATTTCCGATGCATATTGTACTTCGTCTATGATGGACGGTTTAGGAAGATTCTTTATAAAAAGTTTCGGATCTTCAATTGCCGTGCTTAGCAAGAGCTTATCGTCAAAAGTTACATATCTGACATTCGGAAATAACGTTTTAAGCAATGTTGACTTACCGACCTGCCTTGCTCCTGTAACAAGAATACATCTGCTATTCTTTGCCCGCTTCAATAACACCACCTCTATGTTTCTGTTGATATACATAATACCACCTTTACGACCAATCTATAATTCAATTATATTTTAGACGCAAATTTCACGTTTGTCAAGTGTTTCAACTGATTGTCCTGATCTGATGGTAAAAATCAAGTGTTCAACTTATATGGAAACACACTTTCTTACTCCTGTTTCAAAGCATTTTTGAAATATGAAAAGGGCTTATCCGATAATGGGATAAGCCCTTAAAGCACAATAAATTGCCGTGCAATCACACGAAACCGTTATATACGTTTACCTCGGATTTTTTATGTTCGCCTGTGGTGGTCACAGCCTGCGGGGGTAAAATGCCCGTTTTGCCCTGTTTTTTGGGGTTCGATGAATTCTTTTGCGTCAAATTCAGCCCCCACTGCGCTTGCAGTCATTTTGTCACCTCTGCCCGATGTGGTCATTCTTAAATATGAAGGCTTATTCCTCAGCCACAAGCCCCATCTAAACACGTTGCCCTTTTCTACGGTGATAGTATCAACAAATTCCATCAGCACGTCTTTATCCGCCTTGCCGTTTTCGGTTATGCTGATTTTTCCGAGCAGATCTCGGACATACTGCATATCTATGCTCTCTTCGGCGTCGCCTTCATCCTGTCCGTTACCGAGCATTGCCGCTTGCAGTTCTTTAATCTCCTGCTCGCACTTCGACTTGGCGCGCTGATACTCTTCCTTGCTTATTTCCCCGTCGGCTCGCATTGAGAGCAGAGTATCTAATTTCTTTTCCGCCTTTTCAATTCGCTGCTCATAGCCCGAAAGGTCGCGCTTATTTTCCGTCTTCATCTCCTTTAACGTCTGGTTGAGAATTGTGACCGCCTCCTCTATGACGGGAGCTTTATCGTCTATGATATTGTCGAACAGCACCGCCGCCATGACGTCGAGTTTTGTTTCGTTAACGGTCGGTATATCGCAAAAGCCGTCGGTATCGAGGTCTAGCTGTCTGCGCTTTTCCGCACTGCCGTTGTTGATGCGCGAATAACAGCTATAACCGTAGTGCTTTTGCCCGTCCTTATCCTGTCGCCACTTGTAGCGCTTGAACCTGGAGCCGCACGCACAGCGCAGCTTATTTGCCCACACATCGGTTGACGGCGTTACGCCTATTCTCTTCTGTTTGCTCTTTACTAGCGCAGGCACCGTCGTTGACCTGTCCATGCGCAGGTCTCTGCAAGCGTACCATACGTCTTCGGGAATTATCGGCTCAAAATCGCCCTTGACATATACAAACTCATCTTCCTTGTTGCGGATGATTTTCTGGTCTAGGAAGTTGTTTCTGTACGACTTGTTATAGCCGATATAGCCCATATAAGTCGCATTGTGCAGCACGCGCGAAACCTTGGTTGTATCCCACTTGATTAAGCCATTGGCACACCTGCGCTTATTCTCGATAAGCTTGCCCATTATGGCACGCATGCCGTAGCCCTGCAAATACCAGCGGTAAATCATTCTGACCGTCTCCGCCTGTTCGGGGTCTATGACGTATGTATTGCCCACGCGCTTATAACCGAGAATATTTCCGTTGCCATAGAGGGTTTTATTCATTCGGCTGACCTGTTGCCCTGCTTTTACTCGTTCGGAAATCTTCCTGCTTTCGTCCTGAGCGAGCGTTGCCATGATTGTCAGTCTCAGTTCCCCGTCGCCGTCAAGCGTCCAGATATTGTCCTCCACAAAGAACACTTCGACGTTTATGTTTTTAAGCTCTCGCGTTGCCACAAGGGTATCAACCGTATTCCTCGCAAAGCGGCAGACTTCACGGGTTACGATTAAATCGAACTTGCCCGCTCTTGCATCGTCCATCATTTTAAGGAATGCCGGTCGCTTTTTCGCCTGCGTTCCCGTAATGCCCTGGTCGATATACCTTCCGCAAAGCTTCCAGTTGGGATGATATTTTAATTGATCGTCATACCACTGCATCTGATTTTCAAGGGCTGAGAGCTGTGCTTCGTGCTCCGTCGATACTCGCCCATAGAAAACCATCTTCCTTTCCCTGTTTTTATCGGCTATCATTGATTTTCCTCCAACAGTTTCCTCTCCTTTAAAACAAGTCTTTCATAAATGCCGTCCGAAAGAACGCCCTTTCTGCACAGCACTTTTAAATACTTGATTGCCACTATCCTCTTATCGTAGTTGCTGCCTACATTTTTAATTATTTCCTTTGTCTGTTCGTCTGTTCTTAGGTTATAGTTCAAATCTCCTTTTTAATTTTGTGTTTTGCGTAGGTTGCAGCGTTCGGGATTTATGTCTTGTCTTTTCATTCCGTCATAGGCTCTTACATTATTCTCTTATTTACCGACTACTCTCCGTTACGCTGCCGTTCCTTTACCTTCTCTTAACTTTCCTCAACTTCCGCACTCCATCACGGAAAGATGAATGCGGTTTGCCCTATCACACAATTTTCCCCTTTTCTTTTTCCCGATATTACGGGTGTGTTAAGCACTTAATGTGTTCCGTGTTCTTTCATGAGCGCATACGCCTTCTTTATGAAGTTCACCTTGCTCATGTTGCGTTCCTTCAAAAACGCATTGATTTCGTCAAACAGGTCGCGCGGTATCATAGTCTGAAAATTGCCGCTCGCCGCCTGACGCTTTTGCTTATTCTTCGCCTCGTATTTGCGATTTGCCACTCTCTGCGGAGTATCTTCCTTTCTCGTTACCACCCTATCCCTCCAAAAATTATTCTCGTATATATACTATATTATATATCACAAGACTATGAAAGTCAAGGGTCAGCGAGAAATTTATGTCTTGCCGATCATGGCGACTAAACGTCGCTCGCGGCTTGTTTACTTACGCAGATTTTTAATCCCTTCTGCCTCAAACTGTTCGAGATATTCGGGCGTGTCGGCAAGAAGTCCATTGTTGAACTTCTGTATAATACATTGTTCGCCCAAATATTTATCGCTTATGAAGTTGTATAGCGACGAAAGAATGGATTTGTTTATAGCTACGTTCAGCACGGTTTCTTTTAGTAACCTTGTCAGAGTGGCGTAGAACTCTTCTTGCGTACTGCCGTTCGTTCGCGGTTGTATAAGCGAGTTCCGCTCCTCTTCCGTCACCATACCGCCTCCAACCTTATCAAGAAGGATAGGCAAGCCATAGAACAGCGCGTTGTTGATTATCTTGTTGAAGCTGTTATATCCGCCGTAGGTTGAAATCTCGTCTATCATGCGCCAACTGTCCTCGTCGGTTATCCGAATATACCTTCGGCAACGGTTGTCCGTTATTTTGTTATCCGGCATTTTCCCTCCCATAGGGCAAAGCGGGTTTCCCGCTTGTGCCGCGCCGATCTCGGCGCATCGAGGCTGCCTGTGGCAGTCTCCTTAACCTGCTTTGTTTTTTGAGCATATTTATACCACCTCCCCGCTTGTTTTTGCTTGACGTTTTTGTACGTATTTCTGCTCGTAGTTCCGCGCTAAGTAGTAGATATTCCGCACCTTTCCAAGCTCTTCATCCGCTTCAAACTTAGCAGCAACGTCAGCCCAATTTAAGTCGGATATGTACCTTTCACTCGCTCCATACAGGTTGCCCTGTATGTCAGGATAAGCACTTCTGAACCGCTCATAGGTCATACCTTCTTTCGACTCAGGCTGTTCTTCAACGGGCGTTATCTTAGGCATATACTGTGATGTAACAGGTTGCTTGTCCGTTTCCTGCTTTGCGCTTGCTTCAATCTTAATTGTGCCGCATTTTGCCTTTCCTCCTCTGCTTCCGCAGGACTTTCGCTTTTTGGAAATATCCATTTTCAGCTTGCAGAGATTGTAATATCCCTGTATCTCTTTGTCCTTGAACTGCACCACTTCTCCGCGGAACATATACGCGCAGATTGCCTTGACAAATGCTCCCAAATCACCACCTTTCAATAATTTCATAGCATCGAAGTACGTTTCATAGAACGTAAAATGCTCCGAGCGCAGGTTGAACTTCTTTAACGATTTGCCGCTACTCTCTGCCTCCTTGACCTCTGCAAGCATGTCCGAAATGTTGCTCCAATAAAAACGTTCCTTGCCTGAAAGCTCCTCTTCTGGTTGCTTGTCCTCGAACTCGTACTCGCATATTCGCATTGCGAACTTGCCCGCATCTGTATCGTTCATTCCGTCTAAAATGTCCGAATACAGCTTGTAAAATGTAAATTGTTTCAATCCTTCTCCTCCTATAATTTTTCTATCGCAAATTTTCTCTCTTAGTTTATGGCGGTCTGATTGTTGGTTGTTTGTTCATAAATCACCTCTCAAATTTTATTTTCTGCGCTCTTATCAAGAGCGGTGTTTCGGTTTTTCGTAAAAGTTCCCCCTACTATATAAAGGACACTTTTGGGCTGTCAGTACGTGGTTTTGCTAAAAGTTTTATATTTTTTTCTTTAAACCCTTCCATATATCCAAGGACACGAGATTGTAAATATAGACTTTTGCGAAGATATTTTTTTATCCCAAAAGTGATTGTTTGCCTTTGTTAAAAAGTCCCTTCATAATTACCCGACAATTAAGGGTAAAAACTTTGACGCTTTCCCAAAAATTCATCTGACAACACGAGAAAGTCCCTTCACTTAATAGCCACGAAAAGTTGCGTTTTTGGGGGTATCACTCAGATAATTTCATGAAAATTTTGCATGTGCGCCCCTCACTTAGTCGCCACGGCAAGGCCCATTTTTCAACGGGCAAATCAAAATTTTTTTCTAAATAAGCGTGGCGCTGTGGCTTTGTATAAAAGTCCCTCCATATATCCAAGGACACGAGATTTGCAAAGTTGACGGCCTGAATTAGAATTTTTACTTATGGAAGTCTCCTCAATTAGTAGCCACGAGAATGGAAAAATCGGAGCCCCTTGTTGGTAGATTTTTTGCTGGCAACGTAAAAACAGCTCCTTACAAGTGGTAGCCAAGTAAGGACCCGTTTTTATGCGTATGCCGATATTTTTCTGTTTGAATGCAAAAGTCAATTCAATGATCTATGCCTGCAAGCAGCTAACAAAGTTAAAAAATCCGCCCGAACGTAAAGCCGTTTTACGTCAGAGCGGAATAGCCACATATCAGTGAGAATTACAAAGATTACTTATTAAATTTTTACGATGATACCTATTTCCCCAACAAAATTTTGAACGCTTGCAGAGCTGCCTATGTTAAGCACAATTATCACATGATAGACTGGGTCAATATTTGTATATTTTATTTCGGCAAGACTTATTCCCCTTCCTACGTACAAATATCAAATAATCTGACTATTCCAATACAAAGGTCAGCGGAACAAAGCTCGCTTATGATTATGCCTTATCAAAAAAGAAAACAATAATTAACTTATATTGTGATACACAATAAGAGGATGGTTGAAGACAATCAATCATCCTCTTCGTTTTATGTATTTATAAAATTCGCAATCACTGCAACTCTAAGAGCTCGTTTACCCTCTTTTGCAAGAATTTTTCTATACCCTTCAACCTGCTCTTAGGCAGATTATATCTCGGATGAAGAGTGAACTTAAAGTTTATCATCTTTCTAAGCATTACTCGCTGCCGTTCAGATATAAAGGCTCTGACAACTTCTTCATACGAACCGCCCATAGCAGGTTTACGTGTTTTAGAGTAATTCTCTATATCCGCAAGGTCGTCTTCCATCGCAATATTAAATAGTGAAAGTCCATTGTCAAACACGGGTGCAAACGCCTTTACTTTATTCGTATGACTATCGACGAGCAGCCCAAAATTGTCAGTATGCCTATCCGTATTGAATATCAGCGCATCAAAGACAAGCATATCTGCAAACTCATTGTAGAACTCTTCGCCATAGTCTTTTAACAACTGAGCAATGGCAAGCAGAGAATCTTTTCCCACAAAGCGCCCAATGGGGACATATGCGGTATTGATGTCGGTAAACAGCTCGCAGACGGATGAGAGCATACCCTTCCACTGCCTCAGGTTGTAATCAACATGCTTAATGCCCATTGTTTGAGCAATCTGAGCAGCATAAAATTCCGAATAAGGCTCCTTACCGGTATTCGCCGCCCCCATCGTGCCGCCTTTGTACAGATATATTTTGCCGTCCACTCTGCGCCAGCACTTTTTTAGCATTCCGTTCGTAGTGAACTCCGGTGAAGAAGTGAAACCTCTTGCGACACTGCTTCCGTGTCCAGTATAGGCAATCAGTGCCAGTGTGCGCGAAAAGTTATTTTCATAGAGGTTATAGTTTTCAAACTTGCCGTCAAACTCGTCTTCTACAACCCAATAAGAATCATTCAAAGACAGTCCCTTGCAGATGCGTATTATACCGAGAATATCATTAAACGAGAGTCCTAACTTTGTCAGAAGAATTTCCGCATTCGCTCGCTTTTTGTACACTACTCTTGATTTAAGCCACGAGATAATACCTCTTTCGGTCAATTTAAGTCCGATAGGCAAAAGATTCTTATTATCCTCATCTACCCACAGGATACGACACTCCTCACCCGAAAGCGGAAGATTGTCATAATCAAACGTGAGTAAGACCTGATTGTATAATTTAAGACTGAATTTCATAAGGGATTCTCCTCTTTCTTAAGCGGATAAAAATTAAACTCCCAACACAAATTCATAATCAAGCTGTTTTTTTCTTTCTTGCCAATCAGGCATGTAGATTGTCAAGAACTCATAAAAATTCTTATCGTGATTAGGGTACATCAAATGCACAATTTCATGGAAAACAACATACTCTATACACGCAACACTCGCCTTGTAGAGATAATAATTTAAATTAATCTTGCATAACTTTCTGCTACAACTTCCCCACAATGTCTGCATTTTTGCAACTAATATTGTGGGCTTTATGATATTGTGCCTGCTTATAATCGGATAAAGCTTATCCAAAACAGACTGATAGTATTGCTTAGCCTGCCTTTGCCACCAATTATCAAACTGCTTATCTATATCAGCTTGATTATCCTCAGTAGTACTGATAATTATTGAAGAATCTTCGATTATTACACTTTTCTTATTTGATCTTACAACATAAATAGTCATTTGACGGCCAAGCACTCGGGTCGAGCAGCCAGACACAATATGCTCCTCTTTCTCGATAGGACGAGTCATCTCAAATACTTCTATTTTCTTTTCTAACCAACTTTTTTTGTCTGTTAAAAAAGCTGCAGCCCAATTTTCAGGAGTCTTTTCCGGCACAGACAGTTTAATCTCGCCTGAAGCAAACACTTTGAGCCTTACTTTTTTTATGTTTTTCCAAATCACTTCAACAGGATACTCTTTGGAATTCAGATTTATTGTTAAAATCATATCAATCAGTACCTGCTCATTGCAGTTTTTATAGTATTTTCAATTAAAAGATCCATTGTGTCCAAATCAATCTCTATTTTGTGGTCATCACAAAAATCCCATAAAAAATCTTCTATCGCTTGTCTCATCTTCTTATTTATGGCGACACTTGTACGCCAGTCAACCCTGGCAAGAGATTGAATTTCTTTCTTGATATTTAGAGCCAATAAGCCTATATCTTCATCATAGGCGTCGTCTGATTTGTTATTTTTTGTTAGTGCATCGACCAAAACACCATAAAAAGCTTTTGCATCGCTATCCCTGTCAATATTGGAGGGATAACTGTTACCCGTAAAACCTTCACGCAGATCATCAGCCATTCTTTGCATGTTTAAAAAATACGCATTTTCATCACGCGACCTACGATATTCAGCCAGCGTATCCCTGATACGCTCAGAGAAGCGCTTATAAGTCAATGGATCATCAAACTTTCTTGCCTCTAATTCTGATACTATACGAGTTTGTATGTATGCAGCACGCGCCTTTTTACCGTCTATTTTTTCGAGCTGTTTCTCCATACCTGCCTTGTCATGCAATGCTATAGGCTCCACAACAATCTCAACCGGTTCAGAAGTAACAAACGTGTTTAACAGATTTTTTATTGAATCTTCGTACTTAGAGAAATTAACTTTCTCCTGATAGATATTCATAAGTTCAGCACGCAGCTTTTGAAAGAAAAGCAAATCGGATTTATATTGACTCATAATATCAGAGCCAATCATCTGATAAAGTGAATAACTACTTACTGCAAGAGTCATCATTTTAGAAAAAGCCGATAACTTTTCATAGAAATTCTTACGTGCTTTTATGCTGTCGTCATCATTTCCCTTATCAAAGAAATCAACCCAAGCGCGAGAACTATTTTTATCAATATCCACGTCGCTAAAAATCGCCCAAAGTTCCTTATAAGATTTTTCAAGCCTGTCCTTCTCTTCTTTGGCTGTCTGAATTGACCCTTCCAAATCTTCCGGGTTAAAACCTGATAACCCCGAGTTCTGATCGCTATACATGTCTAAAGCACTACTGAGTTTTGCAAACAACCCCCAATAGTCAACGATGAGGCCAAAATCTTTTCCTGGATAAATTCGATTTACCCTTGCGATAGCTTGCAACAAAGTATGGTCTTTCATAGATTTATCTACATAAAGTACTGCCAGGGGAGGAGCATCAAATCCTGTCAACCACATACTCTGCACAACAACAATATCAACATCATCGCCGCCGCAAATATTAGTCTTTATATATTCCTCATAGGCATCATAATTCTGACCAAATCGCGGTTCAACTTCATTCTTGAAAAAATTATTTATAATTGAACTATCCGATACAGATAAATTACCGCCATCTCCGTCGCTATCCCCGGAACCAGATTCCCTACATATAAGCGCAGCGGCCTTTACTCCACCTATATTATTGATTGCCTGTTCCATTTGAACAGCAACTGCCCTGGACGAAACTGTGACCATTGCTTTAAAACCACGAGGTTTGCAATATTTTAAAAAGTGTTCATGAATATCAAGTGCAATCATAGAAATACGCTGCAAAGTCTGAGCTAACGCAACAAACCTCGTCCACTTGTTATTCATATCCTCTTTCTGTTCTTCAGTTAAAGGAGCAAGTATTCTGTCACGGAATTCATTAATTTTATCTTGTCCAGAAAGTTGCTGAGGAACAACCCTGCCATCATAGACAAGCGGAACAATTACGCCGTCACGAATACCCTCTTCAAAACGATAAGCTTCACCTATCTGTTTACCAAACTTCAGATAGGTATTATTCTTATCTTTCTTTAAAAGCGGTGTTCCGGTAAACCCAATTTTGAAAGCCAAAGGCAACACATCATTCATCATATTGTGGAAATCGCCAGTATGAGAACGGTGACTTTCATCAACCAACAAAAAGATATTTTCGTCAGCGATTTTTGTCTTTGACTTTGCTGCTGTTTCAAACTTATTTATAGTTGTTGCAATGATTATGTTGCCCTCGTCTTTTAAAAGTGCAATAAGTCCTTTACCTGTCGTTGCCTCTGTGGGATTCATGCCCGTATGGACAAAATTATCCCTTAATTGCTTAATCAGATTAATTCTATCGCACACTAAGACAAATCTTGGCGAGTGTATCCGCCTTTCCGCCAAAATTCTTTTAACCAGCATTACCATTGTCAGCGACTTACCGCTCCCTTGAGTATGCCAGATTACGCCACCGCGGGAAGAACAACCGTCCTCCCCTAAAATTCTTTTCATAGCATTTTCCACGCCGAAAAATTGCTGATATCTTGCGACTTTCTTTATGCCTCCATCATAAAGAATATAGTGGCGTATTATATTCAAAAAACGCTTGGGCGAAAGCAAAGACACAAGCACTCTGTCTTGTTCTGTTATACGGGCGTCAACGATATATCTTTTCGCACTATCTTCCTGCCACTCTCTGTCTTCTTCATGCCATTTACAGTAATATTCCTGTGTTGTTCCCGCCGTACCATATTTTACGGTATCGGGATTTGCCGCAATGACAAGCTGAGCAAATTTGAAAAGCTGTGGAATATAATCAGGCTGCCAGTTGCGTACATTCTGTTTTACACCCTCTTCCACATCAACACTTGCCTTTTTACATTCAATGACAGCAAGCGGTATTCCGTTTACTAGAATGACTATATCGGGGCGAGCAAATTTACCGTTGAGCCTCTCGACCGAAAACTCCTCGGTTACCTGCCATATATTTTTTTCAGGATGCTCCCAATCTATATAGGAAATATCAAAAGACTGTGCATTGCCGTCATAAAGATGAATTTCACAACTCTTTCCGTAGACCAAACGATCATACACAGCTTTACTCGCATACATAAGTCCCTTTTCTAAGGGAGCGTCCAATTCTCGGATCGCCTCTCCTATTGCGTCGTCGGGGAAAGGGCAAACTTTGCCCCTGTATGTAAATGACTGTGAAGACAGGAATTCATGTATGACGTCAGGGAAAAGTACCCGAGATAAATGTCCGCGCTTCTTCTCCGCTTCCGCCCTTGGAATGTATTGATACCCCATCTCCTGCAATTCTTTAATTGCCCTGTCCTGCGACTCTGGTCGTTCATTAAATATCGTATGGTCCAACATTTCAATCACCTAAATTTATTGAAAAAAGAAATTTTTATTTGATAACTGCGACCAGCTTAACGACTTAACAGCTTTTATTCTCGCAATCTGCCTAACGCATTTTACTGGTTTCACTCTTTTAACGCCTTTAACAGGCAAAACATGTTTAACAGGTTGTACCGGGCCGCTTCCCGTAGCATCTCCTGTAAAAAATACACACCTTCCATAATGGTCTCTTACCCAGCCATTCTCATACCATCCTAAATGATGTCCTTTAAACGAATAGATTGCCCCACTATAGAAGTAGGCAACAGGCTCGCCTGAAAACAAATAAATAGTATCCAAATCTTCGGAATACGCTATAGGCTCCCCATTAGAATTATAAAATATCATAACCAATTTTCCTCCACTAAAATACTTAAGCTTTCACTCTGACAATTCCCGTTAAAAGTAATTGCATCAAGGACTGCTTTTTTCTCTTCTGCTCCTCAAGTTCTTTTAGTAAAAGATCTAATTCGTCGTCTGCTTTTGACAAAACCTCTGCAATTGCTCTTTGTTCAGGGATTTTAGGAATCGTTACATTGCTTTGCAGCAAACCGTCAAGGTCTAAATTCTTCCTTACAATACTCGCGCCGATTTCAGAATTAACATTATACAACCAGACCATCTCTGCCGATCTAAGGAAATACTTTGCAAAGTCAGGTATAATAATATTGGAAATGCAATCAAATACTTTATACGCAGGGGAAATCATACCAATTTCCGGACTTTGTAATATGTCAACACTGCCCATCCAAAGATTGAGCACACTGAATGCCACTTGATTCTTTTTAATAACTTTATAACCAATATTATTATCGCTTGCTCTTTGGAAATTAAATTGCTCTTTCTGTCTGACAATGCCTTCACGCGTTACAGACAGTACCTCGTATTGATTATTTTCAGTTGTTCTTAAATTAACTTCTTGTAAGCATTCACCAAGTGTGATGTTCCTCCATTCCTCAGAGATTCCAGGCAAACGTAATTTTTTAGTTAATAGCTGTTGAACAAGATATTGCTTTTGTTTTTTCTTCTCTTCAATCAGCTTTTCTTTGAGTTCAATAAGGCGATCTTGTTCCTGCAAAATCTCCGCTATTTTTTCTTGTTCGACTTTTGATTTCGGGAATGATATTTTTACTTTATTGAATGTTTCTCTATTTAATCCATATACTTTAAACCCAACAGCTAATCTTTGAAATTGCTTTCTGACATATTGCGGCATAGAAATGTATTGCTTATAATTCTTAGATAGCACCTTTTGCTTTTCTTTAGCTAATATAGTATGCAAACCAGCTATAAAAGGTCTATTTTCAGGATTATCAATTAAAACCGCTCTTGATGTACCTTCCAAATCCTCAGATGCATCCAAAAATGCTACATCGCCATCGTTCATCAAGAAGCTTTCTTCACCACTTATTTTAATTTCATATTTTGGCTTATCACAATATTGTGCATAAGAAACTTTTGTGAAGTTTCCAGTATGCATATCGCCATAATGCAAATAGCACACCCCGTTTGTACCTAATTCCTCTCGTGACTTTCCTAAGCCTCCAAAAAAGCTAAATAACTCTTTAAAAGACTTATCTTTTTCCCAATCGCATGGAAAAATCCCGAAAGGCGTTTTTTCATACCCTTCGGGGATTTCCCCTCTTTTTATTTGTTCAATCCTTGACCTAATCGTTTGGTTCATACTTTATACCTATATTAAAAATGGAGCACGGTAAGCAGGCTTGCACCCCCGCTTATTAAAAATTCAATGCCAAGGGATGCGCAACCAAATAAAAACGCCATAAAAATCAATATACTTTTCAAATTACTTTGTTTTTTGATTGTCATCACCTCCTCTAAAAATTCACGAAAAAAAGTGATGCAAGCCAGTACCGTCTCCATCGCTAGATGGCTATTTAAATTCTGCCAGAGTCTATATTAATACCCTGCCTTGAAAGCTCCCTGATGAGGTTTATTGCTACTTCATCCACCTTATTTTGGAATGGAATATAAATCAGGCCCTGAATATCAGAAGGTTTTTCAAAATTTTTATCTTCCTTTAGCAAGATAGCAACCTTATTTCTGCCTAATTTTGCAAGAAACATTCCAAGTTCAAGCACTACATTTTGTCTTACCCTAAACTTATAAGACTCTTCATTAACTGCTTTTCCTTCATCATCGGGTGTTGCCAAAACAATAGCATAACCGACATCAGCACTGTACTCTTCCAGTTTTTCGATTATAGTTTGTCCACTGGATGCTTGCTGGTCCAAAATGATAGGGTCTAAATCCCATCTCCTGAGCATTGCTTCAAGTTGAGTACGCGCAATTTCATCATGACCGTACACAACAAAAACTTTTCGCCCTACGTTAGTTACTTTCCCATCCAGAATATCCTTAACTTGCTGCTGATTTTTACCCTGGACATTATGTGTACCCGTCCTAAAGCAGTTAATAATTGCGCCGTTACTTAAGCGCAACTGCTTACTATTTCCAGTTTCTTTTTCCTCTACAATACCTAAGTAGGAGCATGCTTCTATCTTCTTTTTAATTTCTTCGTAAGTCATTTTCGTTCCCCCATAAGCACAAGTTAAATGATAACCCGCTCCCAAAAAAGCCCTTTATCTTCGTCTACAGAAATATAGGCCACGTTATCGCCTTTATTAAATAAAGAACGCAATTTATTTCTAAAACCTTGTTGTGTAAGACTTGTATTCAGTTCATATGTAGATTCCGTAATCTTTCTACCGTCTATTCTTTCAACATAATCATACCATGCAGAGTAATCATTTCCCTGCTTAACATCATAAGTAACTATTCTCATTCTCATTGATTTAACCTCTTTAATATTTTACTTTTCATAATTATATACAATAAATTTTAATTAAAATTAGAGTCCGAGTTCTTTTAAATATTCTGCCATTTTGGCTTCAACTTCAGATATCTCTTTCTTTAAGCTTTCAATATTCCCTTGGACCTCATCTATATCGATAAGCTCCTCTTCTTCAAAAGTATCAACATAACGGGGAATATTGAGATTGAAATCGTTTTCTTTGATTTCATCAAATGTAGCGACGTGCGCAAAATGCTCTATGTCTTTGCGTTCTTCGTACGCCTTTATAATATCCTCAACATTCTTCATTTCAAGGATATTTTTGTTTTTATCCTTCTTATAACGGAGATTACCATTCTCGTCCTTACCGGAAGCATCAATAAACAGCACATCATTTGTATTGCGATTCTTCTTCAAGACCATTATACAAGCAGGAATAGACGTACCGTAAAACAGATTGGCAGGAAGTCCTATGACAGCGTCGAGCAGATTTTTCTCGACAACAGTCTTTCGAATCATACCCTCTGACGCTCCACGGAATAAAACACCGTGCGGTACAACAGCTGCAATTCTGCCATTATTGCGCAACGAATAAATCATGTGCAACAGGAATGCCCAATCCCCTTTACTTGCAGGAGGAACGCCCCAATCAAATCTATGATATTTATCAAGATTGGCAGTCATCTTGAATTTTCTGTCATCGGCCTTCTCGCCTTCCTGCTGACCGCCAGGATTAAACCCTTCCGCCCATTTATCTTGCGAAAAAGGCATATTTGCCACGATGACATCAAACTGCTTTAAATTGCCGTCAGAATCCAAATGCTGAGGGTTAGAAAGTGTATCGCCCCAAGCTATATTGCCTGTATCAACGTGAATATCATGAATAAACAAATTCATCCTGGCCATTGACCATGAAGAACCGTTCATTTCCTGACCATATATCGCAACAGAGTCCAGATTTTCCGCCTGTCGCGCTGTTCGAATTAAAAGCGACGCCGAACCGCAAGTGGGGTCATAAATCGTATCGTTAATCCTGGGTTTAACTATTCTTGCCATCAGTTCAGAAACCATGCTAGGCGTAAAGAAACTTCCTGCTTTTTTACCGGCTTCCGATGCAAACTCGCCAATCATGTATTCATATGCATCGCCAATAATATCCGCAGGATCTTTATTCGGCTTAATTTCTATTTTAGACGGTTCGAGACACAGAGGCTTAAAATCTTCCAACAAGGTACGCAGTCTTGTGTTCTTTTGCTGAGGATTACCAAGCATAGATTCACTATTAAAGTTAATGCTACGGAATACACCTTTCAATTCAGTATTATTATCCTGTATACCTTGAAGTGCCGTGTTTATCATCTCGCCAATTTTAGAGTTATAGCGATTTTCGTAAAGATAATCAAACCTTTCGTTATCGTTTAAGGTGAACGGCAAATTCTTCTTTGCCCTCTCAATCCTTACCAGATTATCACCATATCTAACCTCAAGATTTCTGAGATATTCCTTGTATGTATCATCGAGATATTTAATGAACAACATGGAAAGGATAAAATCCTTGTAATTTGCCGCATCTATAACTCCGCGGAATGTTCCGGCAGCCTTCCAGAGTGTATTTGTTATATCATCAAATGTTGTCATCTTATCTTCCATGTCAATTACCTCTATGTTTCACTAAATGTTTAAGCTTATATTCGATTAACATTTTTTCTTGTTCCAACAAGCGTTGGCTTAGCTTTTTCTTCTCTTTTAAAAGCCACCACACTTCCCCTATCGCACATTGCTTTTTCATGTCAGGCAAATCGCCAATATCAAGTTCATCAAAACTACCCCGCTTTATTGCGGGAACAGATGTTCCTGCCATATCTTTATACAAACACCCCAAATTGGCTTCAAGGATAAATGCAAGATACTTAGGACAAATATTGTTTCTTGCACGAACGATTGCAAGATTCTGCCCAACCATATAATCTTTATCTTCAGAAATATAATTGACGAACTGGGGTTGCACTCTTCTTATAATCACATCCCCGCAATATACCCTTAACCCTTCATCCGGAATAAAATTATTTTCTTCCTGAGGATCAAGAATTCTATTATCTTCTTGCAGACAACTTGAAGATAGCCAAAGCCAATTATCTTCTAAAATTTCTTTAGACTTCTGCGGAAACGAAAATATTATGTCTGCTACATCTTTTAAAAGCATTAATCTTCCCCTAAATATAAGATGAGCTAACTAGGATGCTCACCATTAACTTATAACTCCCCTAAATTATCGCGTCTGATATTATTAGGGTCAGTCCTGAGATACTCATTATCGACTACTCGCACATCTTCACCGACATGCCAAGAGCCGTTCCTGAAGTACTTAGTCTTTACAGTGGAATAAGGATGAGCATTAATATAGTCAATCATCTGCTTTTTTGTACACCACATACTTGCCTTGGTATTCAAGTTTTGCGTATAAGCCAAACCGGTAATGACATCATACCCATCGTAATTACGAGACTTTTTAACTTCATCTATATAATACAATGGCCTAATCTCCTTTCTATGTACTCGTAAAAGTAACTGCGCTTGACAAGTAAAACCGAAATGTGCTATACTAAATCTACCAAACAAAGATAGCGCATCAGCGCAGTCGCCTCGCTCATACCTAGTATTGAGCGAGGTTTTCTTTTACTGTACATTCATTATACCTGTCTCTTATACACATCTCCGAGCCCACGAGACTAGGCATGATCTC
>ENA-OZAB01000638-OZAB01000638.1-human-gut-metagenome-genome-assembly--contig:-NODE-638-length-18357-cov-7.113430_pt1 | contig 18357 bp, 17 predicted proteins | sample MGYA00243297_ERZ653491 | MGnify/ENA primary metagenome ERZ653491 (study PRJEB26926, sample SAMN06165154) | human gut metagenome | biome: ENVO:00009003; feature: ENVO:2100002; material: ENVO:00002003... | reverse complement strand
GTTCGGGCGTGGGCTCCGGCGTCGGCGTGGGCTCGGCGGACTGCTCCGGCGTGGGCTCCGGCGTCGCGCCTGCGGGCGGCAGCTCGTCCGCCTCGCCCAGGTCGCCGTAGATGACGACGTCGTTTATCCCGTGCAGCTCGCCCAGCCTGGTCGAGACGCTCATCCAGTAGTCCCGGAAGGGGAAGGTGTCTGAAAACCAGAGGCCGATCTGGTCGAAGTACTCGCCGGAGAACAGCGTTTCCACGGAGAACTTGGGGAATTCCGTAAGCCTGCGCTTTTCGCTCACGGACTCCGTGGGCCGGAGCGGGATGACGAAGGCCACCGCAGTCAGCACGAACAGCACCACGAAAAACGGCGCGGCCGTGCGCAGACGGCTGCGGTTTTCCGCGCGGCGGCGCGCTTTTTCGGACTTGTATTTTCCGCTGTCTTTCATGCGCGCACCTCAGAAGTTGAAGTAGATGAAAAAGTCATAGCTGTCTCCCACGAGCGAGGCCGTGGAGAGCAGCAGGAGGATGATGGGGAAGAGGACATAGGCAAAGAGGTTCCGGAGCTTTTCCCCGGAAATGCTCCGGCAGAGCCGCCGGTTGAGGCCGTTCGCCATGCACTTCACGAGCGGCGTGCAGGCCAGGACGGAGACGGCGAGCAAAAAGAGGTTGTTCTTGAGCAGCGTCAGGCTGAAGAAGTCCGAGGCCGCGTTGCCGTTTCCCCCGAAGAGGCCCAGGAACACCGTCCAGCCCAGCCGCACGTCCGTGAAGTGGAAGAGTATCCAGCCCGAGAACACGACGAAGAGCAGGTAAATGTGCGGCAGGACGTGCAGCTTTTCAAAGAGCCGCTTGAGAAAAAGCCGCTCGATGACGATGAAAACGAAGAAATATAGCCCCCAGAGCACAAAGTTCCAGTTTGCGCCGTGCCAGAGCCCGGTGAGCGCCCAGACGATGAAGAGGTTCAGCACCGAGCGCGCCTTGGAGCACTGGCGCCCGCCGAGCGGGATGTACACATAGTCCCGGAAGAAGGTCCCGAGCGAGATGTGCCAGCGCCGCCAGAACTCCGTGACGGTCTTGGACATATAGGGGTAGTCGAAATTCTCAAGGTAGTGCAGGCCGAGCATCCGGCCCATGCCTATGGCCATGTCGGAGTAGGCGGAAAAGTCGAGGTATATCTGCAGCATGAAGGCCGCAACGCCGACCCAGGCCCCCAGGGCCGAAAGGTTCGAGAGCGTGTGGATATTTTCCGCAAAGAGCGAGGCGTTGGAGGCGGTGTCCGTTGCTAGCAGGAGCTGGTCCGCCAGTGCGCCGCAGGGGTCTGCGAGCAGCGTCTTTTTGGCGAGGCCTACCGTGAAGCGCAAAATGCCGGGCAGCAGGTCGCGGCTGTCCCGCTCGACAAAGAGCTCGTGCGCGATGGTCTTGTAGCGCACGATCGGCCCGGCCACGCACTGGTGGAAGAGCGCGGCGTAGAGCAGGACGTTGAGGTAATTCGGCTGGGCCTCCGCGTCGCCCCGGTAGACGTCCACGACGTAGGTCAGCAGCTGGAAGGTGTAAAACGAGATGCCGATGGGCAGCGCAATGTTCTCGATAAACTCCGGCACCTGTCCGAACACGGAGCAGACAAGGCCGGAATACTTGAAAAAGCCGATGAGCAGGATGTCCACCGTGCAGGACACGGCTACCCAGAGCTTCTTCCTGCCCCGAGTCCCCGCCCCGGCCACGCGCAGCGCGCAGAACCAGGAGGTGAGCGCCATGAACATCAGCAGCAGGACGTATTTCGGCTCGCCCCAGGCGTAAAACACCAGGGAGAACAGGAGCAAAGACATATTTTTTGCCTCTCTGCTCCGGCACAGGACATATGCCAGCAGCGATAGGGGCAAAAAAGCATATATGAAGATGAGACTTGAAAATACCATACCCCGCGCACCAAACCTGTCAGGATCCGGCAGGGACGGCCGCCCCTGCCGGTGTAAAAAACATTATATACCGTTATTCTTCGGTGCGCAAGGCAATTTTTGCAGCATTGACAAAGAGCGAGCCGTCCTCGCCGCTCTGCCAGAAGAGCAGGAGCTCCTTCTCCGGGCCGAAGCTCAGGCCCATCGTGGGCATGTCCATGAACCAGGCGCCAATCTCGACACACTCCCCGGCCTCGAGTCCGCTTATCCAGAGGTAGTCGCGCAGGCGTTCGAAGTCCGAGCCCTCGCCGTCGTCGTCATATGCGTAGTAGAAGCTGCCGCCGAGCGTGACGCTGCACAGGGCGAAGGGCGCGGTGTCCGCCTTGGCGCTGAGATAGAAGGCGGGGGCCTCCTGGTCCAGGGTTATTGAGTACACGGGCTCGGAACCCGACTCGTCGCTGAGCTCGAAGTCCTCCGCGCCGCTCGCCCCCTCCGGGGCGGAGGCCGGGACGTACTCGGGCTTTATGAGCCCCTCCAGCTCGGCATAGGGCAGGACGAAGGTGAAGCTGCCGTCGGACTCGGGGGCTATCTCGCCCTCCGAGGCGACGAGCGCCAGGCCCTCGTTGTTGAGGTACCAATGCCCGCCCTCGAGCGCGGAGTCCACGAACTCGCGCAGGCCGCTGAATCCCTCGGACTCGTCCATGGCCGCGGCCTGGGTCTCGACGGCCTCTGCAGCCTTCGCGCCGAGCGCGCCGGTGTCCGTGAAGATGTCCGAGAGCGCGAGCTTCGCGCCGGTCATGGTGTTGAAGCACATGCCGACGTAGTCGCCCTTGCCGTGGGACCCGCCTGTGTAGGCGTAGTCCACGCAGAGCAGGCTGAGCACCGCGCCGTCCCCGCGCTCCACGCTGGCGGTGCGTGTGAGGCTGCGCGGCAGGAAGAGCGCGCGCTCTTCCTCGCTGAGGGTTTTGAATTCGTCCTCGGCCTGCTCGAATATCTCATCCGCCTGCGCGCCGCCCTTGGCGAGGCGGCTGGCCAGGGCCGAGCTGATCCGGTAGGACGCCGTCGAGCTGGCGGAGACCGTCACCACCGGCTCGGAGTAGTAGCCCAGAAATACCAGCGAGCCTTCCGAATCACGCAGCTCGGACTTGGGCTGCAGCAGGACGCTTATCCGCAGGTCCTCCGGCGGCGGGGCCTGGGTCTCCTCCGGCTCCGCGCTGGGCGCAGGCGTCGGGGAAGGCGCGGCGGTCTCGTCGGGGGCAGGGCTCTCCTCCGCGGGCGCGCCGGAGCAGGCCGCAAGCGATAGGCAGAGCAATATTGCAAGGGTCGTCGCCAGGATGCGGTTTTTCAAGGCAAGCACCTCCTGAAATCGTTCGATACATATTATACCACGGGTCACACCGCTTGGACAGAGAAAGCGCCGCGAATGTTCCCGAAACCGCTAGAGCAGGGCGGCATATTCCGGCTTTTCGTGCAGGACGCGGCGGACCTGCACCTCCCCGCCCGAGAGGACGAAAAACACCAGGCAGCCCTCCGCGCGCAGGCAGCGGTAGCCCCGGGCGCGCAGCGCAAGGTCCCGCGGCCGCGGGCAGCGCTCCGGCATCAGGGCCAAACTGCGCATCTGCTCCGCGATAAAGTCGTAGCTGCGCAGCGCGGCGGGCGGAGAGAGCCTGTCCAGCCGCCGGACCAGCTCTTCCAGGTCCCGGACGGCGGCGGGGCAGAGCCGGACCTCATAGCGTTCCATGCACGCACTCCCTCAGCGCCCGCAGGACCGAGCTCAGCTCGCTGCTCGGCCCGCCGGAGGCAGTCTCCGCCTCGGCCTCCGCCAGCTTGCCGTAGAGCTCGATGAGCGCCATGCGCCGCTCGTATTCCTCAATGCTCAGGACCACCATGTCCCCGGCCCCGTTCCGCGTGATGAAAACCGGCTCCCGCGTCCTCCGGCATAAGTCCGAGATCTCGCTCGCGCTGTTGCGCAGGTACGATATAGGCCGTATGCTCGGCATAAGGACCACCTCCCTGCGGAAATGTTAGCATAATATTGAGCATATTTCAATGTGAATCTTGAGTATTAGGCCGGAAGCGCCGGCGGGGTGTTCACAAATTATCGGGGCTGTGTTAAGATATCGGGGAGACCTGCGAACGAAAGGGGAAATCTCCGGTGGAAGAATGTGTAATCCTCACTACGTCGCTTGCGCGCCGGTTCGAAGCGGCGATGAGAAAGGGGCGGGCGGTTTTGTTCAGCGCGCCCTGCGGCTTCGGCAAGACGGCGTCCGCGCGGGCGCTGCTGGCGGGGAAGAGGGTCTGCGCGATCTCGGCGGAGGACCCGGAGCTCAGTCTGCCCGCGCCGGGCGGCAAGTGGGACGTGCTGCTGGTGGACGACCTCCAGTGGCTGAAGGACTCCGCCGAGCAGGAGGCCCTGTGCGCGGCGATACGTGAGAACCCGGAAAAGAAGTTCGTCCTGCTGACGCGCGGCACGATGCCCGGCTGGCTGCTGCCCTTCCAGCTGGCCGGAGTGCTGACGGTGCTCGGGCCATGGGACCTCGCGCTGGACAGGGACGGAGTGGACCGGCTGCTTGCGCAGAACGGGATAGCCGTGAGCGATACGGAGCTCACGGCGATACACATAGAGTCGCGCGGCTGCGCGCTGCCGCTGAGCCTGCTGGCGAGGCATCTCGCGGCAGGGGAGAAGTATAGCAGCGCCCTGACGGATGTCATCCGGCGCGAGATGTATTCGCATTTTGACGAACTGGTGTTCAGCCGTATGGACCTGGAGACGCGGCGCCTGGCGATGGAGCTGGCGCCCTTTGAGCCATTCGGCCCGGAGCTTGCGCGGATAGTGAGCGGGAACAGCCGCGCGGGCGAGCTGCTGGAGCAGTTCCAGGCGGAGACCTCCGCCCTGCGTCCGGAGCGGATAGACTCCTATAGCTATTGGCCCATCTTCCGGCGCTATCTGCTCTGGAAGCTGGAAAGGGAGCAGGACGAGGCCAGGCTGCGCGCGCTCTACGCCCGGGGCGGGCTCTACTACGAGCTGAACGAGGACTATGACCGCGCGCTCGAATGTTACAGCCGGAGCGGGGATTCGGGCAAGATCTCCGAGCTGCTGGTGCGCAACTCGGAGCTGCACCCCGGACTCGGCCACTACGACGAGATGGAGCCGTATTACAGGATGCTTCCGGAGCGGGAGATACTCTCGTCGCCCGTGCTCATCCAGGCGATGAGCATGCTGGACGCGATGTGCATGGACTACGAGGGCTCGGAGCGCTGGTACGGGGCGCTGAGCGACTTCGCCTCCAGCCGGCGCCGCTCGGACATGGCGGCGCGTGAGGCGCGCAGCCGCCTGGCCTGGCTGGACCTGGCCCTGCCGCAGCGGAGCGTTGAGGGGATGCTGGACACCTTCCCCAAGGCTTTCCGTCTGCTCAAGGCAAAGGAGATAAAGCTGCCCTCGTTTTCGGTGACGAGCTGCCTGCCCAGCCTGATGAACGGCGGGAAGGACTTCTCGCCCTGGAGCCGGAAGGACGACCTGCTGTATAAGACGCTCAAGGTCCCGGTGGAGACGGTCCTGGGCCGGGACGGCGTGTGCCTGGCGGACTGTGCGATGGCGGAGAGCAAGTTTGAAAAGGGCGAAAACGTCAAGGACCGGATGCTCTCGCTCATGTCCAAGCTGAGCCGGATACGCCGGGACGGGACGCCGGACATAGAGTTTGCGGTGCTGGGCCTTCTGGCCCGGACTCAGATAGACTCCGGCCGTGCAGGCGACGCAAAGCAGACCCTCCTGACGCTCCGGAGCCGCTATGAGGCGGAGGAGATGACCCGTTTCCTGCCGAATCTGGACGCCATGCTCTGCCGGGCGGACATGTACCTCGGGGACGACACGGAGGTGGACACCTGGCACCGCGAGAAGGCGCCGAAGGACCCGCAGCGGCTGAGACTGATGAAGCGCTACCGGTATATCACCCAGGCGATGGCGGAGCTGATGCTGGGCGACGAGGACGCCGCTCTGCTCACCCTTGCGCCGCTGGAGCCCTATTGCGAGGCCTGTTCGCGCTACCTGGACAGCATAAGCCTGCACCTGCTGCGGGCAGTGGCGCGCTGGCGTCAGAAGGACCCCGGCTGGCGCCGCGAGCTGGATACGGCGCTGGACACGGCCTATGAGTTCCGCTTCATCCGCCCGGTGACGCAGTACGGCGCGGCGGTCCTGCCTCTGGTGGAGGGCTGCGGCTGGAACAAGGACGCGCAGTTCCTGAACGAGCTCACCGAAGGGCTCAAGCAGCAGGCTGTGTACTACCCGGACTTCCTCCGCCCGCGCCGGAAGATGACGGGGCCGCTCTCCGCGACGGAGCGCCAGGTGCTCCGGCTCATCTGCGCGGACAAGAGCAACGCCGAGATAGGCGAGGCCCTGGGCATCAAGCTGGCAACGGTGAAGGTACACGTCAGCCACATCCTCGTGAAGCTGAACGTCAGCCGCAGGGGCGAGGCCAAGACCGCCGCCGAAAAGCTCCGCCTCATCTGAGGCGCGGAAAAGAATACGGACGGGAAGCATTCCGCTTCCCGTCCGCTTTTTGTTTTGGCTCAGTTCTCGCCCAGGTAGGGCTCGGGGTGTTTTTCGTTCACGGCCTCGCAGATGCGGCGCAGACCCTCCTCCAGCGTGGCCCTGGGGCAGGCCAGGTTCAGGCGGATGAAGCAGTCCGAGTTCTGCACGAACATGTCCCCGCCCTCGAGCAGGACCCCGGCGCGGTAGGCGAAGAACATGGGCAGGTCCTCCTCCGGCCGGAAGTACTCTCCCAGGTCCACCCAGGCGAGGTAGGTCGCCTCCGAGACCCGGTAGCGCGCCCGGGGCAGGTGCTCGGCCAGGTACTCGCCTACGAAGTCGAAGTTGCCGTCCAGGTATTCCTGGAGCTCGAGCAGCCAGGGCTCGCCCTTTTCGTAGGCGGCCTGGGCCGCGGCGACGCTCAGGGGGTTGTCGAAATTGTAGTGCCGGTCCATCCAGACGGCGCGCAGGCCCTCATCCCGGATGATGATGTTCGAGAGCATCAGCCCCGCGAGGTTGAAGGTCTTGCTCGGCGCCATGCAGGTGACGAGCTTTTTGTATCCCGGCATGACCTTGCCCAGGGGCGTGTGGACCTGGCCGCGGCGCAGCAGGTCGCAGTGTATCTCGTCCGAGATGACCCACATATCGTGCTTTTCGAGTATGCCGGCGAGCCTCTGGAGCTCCTGGGGCGTCCAGACCCGGCCGCTGGGGTTGTGCGGGTCGCAGTGGATGAAGAGCCTGGTCTTGGGTTCGGCGCAGCGGCGCTCGAGGTCCTCCCAGTCTATGCTGTAGTATCCGTCGGAGTTTATGAGGTCCGAGCAGACATAGGCGCGCCCGCTGTGGTCCGCGGCGTGCTTGAAGTAGGCGTAGGAGGGGGTGAGGAAGAGGACCTTTTCATCCGGCTTGCATATGTATTCAACAAGCTCGAAGAGCGCGGGGATGACCCCGTTCGACATGACGAGTTCCTTTTTGGGGAAGTCCCAGCCGTAGCGCCTGCGGCACCAGGCGGAGAAGGCCTCGTAATATCCCGGGTCGGAGACGCGCGTATAGCCGAAGATGCGCCTGTCGAGCCTCCGGCGGATGGCGTCTATGACGACGTCCGGTGTGGCGAACTCCATATCCGCCACCCACATGCGGATGAACTCCTCGTCCTTGTAGGGAAAGACCATGTTCTCGTCGGCGTGGAAGATGTACTGGCGAAAGCCGTCCGTGTTCATGGCGTTGGTGTGCCTGCGGTCGATGATCTCGTCAAAGTTGTACATATATTCACTCCTCACGGATAGAACTGCATTTTTGCGCAAGGTATTCGATGACCCGCTTACGGGTCAGGATGCCGCAGAGCGTGCCGCGGCCGTCCACGATGGGGACGAAGTTCTGGTTCAGCGTGGCGGAGACGACCTCTTCGGAGGCGGCGTCTATGGGCAGGGCGGGGCAGAAGTCGCGCCGGACGATGCCGCTGATGCGGTATTGCTCCTGGGCTTTGAGGTCCGTGCTGCCGGTCATGAGCAGGTGGCGCAGGAAGTCGCCCTCAGTGACGCTGCCTATGTACTGTTCCCGCTCGTTGAGGACGGGGATGGCGGTGTAGCCGTGGATGGTGAAGCGCTCCAGCCCCTGACGCACCGTGTCGTTTTCGTGCAGGAACGCGGTGGAGACCTTGGGGATCATGAGCTTTGCAATATTCATATTTTACCTCCGTAAGCGTGCTCTTTGCTTACATTATATCAGAGAAATCGGGAAGGGCAAGGCCCGGCGCGTTCAGGACTTGTCCTGCGCGGCGAGGTAGCGGCGTATCTCGGCCTCGACGGCGCGGACCTCCTCCTCAAAGGCCTGGGAGCTTATCCTCATCGCGCCCGAGCCGAGGATTATGAGCTGTTCCGTCGTGTCCGAGGTGACGACGCGGGTGCTGTATTTTTTGGCGATCTCGTGCGTGGTCTTTTCGATGTACATATCGGCGGTCTCGGCCTCTTTGGTGTAGACGACGTAGAGGTTGTGGTATTTTTCGACCTCGCGCTCCGCGCCCTTGACCTTGTAGGCGTCAAAGACCAGGATGGGGACGATGCGCCTGTAGCCGGCGTAGTTGCAGAGGATATCCATGAGCTTGTGCCTGGCGGCGTCCATACTGCCCTCGGCTATCTCGCGCAGGCTGTCCCAGGAGAAGATGACGTTGTAGCCGTCCACGAGCAGGTGTTCCGGCCCCTCGGTACGGGGCTTCTGCGGTCTGCGCACGGCGGCGGAGGACTCGGGCTTTTTGACGCTGCGCATGGCCTGGACGGGGTCCCGCCGCACGGGGCCGTAGGTGCGCTCGAAGATGGCCATGAGCTCCTTGTCCGAGGCGAGCATGTTCCGGTAGGCGGCGGCGCGGGATTCGGGCGGCTCGCGCTCGGCCCTGTGCTCCCGCGCGAAGATGCTCGGCAGGTGCATGTGCGCCGGGGCCTCGTCCCAGCGGACCAGCACGCCCGCGCCGTGGCTGCAGAATACGGAGTCCGCGGAATTCTGCGTGTCCGCGTCCGGGTCGTAGCCGGAGGCGGCGACGACGGCTTCTGCGTTGTGGCAGGGGGCGTAGCCCCCGGGCATACAGCTCAGCTGGCCTCGCCCGCGCGTATAGGCGGCGAGCTCACGGGCGTAGCCGCGCAGCTCGGAGACCGGGGCGCGGCCCGTTATGACGGCCGTCTCGCCCTCGGTCTCGGGCGGGGAGAAGGAGGCGCAGAGCCGGGGCATATCCGCCAGCGCGCGGCCCACCGACTCCTGCGGCAGGCGCAGCGTGAACTCGTACCAGGGCTCCAGCAGCACGCACTTGCCCCGGACCTGCGCGGACCGCAGACCCTGGCGCACGGCCCTGTAGGTTGCCTGGCGGAAGTCCCCGCCCTCGGTGTGTTTGGGGTGGGCGCGGCCGGAGCGGAGCGTTATCCGGACGTCAGTCAGCGGCGAGCCGGTGAGGGTGCCGAGGTGCGTTTTCTCGGCCAGGTGGGTGAGGATGAGGCGCTGCCAGTTGAGCGCAAGCTCGTCCTCGCGGCAGTCGGAGGTGAGCTGCACGCCGCTGCCCGGCTCGCCGGGCTCGAGCAGGAGGTGTACCTCGGCGTAGTGCCGGAGCGGCTCGTAGTGGCCCGCGCCCTCCACGGCGGCGCTTATAGTCTCCTTATAGAGGATGCCGCCCTCGTCGAAGCCGAGCTCCAGGCCGAAGCGGCGCTCTATGAGGCTCTGCAGGACCTCGAGCTGCACCTCGCCCATGAGCTGCAAAAAGGCGGCGCCCAGGCGCTCGTCCCAGACGACGCGCAGAGTCGGGTCCTCCTGCTCGAGCTCGCGGAGCCGCAGGAGCAGGGCGTGGACGTCCGCGCCCCGGGGCGGGATGACCCGGTAGCGCAGGACCGGCTCGAGCGAGGGGGCCTCGGCGTCCGGCTCGAAGCCCAGGCCCTCGCCCGGGTAGGTGTCCGCCAGGCCGGTGAGGGCGCAGACCGTCCCGGGCTCCGCGGAGCCGATGAGCTGGAACTTCGCCCCGGAATAGAGCCGGAGCTGGTCCGCCTTGCCGCGCCACTCGCGGCGGGCGTCGGCGCGGGAGGCGAGCTCGGCCTTGACTTTCAGCTCGCCGCCCGTGACCTTGAGCCAGGTGAGGCGCTGCCCGTCCTCCGAGCGGCTTATCTTGAATATCCTCGCGCCGAAGTCCCCGCGCGGCTCCGGGGCCGGACAGTAGCGCGGCAGGGCGTCCAGCAGCGCGTCCACGCCCTCCAGCCGGAGCGCCGAGCCGAAGTAGCAGGGGAAGAGCTCGCGCCGCGAGACCGCCGCCGCGAGCTGGGCCTCCGTGGGCTCGGCGCCGGAGGTGACGGTCTCCAGCAGTTCCTCGCTGCACAGGGCGAGCTCGTCCGCCGTGCCGGGCGCGAGTATGTCCACGCAGGCCGCGCCGAAGCGGCTCTGCAGCTCGGCCATGCGCAGGCCCCTGTCCGCCCCGGCGAGGTCCGACTTGTTTATGAAAATAAAGACCGGGACGCGGTGCCGCTCCAGCAGACGCCAGAGCGTCTCCGTGTGGCTCTGCACCCCGTCCGTGCCGCTTATGACCAGGATGGCGCAGTCCATGACCTGCAGTGCGCGCTCGGCCTCGGCGGAGAAGTCCACGTGGCCCGGCGTGTCCAGCAGGGTGAGGGCGGCGTCCGGCAGGTTCAGAAGGGCAAGCTTGGAGAAGATGGTGATGCCCCGCGCCCGCTCGAGCGAATCCGTATCCAGGAAGGCGTCGCGGTGATCGACCCTCCCAAGCTTCCTCAGCGCCCCCGCGCGATATAAGAGCGCCTCGCTCAGGGTCGTTTTTCCCGAGTCCACATGCGCAAGTATCCCGACTACCAACCGCTTCATCTGCCGCAACCTTCCCAAAAGTACTGAGTCGATTATACCGGATACCCGCCCTTTTGTACAGAGCCGGGGCGGAATCCGCGGCCGCGGCGGGGCATCGTGAAAAAATAAACTTTTAGTGTAGTCTGGGCTACATATGCCGTTGAGGGGCGTTTCGGCATGTTTTATCATGGTAACAGCGGGCGCGCTGCGCCCGGCTCTAATTTGGCAAGGAGGAATAAAAATGGGCGTGGATACCACCACTCTGACGGTCAACGGCGTCCGGCGCGTGTTCTCGATGGGCAGCGCCTTCGGCCAGGTCCCGTACAGCGAGACGCTGCTGGAGACCCTGCGCGACCGCCTCGGCCTGACGGGAGCGAAGCGGGCCTGCGACGAGGGCGCCTGCGGCTGCTGCACGGTCATCAAGGACGGCGAGGCCGTACCCTCGTGCATGCTGCTCACCGCCGACTGCGACGGCGCGGAGATCACCACCCTCGAGGGCCTGGCGGACCCCGTGACGGGCGAGCTTTCCAAGGTACAGCAGGCATTTTTGGATTACAACGCCTTCCAGTGCGGCTTCTGCACGCCGGGCATCATCATGACCACCACGGCGCTGCTCAACAAGAACCCCAACCCCAGCGAAGAGGAAGTGCGCGACGCCCTCTCCGGCAACTACTGCCGCTGCATAAGCCAATACCACGTCTTTGAGGCCATAGCCTCCGTCGCGGGCAGGGGCGTGGAGCTCGACGAGAAATGGGAGGGCAGAAGATGAAACACTTCGGAAACGAAAACTATTCGCCTGAGAACTACCGCTATGTGGGCCGCGTAAACGTCCCGCGCAAGGACGCGCGCGAGATCGTCACGGGCAAGTGCACCTTCCTGGACGACTTCAGCCTGCCGCAGCTGCTCATCGGCCGCGCCAAGCGCAGCCCCCACGCCCACGCCAGGATAAAGAGCATCAACGTTGAAAAGGCGAGGGCGCTGAACGGCGTCGCGGCGGAGACCCGCGAGATAGCCGACGAGGCCATAGAGCTCATCGAGGTCGAATACGAGGTCCTGCCCGCCGTCACGAGCGGCATCGAGGCCATAAAGGACGGCGCGCCCAGCTCTACCCCGGCATGTTCAAGAACAACATCGTGACGCCCGGCTGCCCGGCCTTCCAGAAGGACGGCCCCTTCTGGCATCTCGTGAAGGGCGACCCGGAGAAGGGCTTTGAGGAATGTGCCTGCATCGCGGAGGACACGGTGGAGTTCTCCAAGATGGCCGCGCCGGCCTCGCCGGAGCCGCCCGGAGCCATAGTGCGCTGGGAGGGCGGCCGCGACTTCACCGTCTGGTGCGACACGCAGTCCGGCTACATCTGCAAGATAACGAACGCCTCCGTCATCACGGACTGCAACATGGACATACACACTTTCAACGTCGGCGGCAGCTACGGCAACAAGCAGAGCCAGGTGCAGATAGTCTCCTCGGCGGCGGTGCTCTCCATGAAAACGGGCCGCCCCGTGAAGTTCTACCAGACCAAGGCCGAGCAGATGTGCTGCTTTGAGACGCGCCTCGGCAGCCAGGTCCACGTCAAGATCGGCATGGACAAGGACGGCGTCGTAAAGGTCGTGAAGGCCGAGTGGACCGTCGATACCGGCTGCCTGAGCAACGCGACCCAGGGACAGATAGGCGTCGGCATAGGCGAGGCGCAGCTGGTCATGTGCAAATGCCCGAACTGGGACCTCGACACGAACCTCGTCGTCACGAATATGCCGTGCTGGGCTCCGTCTGCTCGCCGAAAAGCTCGACGCTGTAGATGCGCCCTATCAGGGTCTCGCCGTCTCCGGCGATGTTTTCCTCTCCTCCGCCCAGGGCATCCTTTGCGGCCTCGTCGTCCTTACCGAGCAGCGCAAGGCATTCGCTGAGGTTTTCGGCCGTGGCTTCTGACGGCTCGGGCGTCTCTTCCGGCTCCACGGGTTCGGTCTCGACAGGAGCAGTCTCCACAGGCGCAGTAGGCGTCGGCTCAGGCGTATCCTCATCCTCCACGCCGCAGGCCGCAAGCAGTACCATGGCCAGGACGGCCGTGATTATTGTCTTGATAGTCGTTTTCATTTCGTCTCATTCTCCTGTTACTTTTTCTTTCTATTTGTCTCGGGCGGTTTCGTTCAGTTTTCCGGGATCTCGTTTTCCGCCCCGGAAGCGACGAATAGCCCGTGATCACCGTATTTGCTGTTCAGAGCATCAAGCGCTTCAAGCGCCTCGCTCTCGGAACCGTACTGGCCGAGGGTCACGATGTATTCTCCGCCGAGGGTCTTGAGCTGTGTCGGGGACTCGGCGTGATACTCCTCGCAGAGCAGGCCCAGCTCCTCCGTATAGGGCATGGCCTCCGTGCGCAGGTAGTAGACCGCGCCTTCCTCTTCGGCCCCCGCATCCTCCTTGAAGCTCAGCATCAGCGCGCCCGGGTCCGTGTACTCGGACACCTCGCAGCTCCAGCCGGGATTCAGCACAATGACCACGCCGAAGCGCGAGTCGTCCAGCACCATCATCCTGTACGCGTCCTGGACGGCAGAGGTTTCGAGCAGGCTCTCGCTCAGGGAGTCGAAGTCGATATCCCGCACCCCGACGAGGCCTATCATCAGGCGGTTGGGCGCGGGGCAGCGCGTCATCCAGGAACGTCACGCGGGAACTGCGCCGGAGCTGATCCAGCGCGCAGTTTATGACGATGCGCGTCATCCAGGTCCCGAAATACTCCGGATTCTTGAGCGATCTCAGGTTCAGCAGCGCCTTGTAGGTGGCGTCCCCGACTATATCGAGCGCATCCTGCTCGTTTTTGACGTAGGAGTAAGCTATGCGGTAGTACCTTGCCTTATCCGACTGCAGTCTCTGGGCAAACTCGAATTTGTCCATGCTATGAATCTTCCTTTTCACAATTGTGACGAGCCGTCGCTCTGTAATATTAGACAGACCGGCGCGGAAAATAGTTGTGCGGAAAATAAAAAATTTTTCGGAGCCCCGCGCGTTAGGACAAAATGGCAAAAATCCCTGCAAAAAACGGCGAACCGTCCGAACAGCTTAAATTAACGAGTATGTTTTATTCAGATATTCAACGATGTATTGGCTAAATATGCACCGTGTTGAGCTTTTTTCTTGTAATATAGGGATGTGCCGTGGTATTATATTAAATAATAAAGATCATTGAAGCTGGGCCGGCACACAGCCGGAGAACGCTGGGGGGTGGGCGTTTGTGATGGAAAAAGAAAAGAGCAAAAAGAAGGAGCCTTGGTTGAAATACCGTCACCGCATCGTGCGAAACGTCGCATATGCGGTGATGTATCCGTATACGAGAATAAAATACGGCATAGAGATAGAGCGCTTCCGGGCGCAGGGGGACAGGGCGTATCTGATACTCATGAACCACCAGACGGCCTTCGACCAATTTTTCGTGGGCATGGCCTTCAAGGGTCCGGTGTACTATGTGGCGAGTGAGGACCTGTTTTCGAACGGCTGGATATCCTCGCTGCTGCGCTGGCTGGTCGCGCCGATACCGATAAAGAAGCAGACCTCTGATATATCGGCGGTGCTCAACTGCGTCAAGGTGGCGAAGGAGGGCGGGACGATAGCCATAGCGCCGGAGGGGAACCGCTGTTACAGCGGCAGGACGGGCTACATGAACCCGGCAATAGCCTCTCTTGCGAAGATATTGAAGCTGCCCGTGGCGCTTTTCCGGATAGAGGGCGGCTACGGCGTCCACCCGCGCTGGAGCGATGTGGTCCGGAGGGGGAAAATGCGGGCCTATGTCTCCAGGGTGATAGAGCCGGAGGAGCTTGCCAAACTGAGCAAGCAGGAGCTGCTGGAGCAGATAGAGTCCGGCCTCGCAGTGGACGAGGCTGTTGCGGACGGCGAGTTCAGGTCCGAAAGGCGCGCGGAATATCTGGAGCGGGCGATGTACGTCTGCCCCTGGTGCGGGCTGTCTGAGTTTGAGAGTCATGGCAACGAGATAGAGTGCAAGCGCTGCCGGCGCCGCGTGAGCTACGGGACGGATAAGCGGCTGAGCGGAGTGGGGTTCAGCTTCCCATTTGAGTTCGTGGCCCAGTGGTACGACTACCAAGAGAGCTTCGTGCTGGCGCTGGACCCCGAGGACTGGACGGAAAAGCCGATGTATACGGACAGCGCGGACCTCTACGAGGTCATCGTGTACGAGCGGAAGCGCCGCCTGCGGCGCGGCGCGGCGGTCCGCCTCTACGGGGACCGGGTGACGATAGACGAAGGGAGTGAAAACGAGCTTGTGTTCCCCTTTGAGAGCGTGGGGGCGCTTTCGGTTTTGGGGAGGAACAAGCTGAATATATATCACGGGGGCAAGGTGTATCAGCTCAAGAGCGGCAAAAGGTTCAACGCGCTCAAGTATGTGAACATCTACCACCGGAGCAAAAACAAAAGCAGGGGTGACAAGGGTGGAAAATTTTTGGGATTATAGCGTGTGGAGCGGCTTCAACCTGATAGCGGTGCTGCTTGCGAGCCTTTTGGCGGCGAACATACTGCGCAGGTGCGTGGGCTTTCTGAGGAATTCGCTCATACCCGCCTCGGTGTTGGGCGGCGGGATACTGATACTCATAGTGGGAGTATACAAGGCGTTCACGGGCGATATCCTGTTCGACACGGAGTTTTTCGGCGGCAGCGGCACGAACGACCTGGAGGTTATTACATACCACACGCTGGCGTTGGGCTTTATCGCCTCGGCGTTCAAGCCGTCCAAGACGAAGCTGACGAAAAAGCGGGCGGTGGAGATCTTCAACACGGGCGTGACGACGGTCTCGACCTATCTGCTGCAGGCGGTGTTCGGGCTGGGTATATCCATTGTCGCGGCGATGCTGGTCAGCGGATTTTTCCCGGCGGCTGGCATACTGCTGCCCTTCGGCTACGGGCAGGGGACCGGTCAGGCGCTGAACTACGGCGGTATATTTGAAAATGACTTCGGCTTTTCGGGAGGCAAGAGCTTCGGGCTGACGATAGCGGCGCTGGGCTTTCTGAGCGCGAGCATAGGCGGAGTTATACATTTGAATATGCTCAAGCGCAAGGGCAAGATAAAGCTGGTCGCCGCAAAGGACAGGGCGCTGCGCTCTGAGGAGATACAGTCTGACGACGAGATCCCGATGCAGGAGAGCATAGACAAGATGACGATACAGATAGCGCTCATAGCAGTGGCCTATATGCTGGCCTATCTGCTCATGTGGGCGCTGGGCTTGCTACTGCCGGGGCTGAAATCGGTGATCTACGGCTTCAACTTTCTGCTGGGCGTGCTGACGGCAACGCTGGTGAAGCTGCTGATGGGCTGGCTCAAAAAGAAGCATGTGTTAAAAAAGGAATATACCAACAGCTTTTTGATGACGCGCGCGAGCAACTTTTTCTTTGACATCATGGTAGTGGCGGGCATAGCCGCGATACGTTTCAGCGTGTTGAAGGATTATTGGGGCATAATACTGATAATGGGCGTCGTAGGCCTGGTAATAACCTATATTTATAATTATTATGTTGCGAAAAAGCTGTTTCCGGAGTATGCAGAGGAGCAGTTCCTGACGATGTACGGGATGCTGACGGGGACGGCGAGCACGGGCGTCATCCTGCTGCGTGAGATAGACGGGGACTTCAAGACTCCGGCGCTGGACAATCTGGTGTATCAGAACTTCCCGGCGATAGTCTTTGGGTTTCCGATGATGCTGCTGGCGACGCTGGCGCCGGTGCGACCGGTGCTGACGCTGCTGATACTGGTGGTGTTTTTTGTGGTAATGAACGTGATACTATTCAGGAGCCGGATATTCAAGCGGCGCGGGAGCGAATAAACGGGGAAAATGGGAGGAACGGACGTCAAAATTTGCATAAAAAAGGGCCGCATATCAGCGGGCGGAGCGGCAAGAATATAAGCGAGCCAAGGCTCAAAGAAGAGAAAAGGAGATGCAATTTGATGTCCACCAGGAGCAACAACCTCGTAAACCCGAACGCCCGCGAGGCCATGAACCGCTTCAAGATGGAGGCGGCCGGTGACCTTGACGTGCATTCACCACAAAACACTTATTAAAAACATACAAATTACCGTCCGTACATACAGCTATTTAGCACAAACGGCCTCTCATTGAGTTTGAGAGGCCGTTTTTATGATCAAGGAGGGAATATGCCGGCAGGGAAGACCGAAAACATCAAACAGGTGCGGTTAAGTCAGTTGTTCCCGTTTGAGCGACATCCGTTCAAAGTGAATAATGATACAAAGATGCAAGAAACTGTAGAAAGTATAAAGCAGTACGGTGTCCTGTCCCCAGCAATCGCGCGGCCTCTGCCGGACGGCGGGTACGAGCTTGTATCCGGTCACCGGCGCAAGCGGGCCTGTGAGCTGGCGGGGCTGGAGACTATGCCGGTAATCGTCCGCGAGCTGGACGACGACGCGGCTGCGATCCTCGTCGTGGACAGCAATTTGCAGCGCGAAGGGCTGCTTCCGAGCGAGAGAGCGTTTGCGTACAGGCTCAAGCTTGAGGCAATGCAGCATCAAGGGCAAAGGAAAGATTTAACTTCGGTTCAAGTTGAACCAAAGTTAAGAGCAAGAGACGTTATTGCACAGGAAGTCGGTGAAAGTAGCGGTGTTCAAGTACAACGTTACGTCCGCCTCACCGAGCTGATCCCGCCGCTGCTGGACATGGTGGACGAGCGCAAGATCGCATTCAATCCTGCCTACGAGCTTTCGTTTTTGAAGCAGGACGAGCAGCGGCTCCTTCTCGACGCTATGGATAGTGAACAGGCCACGCCGTCGCTGTCGCAGGCGCAGCGATTGAAGCAGTTCTCCCAGCGCGGCGAACTGACAGCCGAGGTCATGCGGGCCATCATGTCCGAGGAGAAGAAGCCGGAGATAGACCGCATCACCATCACCGGCGACAGGCTGCGCAAATACTTCCCGCGCTCCTACACGCCGAAGCAGATGGAGGAGACCATCATCAAGCTGCTGGAACAGTGGCAGAAACGCAGAAAGCGCGAGGCGGAGCGCTGATTGAATACATATCTTTAAGCCGGACAGTGCATGAAACTGCCCGGCTTTTTTGTTTGGAGGTTAATCGTATGTACCAGTACAAACCTGAAGATGTAGACTGCAAATACTGCGCCGAGTGGCGTCACAGGCGATGCCAGGCGGCGGGCTGTCCTTGGCTGGCCGAGCGTATAGAGGCCGGGAAGGTGAGCTATGCCGCTGTTATCCTCAAGCTGTTCAGGAACGTCAAAGACGCAGATGTTGTCAGGCGGTTCGGCCAGCTGGTGCAGAGCTTCAGCGGCTCGCTCTGGCTGAGCGCGGAACATGAATTCAATACCCGCCAGCTGCTGCAAAGCGTTGGCTTCGGAGCGTGGAGAGACCCACGCTATTTTTCTGCCCTTTATCTGTTCGGCTCCAACCGCACGCTGCTCAAACGGGCATTGAACGCCTGCCTGCCGAAAAGGTTCATACCCGAGTACATATGGCTGCACGGCATCAGCCCCCATGACTACGCGCTTGTTACTGCTGCAAAGACCATATTGGGCGTCGCAGACTCTGGCGAGGCAATGCCCGTCGAGCTTCTTGCCGACACCGAGGTCATAGACGACGAGGCCTTCCGCCTCATCGTCAACGCGCTGCTCATAGCCA
>ENA-OZAB01000636-OZAB01000636.1-human-gut-metagenome-genome-assembly--contig:-NODE-636-length-18408-cov-9.170817_pt1 | contig 18408 bp, 8 predicted proteins | sample MGYA00243297_ERZ653491 | MGnify/ENA primary metagenome ERZ653491 (study PRJEB26926, sample SAMN06165154) | human gut metagenome | biome: ENVO:00009003; feature: ENVO:2100002; material: ENVO:00002003... | reverse complement strand
CGTCGTACCTTTTCATAAAGCTCCTGAATATTGCCGGAGTGATAAACGCTTCCATTCACGCCGTCATTTACGAGGTAAGGGGTTGCCCCAGCTGCATCGCTGGCAACCACCGCACAGCCGCTGTTCATGGCCTCGTTTAACACAGCGCCCCAGCCCTCTTGGCGGTCACTTGTGAATAAGCAGATGCTTGCGCTTTCCATATGACGACGCACGGCTTCCGGAGACATGGCGCCAAGGAACCGTACATTTTCATCCAGAAGTCCAGCTTCCGAAGCCTGTCGCTTGAGCTGCCGCTCCATCTCACCGGTACCGATCATCTCGATTTTGAAGCAGCATCCTGCCTCATGGAGTCTCTTTGCAATCTCAATCACATCGTCCGGATGCTTCCAGCTAATAAAGCGTCCACACCACAAAATGGTTGCCTTTTCTTTGCGGTCAATCAAGTCATCAATGCTGGGATACCGTATCGTCTCGGGGAAGTAGCCCCATTTATAGCACCGATCATGGAAAAGGCCGAATTTGGCATAATCCCCCGCAGTATAGGCGCTGGCACAGAGCATATACGCCTTTCGCCACGGCGGATTGCAAGCGTGCCAGTGGATAAATCGTTTTGGATATTTGAGAAGTGAATTTCCTGTTTTTAAGATTCGCTCGGAATATCGATAAAACAATTTGGCCTTTTTGCGGTATTCTTTTATCTGACGCTCCGGAAAGGAACCTGCTATCAAAACATCCAGATTACTTAACTGCTTTTGAATATCCTGATCTGATGCCGAACAGGTATATGGACGCGCCAAATCATTTCCCCACCCGAGGTTCTTTCGCTCTACATCCATCTCTTTATGCGCCACGAAGCAATAGTTGTGATTTGTCAATTCATAGAGGGCATCGGATAGGGGGACTTGATGATGCGTAAAGTAATTGCTGCAAAAAAGAATTCTCATGTAGCCATCACACGCCCTTTTCCCAAAGTAGACAAAACATTTTCATAGAGTTCAACATAGCCCTGATACACCGTATCTTTGTCAAAACGCGCCATTTTTTTAGGATCCGCACGCCAGTTGCTGTCTGCCACGTCTCTCACAGCATTCTCCAATGCCTGTATATCGCCCTGCGGAACCAAGCGTCCATTTCCCGGTGCTACCGTTTCAGGACAACCGTCTGTCTTATATACCACCACCGGCGTTCCGCACGCCTGGGCCTCTACCGTAGTCAGGCCAAAGGTTTCCTCATAGGTAGGGTTCACAAACACATCTGCAGCGGAGTACCACTGTGCCAACTCTGTTTGATTTGCCGTGCGTAAAAGCCCAAGCACATCGGAAGGAATATCCGGCAGTTGCTTTTCAATCAGGCCAATCAAAACCACCTGATAGTCAGAACCGAGGCGGTCAGCAAGTGTCAGCAAATCCGGCAGACCCTTGCGTGCATTCCATGCATTTGCTACCCCGAGGACAATTTTCTTATCTTCCAGATGATACTTTTCACGCAAGCTGCTGGACTGTGGACAGAAAACCGTGCGGTCGATTCCGTTGGGGATAACGGTTCGCGGGTAGTTCTGTAGGAACGACCGGGAAACCTGATCCGCAAGCCACTGCGAGGGTGTGGTGATAGTCAGATTCTTCACACCGGTAAAGGCGTTCTTTTTGCGAAGGAAGTTGCGCCTTACATCGCCCTTCCAATAGCATTGCGGATACCGGTACAGCAATTTGCAGTCCCGACACTCCGTCTGCCATTGCACACACTTGACTTGCGAGAAATGTGTGCAATGTCCGGTAAAAGTCCAGCAATCATGCAAAGTCCAAACGACGGGGATATTTGCTTCCTTCAAAAAACGGAACAGCATCTCATAATTCACATAGAAACCGTGCAGCGTGTGCAGATGGATCAGATCAGGCTGAAACGCTCTGATCTCCCGGATTATCTTTCTGGTCGCTGCCCAGGAATATAACCCCGCATGGTCTGTGAATCGTGATACTGCGTTGTGAAAGTAATACTCCAGCTTTCCAGACACCTTCACTGTGTCTGCATTGTCAGTGCATGCTCCCGTTCCATATAAAGCCTTTACATCATTGCCATACTTTTTCAGCAGGTTCATAATATCAGCGATGATTTTCCCAGTGCTTCCGGTCCCATATACCAAATTGACAAACAGCACTTTCACTCTTCTCATCTCCGATGTTGTGTGATAAAAGAGAACCGCCGAGGCGCCAAGGTGCGCCCCGGCGGTTCCAGTGTATTTACTCGGTTTCGCTGTTCAGAATCATCCGGCCAGCACTGTCAAAGTTGTAATATCCCTCCGGCATCAGGCCGTGCGTCCAGTACACATAGTAGCTGCGGTCATGGACGACCTCACAGGTGGAACGCACATAGTAGTAGTCGCCGTCGATCTGGATCAGGCCGGCAAAAGCACGTTCGCCGTTCCGATAGAAGTACAGGCTTCCATCTTCCTCGTAGATTCCGTTCTTCAGAGGTGCGACGCTGCCTGTCAGTTTGCCATCTGCGTCGAAGTGATATCTGCCCTGGGGCATCAGGTCATGCGTCCAGGAAATGTAGTAATCGCAATCGCGTACCACTTCACACTTGGAATTCACATAGTAGTAATCATCGCCAATTTTGATGAGGCCCGCATAGGTCAGTTTTCCATTGACATAGTAATGCAGAACGCCATCTTCCTCGATGATGCCATTCTTCGGAGTGCCGGTCAGCTTTCCGTTTTCATCGAACGTGTAGTAACCGGCTTCCTTCAGGCCATGCGTCCAGGTGATCCAATATACGCAATCGGTCACGACCACGCCGTTGCTGCGGACATAATAGAAGTCACCGTCAATTTCAATCAGGCCGACATAGGTTACCTTGCCGTTGACATAGTAACGCAGCACGCCGTCATCGTCCTTCACGATGCCATTCTTGTCCGTAGCACCCGGAATGAGCTTGCCCTCTGCGTCAAAGGCATAGGTTCCTTCCTCCATCAGGCCGTTCATTCTGGAGCAGTAGTATGTCTGGTTCACGATCAACTGACCCTTGCTGTTGGCATAGTAGTAATCGTCACCGATCTTGATCATACCTGCAGGAGCCTTGATGCCGTCGACATAGTAGAAGAGATCTTCGCCAGCCTTCAGGATTCCGTTCTTGCCGGTGTCCTCGTCGTGCAGAATGACACCATTTTCATCGAAGTAGTAGCCCCACTCAGGAAGCGCAAGGCCATTGGTTTTATGGAGCCAGCAATCCTTGCCGTTCAGCACAGTGCTCTTCACTGCTGCCGAGAGGGTCAGGCCTTCACGCTCCTCCAGATTCTTCTGGACTGCGAAGTAATAATAGTTGACCTCGCCGTTCTCCTTGACAACGCGCTTCAAACCGGCTTCTTCTTCGATGATGCCGCTGTTGAGCCAATAGGTATCATTTCCGACGCTGTAAACACCGGTAACGTCGCTCTGGAATACGCCTTCCGCGTCAAAGACGCAGCGTGCTTCTTCCGTTGCTCCATCGGGGACCAGCGTCGTGATTCCGGTAGCCGCATATCCGGTTTCGGTGTCCAGATAGTAGGTATTGCCGTCAATGACTGTCCAACCGGTCTTCAGCAGTTCACCGTCCTGGTAGTACTGCTTGCCGTTCACATCCGTAAGCCAGCCGTTCCAGAACTGCCACTGTGCATACAGCGTCATATCTCCGGTCAGTTCAAGAATTGCGCCCTCATCGGCATAGGTGGCTCCGCTGCCATCTGCGGCAGTGTTCCAGCCGATGAACTTGTAGTTCTCACGGGTAAAGGCGTTGGTATTCAAGGCAGTGTCCACACCGACTTCAAAGCGCTGAGGCTCCATACTGCCTTCGCCGCCGTTGGCATTGAAGGTGATGGTGTAGAACACACGGGCAGTTGCAGAGTACTGTGCCGTATAAGTGGCATCCTCTTCAGCAACCACAACCTCCGGGTCCCAGCTGGTGAAGGTGTAGCGGTAGTTCTCGTCAGGAGCCTTATCCGTACTGTCCTTGAAGGAAGGCATGGTGCCCTTCAGATAATCTTCCTCAGCTACGACCTCGCCATCGATCACCCAGGTGATGTGTGCGCCAGTCTTAGGAATTTCCTTGCCTTGTTTCAGCAGTTCATTGCAGACAGAGCAGTAGGTGTCGCCGGTGTAACCGGGTGTCGTAAGCGTTGCTTCGACCGCATTGCGAATCTCCGGTTTGTGACCGGTAGCCGGGATTACTTCCTGTTTAACAATGACTTCGTTGCAAACAGAGCAATGCTTGCCTTCCGTCAGGCCAGGCTCGGTGCAGGTCGATGCCTTTGCTGCATCAATAACTTCGGTATGGCCCTTGGCAGGAATCTCAGTCTGTGCAACGAGGACCTCATTGCACACAGAGCAGTGCTTACCCTCGGTCTTGCCGGGCGTCGTGCAGGTCGGCTCAACTGCCGGATCAACGACCTCGGTATGTCCCTTGGCGGGGATCACTTCCTGTGCAACGAGTACAGTATTGCAGACGGAGCAGTGCTTGCCTTCGGTCAGACCAGTCTCCGTGCAGGTTGGAGCCTTTGCTGCATCGATTACTTCTGTGTGGCCGGTCGCGGGGATCTCTTCCATACCGGAGAGAATCGCATCACAAACGGAGCACTTCGTACCGGCTTTATGACCAGCCTCGGTGCAGGTAGCGGGCTGTTCCGCAACTTCAATCGGAGTATGTCCAGTCGCATCGATTGCTTCGGTCTTGGTTGCATTGCAAACTGTGCAGGTGTAGGTCTTGACACCGGCATTCTCACAGGTAGGAGAGGTCGTGATCTCGCCCTCATTCCAGCTGTGGCCCTTGGCGGGGATCTCTTCCTGTGCTTTGATCACCGTTCCGCAGACAGAGCAGCGGGTACCGTCCGTCAGGCCGGTATCGGTGCAGGTCGCTTCCTTGCCAGGAATGATTTCTTCCTTGTGGCCGGTCGCGGGAATCACTTCCTGCGCAACGAGAACTTCGTTGCAGACGGAGCAGTGCTTGCCCTCAGTCTTGCCGGGTTCCGTGCAGGTCGGCTCAACGGCAGCATCAACGGCCTCGATATGGCCCTTAGCCTCAACGGCCTCGCCCTTGGTGATTTCTTTGCCGCAGATGGCGCAGACTGTATCACCGGTGTAGCCATCCTCGGTGCAGGTGGCATCCTTCTTGTTGATCACCTTGGTGAGAGAATGATTGTCCTCCCACTGGGCATAAAGAGTGGTGTTCTCGGTTAGATTAACAGTCGCACCATCCGCATAGGAGTCGCCAGTACCATCGGCCGCCGTATTCCAGTTCAGGAAGTTGTAGCCTTCACGGGTGAAAGAGTTTGCGCTCAGTACGGTATCCGTCTTTGCATTTACGGTCTGTAGGGCCATCGTGCCTTCGACCGGGTATTCCGCACTTCCGTTGGCTTCAAAGGTAACCGTCAGCTCCGTGGGCTCTTCGCCGCCCCAAACGCCATTGACATAGTTAATAATATCGCCAGCGCTTGCGCTCGCAGTTTCCGCATAGGTGCCGTCGGCGTTGTGCAGCTTGGCGGGGGTAATGGGAATCTCATGGGCAGTCACAGTGGAACCGCTCTGTGTGTACTGGTAAGTAACTGTCTCTTTGCCAAGAGAGCCATTCTGCTGATATACACCAGTACCGGCGCTGGAGCAGATATCTGCACCGCTTTCCGTGGTGTACATGGTTCCGTTGACGGTCAGTGTTCCGTTGACATCCACCTTTGCGTCAACAAGATTGGCCTCGGTGCGGTTATAGGTTTTGCTGGGAGCGTAACCAACCGCCTTGAATTTCAGACTGTAGGTATCACAATAACCGCCCCATTCATCTTGGTCATAGACATAGATGGCAACGCCATCGGAAACCACCAGTTCTGCGCCGCTTGCGATGTTGGCCTGAACACCAGGCAGAAGCGCCGCAGTCTGGTTTACCGTCAATTTACTGCCTTCCGCCAAGTTGATCGTCATGTTATTGGTAATAGGCAGAACATAGTTTTTAGAACTGACAGAGGAACCGGCCAACTTCAGGTTCAGATTATTGACTTCAGCTTCACCATTGACTGTATAAATGATACGATCCGTTGTGCCGTCATACATTTTGGTCATGCTACCGGAGACAATTTTGAACATGCCGGTATCCCCGATAAAGGGAATAGCGGAGGGATTGATTCGGCTGCTGGCATAAACCGCCGCATACGCAGTTTCTGTTGCTCCCTGCTCCAAAGTCATGGCGGACTCCACGTTTTGGATATCGTACTGGTTGAAGGGGAATACCTTGTTTCCGATTCCCATGGTTGCACTGCCGCCGCGGAAGTCCAGGATCTGATACCATTCATAGACGGTACCGCCGGATTTCACCGTGACTGTACCCGCACCGGAGACAAAGCCCCAAGCGTACAGATTGCCGCCGCTTGTGACCGTGATATTACTGCCGGCATTCAGCCAAACTTGGCCATAATTTCCGGACATATAGCTATTGGAGCCGCCGGAAGCAGATTGATATTGACCGCCAACGCTGAGGCCACCCTCCACCGTGAGAGTAACGCCCTCAGCAAGTGTCAACGATCTAAATTCATTCTTTTTCGTAGCTGCCTGATGGCCTGGAGTCAATGCAGTGGGAGTTGTCGTGAACAGCGTTTTGCCCGCATCAAACGGAACCAGGAGTGTGATTCCGCTGGGAATCGTATAATTCTGATTGAGCGTAGCTGTCTTGCTCTGGAGAGTGATTTTTTCAATGCTATTTGCCTGTGCATATGTGATTGCATCATTTAGCTCGTCAAAAACCTGGCCTCCAGTTTCAAAAAGGCCAGAGGTCTCAGGCGCAAACAAAGCCGTGAGGGTGCAGTCAGCCTCTACATTCAGCGAGATGGTCGTGTCCGTGCCCACATATTGATTTGTCGTCACGTTGTACCAACCGCGGAACTGATATCCGGCATCTGGCGTCGCAACCAGTTTATAGGCGTTCGTCGCATTTTGGGTGTTGCTGAACTCCTCGGTAACAGCTTTTCCATCCACAGTATAAGAGCCGTTTTCTGCGGGTAGGAAAGTGGCCGTCGCTTCAATGTTGGCGGACAGCGCAAGGTTGGACAGTGTGATTTTGGTGGGATTGCTGGTGCTGTTGGACTTGATATATATATTTACCATTCCGCCAGCAGCAAGCTCTTTGGAGAATGTACCGCCCGCAGTAATGGCGGTTCCGTCTACTTGAATCGTTCCACCCTGCTGATCGATTGCATAATCAAAGCTCAACGTCGCAGCAATACTGCGCTTGTTGGTAATTGTGAGGGTCGAACTGTAATGCGTTGTACCGCAACCACTTGAACTCTTGATTGAGCCCGTGACTGTCGTGCCGTTGGCAGACCAAGTATCCGTCTTGTCTCCGCTGTAGCTCAAGCCGATGTTTTCATTGCTCAAGCCTGTTACTTCGCCGCTTTCGGCTGCGAATGCTGTAATGGTCACATTGGGCAACAGCGTTAAGACCATGCACATGCAGAGCACAAGCGAAAGGAATCGCTTTAATGTGCTTTTCATTTCTTTATTACCTTCTTTCTTTGATGATTTCTGGCGTTTATTTCTATGTAAATGCTGAGTCCCGCCGCAAATGCGATGGCTGCCCAGACATGAGAGAGGTGGAACAGCATCCCTGTAGAGGACGTCCGGAAGAATTCATCAAGAAAGCGGAACGCTCCATAGGATGCCATATAAAGTGGGTAAATACTGCCGGGATTCTTGCTCTTTTTCACTCTGGGGATGAGCAGAATCAGCATCACAATGTAATAGAGAATCTCAAGTTCCCTCGTGGGAAAGTGAAAATGCGTTCCCGGTATAACTAAGCCGGAGCAACATCCAGCGACGATGCAGTTGACCCGAGCACACATCAGTGTAAAAAGCATACACGGAGTAAACACATCGCACACTTTGCAGTAAGGCCGCTTGGTAAGCTTGGCTCCCAGCCAGTAGGCTGCCGGCATAAAAAACACACCGCCAAACAGGCTCATGTTTCCTATGTCACCGCTTTCCAGAAAAGCAAAGACTTTCACACTGCATACGCCGATAGCAGTATGCAATACTGAAAGGATCAGTACGGCATACCATTTCATTTGGAGCTGTCGCCGCATCCTGTACAGCCAGAACACATTGAAGATAGTTCCTGCTGTTAGTAACAGATATAGTGAATTCGTTTGAAGCCATGACATCATCTTTGCACCTTCTTCCGGCTATGAGAACTCTGCTCTAAGCAAATAGCCAAATAGAACAAATTTAGAAGTAGCACTATTAAGCCACAAACTGCCACAAATACAGAACTCTGCATATTGGATAGCCATGCAAACAAATCTCCCAAGAGTTTCAGTACCCCGACAGAAATTCTTCCTTGGGGTGCGATTTGCTTTGCGCACAGGACGTACTCAATTGCCATAATGAGATCTATGGCAAAGACCGAAATTCTTTGTCCATCGACATTAGGAATACGGAACATTCCATATAGAACTAAGATAAACACAACAATTAAGAGCAAGTACTTCTTGCGTTTACCCTTTTCTAAAAAACGAACATTATGAACAACAATGAGGACATCCAATCCCGTCCACAGCACATGCCCATAAAAACCTCTCGAAAGCAGCAGCGCATTAATCTCCCAAGCAAAATTTAAACTTCCTGCTATCAACGGCATAAGCAATAGATGGGATTTTCTATTTTGAATTCCGCACAGAACAATGATTACATATGCCAATGTCCAGAAAATTACTGTTAAGTGATTAAGCAAAACATACCCCCATTGAAAGGTTTCTCTCCATGGGGTATGGCGCTTTTAGCGCCATACCCCATGGCTTATTCGGTCATCTCACCATCTTGCCGTCTGCACCAAAGGTGTAGAATGTGGCAGGCAGCAGGTTGTTGGTCTTAGATACCCAGTAGCGCTGACTGGTGATGACCTTGCAGTAGCTGTTCACATAGTAGTAATCACCATCGATCTGGATCAGGCCAGCATAGGTCTTGACGCCGTCCACATAGTAATACAACTCGCCGTCCTCGCTGACGATGCCGTTCTTTACCTCGGGATCTGGAACAGGATCCGGATCAGGGTCAGGCGTCGGAATAGGCGCATCCGTCATCTTGCCGTCCGCATCAAAGTTGTAGAATGCAGCAGGGAGCAGATCATTGGTCTTAGACGCCCAGTAGCGCTGATTGGTGATGACCTTGCAGTAGCTGTTCACATAGTAGTAGTTACCATCGACCTGGATCAGGCCAGCGTAGGTCTTGACACCATTGACATAGTAATACAGTTCACCATCCTCGTTGACGATGCCGTTCTTCACCTCGGGATCAGGATTGGGATCCGGATCGGGGTCAGGCGTCGGAATGGGCGCATCGGTCATTTTGCCGTCTACATCGAAGTTGTAGAAACCAGCAGGCAGCAGGTCATTGGTTTTGGACACCCAGTAGCGCTGGTTGGTGACTACCTTGCAGGAGCTGTTTACATAGTAGTAATCGCCATCGATCTGAATCAGGCCAGCGTAGAAGCGAACGCCGTTGACATAGTAATACAGCTCGCCGTCTTCATTCACAATGCCATCCTTTGAAGGATCGGGCGTATCAATGATCATGCGGCCATCTTCATCAAAGCTGTAGAATGCCGGTGCAAAGCCAGTATCATTGGGATAAGAAACCCAATGACGGGTGTTCTTCACTGCCGTGTAGTCTACGCTTCCGAAATAATAGTAGTATCCGTCTTCTGCCAAATACAGGCCGTTGCAGACCATGCCGTTGATGGTATAATACGTATTTCCGTTAAGATAGAAGAGCCCTGTGTGCTGATATACGCCATGGCAGATACCATCTGCTCCAAAGTCGTACCAATAAATCGGGTCATCATGGTTGTCGCGCAGTTTTACATACCGGAGGCCCTCATAGCGATAACCGTCCTGATTGAAGAAATACAGATTGCCTTCAATGGTGTACCACTTACCCTGAACAAAGCCGGGACCATAATAGTAGCGTTTACCGTGGTCAGTGGCCAGCCATGCACCCTTCACCAGTTTGCCGTTTTCAAATTGATAGGTCACATTGGGGAAGAAGCTGCTGTTCTCACCATTCAGCCCCTGGAAAGTCTCGGGGTCAAAGTAGTAATAACCGTTGTTGCCATCTGCATCCGTCAGGTTCCACCAACCGGACTTGGCCACGCCGTTGATGGCGTAATACCATGTGCCGTCGAATTCGATCAGTCCAGTGACCTTTCCTTCACAAGCACCGGTCGTCTCATTGAACTGATAGAAATACTCGTTGCTCTCATCGTTGAGGCCAGGAACCTTGTGGATGCCCTTCAGGGCATTGTTTTCGACGAAGTAGTAGGATGTACCGTTGACCGTCTTCCAGCCTGACCAGGAGCCGTTGTCCAGGATGAAACGATCCGTGAACTCCTGATACGATTCGCAGTAGAAATGGCCGCCGCAGGGGTGCGTGGTATTTTCCGGCTCCTCATAGGGATAGATCCCATACTGCTCCTGGAAGGAGGTCTGCTTGGCCATGCTGTAGAGTGCGTTTGCACCCAGATAAATGTCGTAGCCGACCGAACCGGAGTTCTCAATGCTCAGGCACTGATTATCATCCCACTGTGCGCCGTCCTTGGCGGACAGCTGCACGCCGCTGAGGATGCAGATGGGGTTGGCCGTATCAGGATCGATGGCCTGGCTCTGCTTGATGAAGTTGCACTTCACAGTGAGCAGATTATTTTCGTCCAAGGATGCGGATGTCAGTCGGAAGTAATCATTGGACACCGTCAGGTTGGAGATGTCCACAGCGACATTCTGGTCAAACTGGAACTTCACTGTTACCTCAGTCTTCGAGCTGACACGCTCTGCCAGCTGGAGCAGCAGATCCCAAGCTGTAATGCCGGAAATATCGCCGCCAGCAACCATGGACAGAAGCGGCTCCAGCTTTTCAGGTACCTTGATCGTCATCATATCCAGTCCGAAGACATAGGTGACGTTCATGGGCTGGCTGGGATCGATCACATGATAGCGGTCTGTCTCGCCGTCGCCGCCGGGGAGGTATTCCGCATTGGAGACATCTCTTGTCCATGCGAAGGTTCTGTCGCCGCTTGTGGCGTTGTCAAAGTCGAAAATCGCCTGATTGGCACTGTACATGGCGACCTTGATCGTAGCACTGATAGAGTAGTCCCGCGTAATCATGGCCGTGATGGTCACATTGCGCAGACCAGACTCCTCGCTGCCGGTAAAGGCAAAGCCATTGTTCCCAGCTTCCACAGTACCTGCTGCACTGTTGCTCAGTTCAAATGTGATATCGCCTGCGCACACAGCGACGGGATTCTCGTTATAGGTTGCAACCAGAGGAAGGCGTACCGAATCTCCGTAAATGGCGTTGATGCTCGTTTTGGAGAATTTCAGGCCATTCGGCTCGACCACGGTAAGCGTCTTGCTGCCGATTACCGTGTCACCAGACAGGAGCTGAATTTCCACGCTGCCCTTTTTAACGGCGGTGAAAACGCCATCTTCAGAGACGGTACCGATAGTTTCATCCGCGGACTTCCATGTGATATCGGCAGGGAGTTCCGCCGCGCTGCCGGACACACTGACACCGGAAGCAATCAAGCGGACTGCGGCGCCGCTCGTCAAGTAATCATAAGCAGAGGTGATCAGGGCATGATCAAACTCCGTAGAGACAGGGGCCGTGGAGACCACCATCAGAGAGGAACTAACGGAACGCTCATAACCATCCGAAGGACGGTTCACAACCGTGAGCGTATTGCTGCCTTCCTGCTTCGCTACGAAGGTAGTGGAACCGCCGCCATCCAGATTGATTGCGGTCACACAGCCTGCGTCCAGCATGATCTGTGCCAGTTCTTCAGCACTGCCGCCAGCGGAGAAGGGTTCCTGACGGCCGTCCAGCACCATCATGACGACCTTGCCCTCAGCGGTGATACCCACACAAGTGCGGGAATGACGGCTGTTATAATAGTCTGCTGCGCTGGTCACGACGGACTTTCCATCCTTGACCAGATAAACGCTGCCGCCGACAGCCTCTTGGATTTGGTCTTTATAGGCTGCGTAATCGCTGGAGCTGCCGATCATGGCGGTTCCATCCTTCAGGATCGCAAAGAAGTTCGCCGATGCGCCGCTGTGGTATTCGACACCCTCCATGACCAGCGCGCCGCTGGGAGCGCCGGTCGTCATGTTGTAGAAGTCCGCATTCACGCCGACCACGGCATTGTAATGCTCCACATAATTCGCCGCATCGGACGGATCGGAATGCCGCTTCTGGGCCGCCGCCATCTGGTCAGATACACGGGACATGGCCCAGCCCTGGCTCGGATCGTTGGCGTGATAATTGGCGTGGATGCTCACATCCTCCCGGGCAATATCCGCCGTGGCGATGTAGTAGACGATCTGCTTGTCATCCTTGGTCAAAGCATAGTTGATCGTCTGCGTCACGCCGGGAGCGACCGTCGTCGTATCCGAAGAGAACACAGAGTAGTATGCATCATCCGGCTCCGGGTCGGGTTCGGGATCAGGGTCAACCGGGTCGGTGCCGTTGGGGTCACCTGCAAGGTCAAAGAGGTAATCCGCAAAAGCGTAGCAGCACGCTTTACGCAGCGTCTCATAGTTGGAAAGATCGGTCAGAGAATAGGAGCTCTCCAACGCACCGATCAGGGTATTCCCGGTATAGGTGCTCAGGACCTTGCTCCGGATACCGTCCTTGGTGACCATGCCGCCCAGACGGTTAGTCAGGAAGTAGGAAGCACGGCTTGCATCTGTAAGCCCTGCGGTGAAGTAGTTCTCGATGATCGTACTCAGAGCCACACCGCCGCGATTCATCTCCGTTGTGAGATAGAACGCATCCATGTCGCCATAGAGGTCCGTATCGGTAAAGGAGTGATCCACCTCGTTGAGCGTGCCGTAATCTACACCGAGGTATCTTGCGCGAAGGTTGGCGGCAAGCGTATCGACGTCAGTCTCCGTGGTATCTACCTTGTCAGCGATATCCACGTTTTCGGCGCAGTACATCAGATCCGTAATGTCACCGGCCCAACTGCCCATGTCGGCACGAGCCTGAACAACAGCATCCGTCATGCCCTGCACCTTGGCGTAATTAGCCACATCCATTGCGCCAAACACATGGCCAAGGTCAACTTTATTGCCATTGGGCAATGTGAAATTGCCCAAGTTCTTCAGTGCAGAAGCCGAGGTGTTGTTCGCGGTATCCTGCTCGGAAACATAGGCGGTAAAGGCAGTATTCTCTTTGCCGCAGACCATTTCCCAAGTGCCGGAGGTGTACCGCTCCACGCCTGTACGGATATAGTTGATGATCAGCGCATTGGCATCCTCACCAGCATTTTCTTCCACATAGGTCTGGGCATAGCCTTCCAGAACCTTGAAGCAGGAAAGGAATGTCGCATAGTCTGAAATCTCAGTGACAGCAGCTGTGTCATCCGCCTGCTCCGATTCCTGGTCTTCCAGTTCAATGGAGACATCCTCGAGTTCAGAAGCAACAGGTTCTTCATAGTTCGTGGCGGTATCCTCAATTGCCGAGTCATCTGCCGCATACGCGCCAACAGGCAGCAGCGTTGTCAGCAGCATGACGACGACAAGGCACATTGACAGATACCTTTTCATTGTTCCTCTCGCCATGACAGTTTCTCCTTACATTTATTTTAAATTATCGATCAGATAATTTAAGTCCTCCTGCATTGCGTAGAAGCGGGTCTGCTCTGTCTCTTCCAAGCCAGAGTCTGCAGGCAGTTCCTCTACATGCAGATAAACATTTCGCTGGGTTCCTGTGTCATCCGTCAGGCAGCCAACAACCTCGCTGCTGTCATCACCAATTAAAACCTTGAACAATTCATAGGTTTCTTCTCCGCTCTTGGTTTCAAAGGTAACCGCAATCGTGTTTCCGTTCTGCTCCTGGCGAATGGTAACATACTCCTGCCAACGATCCGGATAATGCAGATCACCGTAGTCTGTATGAACGACTACATCTTCTGGAATCGTATCTGCAGAAACATTATCATTCTGCTCTTCCTGCACTTTGTCATTGCCGCATCCGGCCAATAGGCCACACAAAAGTGCAACGCATAACAAATAGCCTATCAGTTTGACTGGTGTCTTTCTTTTCATTCCATGACCTTCCTTTGTTTTTGATTTTGCTATATTCTTCAGGGCGTGTGCCCTAAAATCACAAGTATTCCGTGTATGGACGCTCGGTATCTAATTTCAAGTATCTGTGATGGCTTCTTTGCTTATCTGGCGGTGGATCTTGCCGATAGTCACCATACTTCTGCTTCAGATACGCATCACAGTCTTCCGGAAGACGGACAGGAAGCCCCTCGAATATGCCGTAGCTGCCATCGCCATATATTTCTTTTCTGTGGTATTCCAAGTGTCCCTGCCAGTTCCCGTGGTTTGCGATGACATTCGAAGATTCTACCGGCCATGCAGAGATCAATGCTGTATAGGCCGCAGCAGTTTGTGCGGTGTTTTTACCAAAGCCCAAAGCTCGCAGCGGATTCACAACCGCTTCTTTCCATCGCTCAGGACGAACACAGGGAATAGATAGCTTTCTGACAAACCAGGCTTTCTTGCGCTCCAGTCGTTCCTGCTCTTTTTTATCTTTCGGGTAACCATCCAGGGGGAAAATGTCAATGCTGATTCCATGGTTGATTGGAAGTGCCGCGACGCTTTCCTCAATGCAAGTCGTTTCTGAATCCCTCAATTTGCTGTAGATAGCAGGAAATGCAGGATCTGATTGAAAGTTTTGAAGGAAAAACTGTTTTGGAAGCAAAGCCGGAGCTTCCTTGCAGAAGCGTTCATAATCATTGCGGAATAGCGCGACATCGACATCATCATCCCAAGGGACAAAACCACCATACTTAACCGCCCCCAGCGCACTGCCACATACTAAGAAGTATTTCAACTGCAACCGATCACAGATCTGCGTGAAGATTTGAAGCATCTGGAACACTTTCTTCTGAATTGGGGTCATTCTCTAATCTCCTCATCATTGCACTGACCATTCCATCCACTACGCACAGAGCAAGGAAGAAGTTCAATGCACCTTCCCAAATTGGTTCAACAAAGCAATTGACATACGCGCCGATATACAGGAGCAGAAGAAGGTATCGCAGCGACGGAAGGATTTTTGGGTTTTTCCATATCACCGTCACATTGGCGAAGTTTTTAATGGAGTAAATCAGCAACAGGCAAAATGGAATAATTCCTGAAACTCTGCCAACATCCAACCACATGTTGTGGCGATATATCTGACTGGCTCGGCCACCCATCGGGTACTGAATCAATTCACGCAGTCCGATCCAAAAGCTTTGAAAGCGGAAAGAATCCGAATTTTCTAAGGATGCCCGCCGCTCATAGCGTGCCGCCAGATTTGTACTCAGGATATAATCCCTTATGGACAAGACATTGAAATGGTAGAGCAGAAACGCAATCAGGCTGATAGCGGCCATGATTCCAATACATTTCAAAACTCCGGCAATGCCTTGCTCGCTGTATGCGAATTGCAGTGCGGCAAGAATCACAATCAGCAGAAGAATTGCAAATTGTGTTCGTGTTCCCAGCATGAACATGTACTGAATTGTGGCAAGAAACAACGCAAGGAACAGGATCTTTACCGGGAGCCTTTTCTCGAACTTTACCGCATAGGGGGTAACTGAGATCGGCAGCGTATTTAGTGTGCCGGATCCCGTTGCAGCTTGATATGTACCTGTCCAGAAATCAATCAAACGGTATCGGTTATTTCCGATGTTGACCAGCATATTCAAGGTTGCGTAAGTTCCAAATCCGGCTGCCAGCGCCAAAATGCCATCTCGGATTTGTTTATCAGAACTTCCCTCAGCGATGAGCCAACCGATTGCGAATGCAACGACTGGCAGAATTCCATGGTGGTACACACCTGAGATTGTCCGCATTCCAATCATGGCATATGTCATGCCTGCAGATAGCAGCAGCCAAAAGCCTGGCGCATACAAGAAGTTAAAATAGATTTCTCTGCCAAGCATTCGCTGCCGCAACAGAGCTACAAACAGGAACACCAGCGGATATGCATATCCCCAATTGATCGCACCGAGCGTCAGCAGGAACAGAGGTACAATTGTCATGCGTCGCTTTGCTCCTTATGAATGAAGTCCAGGACCCGGCGCATTTGCACATTTCGATTTTTATTCTTCAGCACAAACTCTCTCCCTCTCGCGCCCATCGCATTCAGCTCTGACGGGCTTAATTTCCTGAGAGATTCCACCGTATCCCGAATGGAAGCAGCGCTCTCCTCTGGAATATAAGTTAAGAATGGATCATACTCTCCGGGTATCCCATCCAGACGAAACATCATGACCGGACGGCCGGATGCCATATACTCCATGGTCTTGGAGGGAAAGCTGTATTTCGTGTATTCGCCCTGATTGGTTCTTGGGTTGACAAGCACGGTTGCTTGCTTCTGCAACCGCACCGCTTCCTCATGTGGTAAAAAGCCGAAAAAGCGAATACGGGAATCCTGTGCTGCATACGTGCGAATTTCTTCCTCCATTTCACCGGAGCCGCACAGCCACAATTCAATATCAGGATCCGGTAACTCCTTCATCGCCTGGAGGAGCAATTCAATGCCATAGCGCCGGTTCAACCGTCCTGTATATAGCATGGAAAACGGTTGAGGCTTTGAAACCGGCGGTTCATCTGCAACATCTCCGCACATTCCCTCCATCACGAGGTATGGGCGATTGCCAACATGCAAAGGCATCGCCATTTGTTCCGTCAGGAGGATGAACCGATCTACCCTTGCCATAAAGTGATAAACAATTTTGCAGTGGATTCTCCGCAAGAGTTTCCTGAATGAAGAAACCCGGTGCATATCATAAAACTCGGGGATATCCGTAATCACTGCCGTTACTTTATATTCAGGCTTCAGTTTATTGACAGCCCACAAAAACGGAAGATATGCTGTGAAAATCAGGAGTTCTGATTCACGTGGATACTTCTTCAGCCACGCTCGTGCCTTCCACATTCGTATGAATTGTTTTACGAGCGGGATATTCCAACAGCCGACCTCGTGGCCGACTATGTTCCCACAGGACCAGTCTGTATCGTTCAGGTGAAAAATCTTGAAATTTTTAGGCCATGTTCCAACCGGCAAGGCATTGATAACAATCAGCGGTTCATCTATATTCGCATGGATTCCCTTGATCAAATTCCATTGAAAGTTATTCGCCGCATTGGAGACGCCTCGTTTTGATGCGGATATAATTTCCTGTTCCCGTTCCTCTGGGAACAATGGTCCCAAAATAATCATACAGATAGCTCCATCGCTTCTTGTTCCGTCAGTTTGTAAATTTGCTCTGCCAACCCGTCAATATCATTTTCTTTTACAATGTACTTTCCGCCTGCACTCTCAGGGCTGCCACCGACATCATAGGTGATGACTGGCGTCCCGCAGGCTCTGGCTTCCAAGTTCACCGTTGGGTATGTATCCTGATGCGTAGGATTGACGAACACGTCTGCCGCACTGTAGATTTCGGCCAACTCTCTGGGACTGGCTGTACGGGGCAGGGCCAGGATGCCTGGCAAGAGCCTACTTTTTTGCTTTTCCGTCACGCCTACCAGGACGATTGCAAATCGACTGTCCAGCTTTTCCCGCAGCCGGCAAAAATCGAGCAATCCTTTCTCCTTATCCCAAACGCTGGCTGCACCCAGAATAACTGTTTTCCCGTCCAACCCGTATTGTTCTCGAAAATCACTTGGTGTTGGCTTGAACAGGCTTTTATCGATCTGATTGTGTACTACTTCAACAGGGTATTCTTTTAAGAAACTTTGCTTCACTGTCCGGGCCAACCACTCCGATGGAACAATGATTGTCAAGTTCGCAAGGCCAGTAAAGCACGCCTGTTTCTGCCGGTAGTTCCTCTGCGTGTGATCCACCCCATATGTTTTGGGATATGCCTTCAACTGTGGACAATCTCCGCAGCCGGATTTCCAGCGGTCACATTTTGCGGCGCTGAAATGAGCACAATGTCCGGTAAATGCCCAGCAGTCGTGAAGCGTCCAAAGGATTTTGATTTGAGAATGCTCTTTCAACCATTTGAAGAGCAGTTCAATATTTAAATAGTAGCCATGCAGATTGTGTAGCCAAATCACATCCGGCTGAAAATGCTCGATTTGTGAAAGCAATCGCTGTGTTGCCGCTCTGGAGCCATACCCATTCAAATCGAATAAGCGCGTAATTCCTGCGTGAAACAGATAATCCGGCTTTGTGCCGATTCGAATCAATTGTGCTGCACCGTTATCTGCACATGTCCTTCCATATGCGGTAGCACATTCATGGCCCTCGTTTTTGAGCTGTTCACATTTATCTGCGATAATTCTGCCTGTACTTCCAAATCCGTAGACAGAGTTAATGAATAGGTATTTCATGAAAA
>ENA-OZAB01000612-OZAB01000612.1-human-gut-metagenome-genome-assembly--contig:-NODE-612-length-19008-cov-7.095921_pt1 | contig 19008 bp, 9 predicted proteins | sample MGYA00243297_ERZ653491 | MGnify/ENA primary metagenome ERZ653491 (study PRJEB26926, sample SAMN06165154) | human gut metagenome | biome: ENVO:00009003; feature: ENVO:2100002; material: ENVO:00002003... | reverse complement strand
GATGCCCACATCGGCCCGTTGGGAAGTTACGACTTCGCCGGAGATCCCCGTAAAATCGGTGCATTCTGCCGGGCCGATGTGGGCATCGGCCCCTACAGTTAAATGGGCAGGTGCCTACGGATTCGCATTGGATTTCCGCTTCTCGCTGCTGCCTGCCGCAACCTCTCAGGCGCTGCGCGCCAGCTCCCCTTGAAAGGGGAGCCTCGGGGTGCCGCTTACTCTTGGAACGGGACAGTTCCGTCGGGGAGGGTGAAGACGTCTTCAAACGTCTCGTCTCCGGCGGCCAAAATCTCGAGTCCGGTCTGGATGGCGTCATAAATCGTTTCGCCGCCGGATTTGAGGATGCTTTCGGTCAGAAGGCCGTAGCTGAGGCTGATCCAGCATTCGCGGCGGACAGTCCCTTCCTCCGAGGCGGCGAAGATCTGCTGGCCGGAATCATAGCGGTCGTCGGTGATGAATTCGCCGTCGGTGATGGAGGCGGGCGGCATGGCTCCGACCTGTTCATAGGTCGGGATACCGATCAGCTCGTCCATCGTCGCGTCCTGGGAGGCCGCAAGCGTGCGTACCGTTTCATCCCCGGCGTACCAGACATAGAGCGTCTCGCCGTCGGTCAGGATATGCTTTTCCCCGCTGGCGGTCGTCAGGACAGCGCACACGCGCGTGTCCGCGACCCAAAGCTCGGCGGATGTCTCGGATACAGCGCCGTTCATCTGGCGGGTGATAGTATAGGTCTGATGGTAATACTGCGGGCGGCGCAGGCTGCGCACGATGCTCTGCACGTTTTCGCGCGTGACCTCAAGCAGCGCAGGCTCATTTTCGTCGGGCTGAAGCTCCGGCTGGGTGCTCTGCGCCGCGTCCGGCAGGACGATGGCGTCGCGCTTGTTCTGCTGCATATTGCCGACAAACAGCGCGCCGATCACGACGATCACAGCCAGCGTCGCAAGAATGAACATCAGCAGCGTCCGTCTGTTTTTCTGGTTCTGCTCCGTCGTCCGTCACCGTCCTTTCGTTTTGCGTTCAATCAGGCGTTAAAATCGGCGGGCTTTTCCGCTGCGCGGCCAAAGTGCCACAAAATCGCCTGCACGATGCGTTCGCTTGCATGGCCGTCGCCGTAGGGGTTGACGGCCTTCGCCATACGCGCATACGCAGCGGGATCGTCCAGCAGCTCGTCCGCAAGCCGCACGATCTCGTCCTTTTCCACGCCTGCGAGCTTTGCCGTTCCGGCGGCGATGGCCTCCGGGCGTTCTGTTTCGCGGCGCATGACGAGGACAGGCTTGCCGAGGGCAGGCGCTTCCTCCTGCAAGCCGCCGGAGTCAGTCATGACCATATAGCAGCGGGCAATGAGATTGTGCATTTCCTCCACGTCGACCGGATCGATGAGGTGAATGCGGTCGTGGCCGCCCAGAATCGGGAAAACGCATTCGCGCACGACGGGACTCAGGTGGACGGGATAGACGACCTCCACATCGGGGTGCGTCTGCACGATCTCCAAAATGGCGTGCATGATGGCCTCCATGGGCTTGCCGTAATTCTCCCGCCGGTGGCAGGTGACGGCGATGATCCGGTGGTTCCGGAAATCCAGCTCGTTCAGAAGCGCCGTCGGGAAGACGAAATCGGGCTTCACGGTGTACTGCATGGCGTCGATGGCCGTGTTGCCGGTGATGAAGATATCGCCCATGATGGCCTCACGGCGGAGATTATCCGCGTTGGCCTTTGTCGGGGAAAAATGCAGATCGGCGATATCGCCGACGAGGGTGCGGTTCATCTCCTCCGGGAAGGGGGAGTATTTGTCCCAGGTACGCAGGCCGGCCTCGACGTGGCCGACCTTGACCTGATGGTAAAACGCGGCAAGCGCGCCTGCGAATGTCGTGGACGTATCGCCGTGGACGAGGACAAGATCGGGTTTGACGGTATCCAGAACGCTGTCCATGCCGAGAAGCGTCTTTGTGGTGATGGTGGAGAGCGTCTGGCGCTTTTCCATGATATGCAGGTCATAATCGCCCGTCAGCTGAAAGATCTCCATGACGGAATCGAGCATTTCCCGGTGCTGGCCGGTCAGGCAGACAATGCTTTCGATCTGCTCGCTGGCCTGCAGCGCCTTGACAAGCGGCGCCATTTTGATGGCCTCCGGCCTTGTGCCGAAGACGGACATGACTTTCATCTTATTCATGCGGTTCCTCCTGTTTTTCTTCCGGCTCGTCCTCCGACCGATCGTTCTTCGCGAAGATCAGCTTGAAGCCGATGGCGCTGACGATGAAGATCGCGGCAATGAGAATCAGCGCCTTGAGTTCGCCCGAGGACGTCAGCAGCACGGCGGCCAGCCCTAAAATGCCGGTCAGCATATAGGCGATGGCGACGGCCTGCTTCTGCGAGAAGCCCATGTCGATGAGGCGGTGGTGGAAATGGCCGCGGTCGGCCTTCATCGGGTTCTGGCCGTGGGCAATGCGGCGCAGGAAGGCAAAGCTGATATCAAAGATCGGGATGCCGAGGATGAGGAACGGCACGGCGAAGGAAATGATGGCGTACATCTTGAACAGACCCGTGATGGAAAGCGTGGCAAGGATATAGCCGAGGAAGGTCGAGCCGGTGTCGCCCATGAAAATCTTTGCGGGGTTCATATTATACGGAATAAAGCCGAGGCACGCGCCGAAGAGCGCGCAGAGGATGACGGCGATGTTGACCTCCTTCACCATGAGCGCCACGACGATCAGGGATGCTGTCGAGATGGCGGACACGCCGACGGCGAGGCCGTCGAGGCCGTCGATGAAATTGACGGCGTTGGTGATGGCGACGATCCAGATGATCGTGACGGGGATGGACAGCCAGCCGAGATTGAGATAGGTTGCCTCGGAGAAGACGTTGGGGTTGGAGACGAACTGGATCGTGCAGCCGTGCCAGACGGCGACGCCCGCGGCGGCGATCTGGACAAACAGCTTCGGCAGCGCCTTGAGCGCCATGATATCGTCCAGAACGCCGAGAATAACGATCATGATGGAGCCGAGCAGAATGCCCTGCATCTGCCGGTCGATGTCCGCAAAGACGAGAACCGACAGTAAAAACGCCAGAAAGATCGCCAGACCGCCCATGCGGGGAATGGGGACCTTGTGCATGCGGCGGTTATCCTTGGGCACGTCGATCGCACCGACCTTGCAGGCCAGCGCCTTGACCATCGGCGTGGACGCGAACGACACAGCAGCAGCGACAAGCATCGCCAGCAGCATATAAACGACTTGTTTTGTTGTCATAATGATTGATTAACCTTGTTGGAGGCCGACGTTCTGCTCATGTAGGGGCCGATGCCCACATCGGCCCGGCAGAATATGGCCGTTTTTACGGAAATCTACGGCGAATTCGCAGCTTCCCAACGGGCCGATGTGGGCATCGGCCCCTACAGGGAAGCAGCAGACTCCGTGCGTTACCGCGCGACGAAGCCGACTTTTTTGTAGACCTTGCGGAGGGTCTTGTTGGCGAGATAAGATGCGCGCTCAGCGCCCTCCTTGTAGATGCTTTCCAGATACGCCTTATCGCCAAGCATCTGCTCGGTTTTTTCGCGGATGGGACGGACAAGCTCGACAACGGCTTCGCCGACGGCGGGCTTGAAGACGCCGTAGCCCTGATCCGCAAACTCGGCCTCGGCCTGCTCGATGGTCTTGCCGGTGGCGGCGCAGTAAATCGTAAGAAGATTGGAGATGCCGGGCTTATTGTCTTTGTCAAAACGGACAGCCGTCTCGCAGTCGGTCACGGCGCGCTTGAATTTACGCATGATATCCTCCGGCTTGTCCATGAGGAACACGCAGCCGTCGGGGTCGGACTTGGACATTTTATTGTCCGGGTTGCCGAGGCTCATGATGCGCGCGCCCATCTTGGGGATGAACGCCTCGGGGAGCTTGAAGGTATCGGGGAAGGAATTGTTGAAGCGCGCGCCGATGTCACGGCAGAGCTCGACGTGCTGGCGCTGATCCTCGCCGACAGGGACAAGGTCGGTCTGGTAGAGCAGGATATCGGCGGCCATGAGTACGGGATAGGTAAAGAGGCCTGCGGTGATATTATCTGCGTGCTGCTGCGATTTCATTTTGAACTGCGTCATGCGCGACAGCTCACCGAACTGCGTATAGCAGCCAAGCACCCAGGAAAGCTCCGCGTGCTGTGGCACATGAGACTGAATGAACATGATGTTCTTCTGCGGGTCGAGTCCGCAGGCGATATACTGCGCGAGCTGCTCCAGACTTCTGCGGCGCAGATCAGCCGGGACCTGCCGGACGGTAATGGCATGCATATCGACGATACAATAGACGCACTCATATTCGTCCTGCAAAGCGACCCAGTTTTTGATCGCCCCCATATACGAGCCGAGCGTCAGATCGCCGCTGGGCTGGATGCCGGAAAAGATACGTTTTTTTTCGTCCATGATACGTCCTTCTTTCTATTCGATAGATGCGCATATCATAGCACAAACCGCCGGAATGCGCAATCAATGATTGACTGTTTCTGAAAAAAACTATATAATAACCATACTTTTATATTGGAGGAACACGCATCATGGATTTTTTTGAGCAGATGGAAGCGCGCATCCCGCACGGCGAGGTTCGCACCCGCTTTGCTCCGAGCCCCACGGGCTATATGCACGTCGGCAACCTGCGCACCGCGCTCTATACATGGCTGATTGCCCGCCGCCACCACGGCAAGTTCATTCTCCGCATTGAGGACACCGATCAGGGCCGTCTGGTCGAGGGTGCAGTCGACGTGATCTACAAGACAATGGCCGAATGCGGCCTGACGCACGACGAAGGGCCGGACGTCGGCGGGCCGGTCGGGCCGTATGTGCAGTCCGAGCGGCGCGACCTGTTCGGCAAATACGCGAAGCTGCTGTGCGAAAAGGGCGGCGCATATTACTGCTTCTGCCAGAAAGGCGACGAGGAAGACGCTGGAAGCGAGACGGGCGAAATCAAAAAGCACGTCTGCGCCTGCCGCGATCTGCCGCTGGACGAAGCAAAGAAGCGCGTGGAGGCGGGCGAACCGTTCGTCATCCGCCAGCGCATCCCGCATGAGGGCACGACGACGTTCCACGACGCGTCCTTCGGTGATATTACGGTAGAAAACAAGGAGCTGGAGGATCAGGTGCTGCTGAAATCCGACGGCCTGCCGACGTACAACTTTGCAAACGTCGTCGACGACCATCTGATGGGCATTACGCACGTCGTACGCGGCAGCGAATATCTGTCCTCCGCACCGAAATACAATCTGCTGTACGAAGCCTTTGGCTGGGAGATCCCGACATATGTCCACTGCTCCCCTGTCATGCGCGACGCGCAGCACAAGATGTCCAAGCGCCACGGCGACCCAAGCTATGAGGATCTGATCCGCGAGGGCTATCTGACCGAGGCTGTGCTGAACTATGTGGCGCTGCTGGGCTGGAGCCCGAAGGGCGAAAACGCGGAGCGCGAATTCTACACGCTCTCGGAGCTGGCCGAGATTTTTGATATTTCCGGCATTTCGAAGTCCCCTGCCGTGTTCGATATCAACAAGCTGCGCTGGATGAACGCGGAATATATGAAAAAGCTCAGCCCCGAGGCATTTTTCGCCAAGGCCGAGCCGGTTCTGAAAACAGTCATTACGAATCCCGCGATTGATCTGAAGGCCGTCGCCGCGCTGGTGCAGCCGCGCTGCGAAATTCTGTCCGATCTGCCGGAGCGTGTGGACTTTATCGACAGACTGCCGGAATACTCCACGGAGCTGTATGTCCACAAGAAGTCCAAGACGACGCTGGAGAACAGCCTCTCCTCCCTGCGTGAGATTCTTCCGGTGCTGGAATCGCTGGAGGTCTGGACGAACGAAGGTCTGTATGAAGCGCTCGTCGCGCTGGCGGCGAAGCTCGAGCTCAAGAACTCCGTCGTGCTCTGGCCGCTGCGCGTAGCCGTATCCGGCAAGGCCTCGACCCCAGGCGGCGCTACGGAGCTGTGCGCGCTGCTTGGAAAAGAGGAATCCATTGCGCGTGTAAAGGCAGGCATTGCACTGCTGGAGAAATCATAAAAAAAACGCCCGTATCGAAGCCACCTTCCCTTGCGTTCAAGGAAGGGCTTTGATGCGGGCATTTTGTAGGGGCTGATGCCGGTCACAGCCGTTCGCGACGAAGGAGCGTTACGGATGTGGGTCTGCCGCTTGCCGGTACACATCGGCCCGTTGGGAAGCTGCGAATTCGCCGGAGATTTCATAAAAATCAGTGCATCCTGCGGGCGGACAGAGTCGTCCGCCCCTACGGGATACGTGAGAAAATGAAGTTTCGCTGTAGGGGCCAACAACTCTGTCGGCCCAGTGGGAAGTTACGGATTTGCCGAAGACTTCCGTAAATACGGTGCACTCTGCCGGGTCGATGTGGGCATCGACCCCTACGCTGGCGCGGTGGAGCCTTTATTCTGCTTATTTCGTTTATGAGACCCGCAGTCGCAGTAGGGGCCGCCGGAGGCGAGGGTGTATTCGCGCACGGCGATCACGCCGGGAAAATCGAGGTTATAGATCCTGCAGGAGCCGTTGTCGCAGCTGCGGCCCGTGTCGTCCAGTCCGCAGCCGAGGTTGACGACCGCCGCGTTCGGATGTTCGCGCAGATAGTCCCGCACCTCCCATGCAAGGTCGTTCTGGCGCATGGCGGCCTCCAGAAAGCCGAACTGCTGCATGAGGCTCTTGGACTTCTGGGACAGAAGCGAAAAATCGTAATCGATCTGATCGATCAGGCACAGGGCCGTCTCGTCGCGGTAGAGATTCGGATATAATTCCGAGCACATTTTCCGCCCGTAGAGCGGAATGACGAGCGTTTCCTGCACGGTATTCTTCTCAATATGGTATTTCATAGCTTCCTCCGTATCAGTTAGTTGCATCTAACCGTTGTGCTGTCAAAACACCGCCGGGGCGGTTTTTTTATTTTGACACAGCTTTCGGCTTTTTTCAAGAGGGTGGGACAAATGCGGTATATTTTTTTCAAACCGCTTGCAAATCACGCCCATATCGTGTATAGTAGCAGACGGAAAAGCACAAGATTTTGCTTTTTCTAACAATTTGATATTGCCATCCGATGTACAGTAACCGAAGCACGCCGCAGGGCAGGCTTCGGCGCAAGAGAAAGGGAAAACCACTCGACCGGAGCTGTGCGCACAAGACCGTTCCGAAGCAGCGAAAGCTGTCTGGACGAAAGTCAGTCATTGCGGAAGCGATTCCGTGAGAAGACAGGAAACGGGCGCGGAAACAGAGGTTCTGTTTCCAGAGTGCAAGTCAGAAGAACTGCTGTCTGCGCCGCATTCGCGGCGGAAAGGATGAATGCGTGGGACGAGCTCTGCCTGTAGCATTCGGAACAGGTGCGCCGTTTTTCCTCACAGGAAAAGCAGCGTATTTTGTTTCTGTGGAGATCCGCCCGCCATTTTGTCAAGAATGGCGGACTTTTGTTTCTCCCAAAGCCGTCTGCGCCCCCTGTTTCCGCTCTTATTTAATAAGGAGCTTGCGATAGATATTTTGATTCTGGAGGAAAAATGTATGAAGAAACGAATTCTGAGCCTGCTGCTCGTACTCGTGATGCTGCTGAGCCTGCTGCCCGCAGGCGTTCTGGCAGCAGAGGGCGATGTCAGCGTCACACTGTCCGGTATGCACGACGCACAGGTCAAGTCCCTGAAGCTGTATACCTACATGGACGGCGTGAAGGGAGCGGACGATCTGCTGGCTGAAAAGACAGCCGCAGACGGCGCGTATACCATCGACCTTGCGCCCGGCGCTTACTGGGTTGACGGTTACGACGCAAACGGCGACTGCAACGGCGGCGTATCCATCAACGTCAGCAGCGACAGCAGCAGCTTCAAGCTGCAGCGGATGTATCAGATCTCCGTCAACCCCAGTTCATGGGTTAAGGACACAGACTATACTCTTTCGCTGCGCGTAACCGACGCCTCCGGTGCAGAGCGTAAGGCGGAGTTTGGCTCGGCCGTAAATTGGGGCAAGACCTACACAAGCTGCCTGTTTGTCGTTGGTGATACAGTCAGCGTGACAGCCACGCCGAACGCGGAAACGCATCCGAACTACAACCCGGCTACCGCTTCCAAGACCCCGACAATGAACGACAGCCTCAGCCTGACCTGCAAGGAATTCGTCACGGTCACGGTCACAGCGCCGAAGGGCTCGACCATCGACGCCGGTACGCTCGCAAAATACTATGTGTTCAGCTTCCTTGAGCCGTTCGCGCGTTCCGTCGAGGACGGCACGGCCACGTTCCATCTCGACAAGAACACGGATTACTTCTACCGTGTCCGCCATCCGCAGGGTGCAACATACTGGAACTACGTCAGACTGAGCGCCGACGCAGCGTACACGATCACGGAAGAGGATCTCGGCCTGACCGGTGATTTCAGCAAGAGCACGATCTATCATTTTGAAAACAACGTCTACGACCGTGCAGGCATTTACCTGAACATCAACACCAAGGGCTATAAAAACATGGCCGTTGGCGATACGTTCGAGCTCAACTCCTTCCGCAACTGGTTCGCGATCGAAAGCTTTATGAACGCCAAGGTCGCACTGCCGGAGATGCACTATCAGGTCATCGATGTGAACGGCAATGCCAGCGACGTCGTGACCATCACGCCGAACGCGCTGAACAGCAACGTCGCCGTGATGGAGGCCAAGCACGAGGGCACGGCAATCGTGCTCGTAACCTATGACGCAATGACCCATATGGCTGGCCAGACCAGCACGGCCTCACATCGCTTCTCCGCCATCTGGCCGGAGTTGACGGGCGTGTTTGTCGTGAATGTCGGCGCGGACGGCAGCGCCATCCAGACCAATATGAATCTTGACCGCATGGACGCGGTCATCGAGAAGGATGAGGCGAAGCAGCTCGACGCGGAGCATGACATTCTGTTCTACACTGGAACAGAGGGTGCAAGTTACAGCTTCAAGCCCGAAGCGGGCTGCACCGTGAGCGTCCTGCGCCCCACCGTGACCGCTGCGTCTATGACGTATTCCGGCGGCTTCACAAACACTGGCGTCACAACCGCTGAAGACGGCACTGTGACCGTCAGCGGTCTGATCACCGGCCGCAATATCATCAAGGTCACGAAGGGCGGCCTTTCGACCTATCAGGTCGTGACGGCACGCGGCGTGAGCTACAAGTTTGTCAACGCGGAGGGCACGGAGCTGACGCAGGAAGAGCTGGCTGCCATCAAGCCGGGCGATTCCGTCACGATCCAGTTCTCCAACCTGATCAGCCCCAAGGAAAAGCTTTCCGGCGCGTATAACTTCAACTTCTCCCTGTATATGCAGGGCCCGGACGGCACCTTCTTCAAGAGTGATCCCGGCGGAAACTTCGGCGTTTATGACTTCAGCGGCAACCCTGAGCGGCAGAAGCTGACTGTCACCATCCCGAAGTTCTGGGCTGAGGAGACCTACACGCTGAGCGGCGCGGTCAAGCAGGCGGGCTGGCCCGGCGTTCCGACGCACCGCGGCATCACCTATGCTGTGGGCACGAATCCCGGCTTCGACGCGCCCAAGACGGCAGGCATTCTCAGCCGTCTGCCGGAGATCACGATCCCGGTCGTAAAGCTCGACTTCCTGACCGGCAAGCTGAGCTTCCAGGATCAGAACGGCACGGCCATTGACCGCAAGAATCTGACCGTCACGCTGGCGGACAGCGCAGGCAACGGCATTGCGGTCGCGGAAGACGGCACGTTCAAGGCTTATGCCGAGGAATACTTCTACACCGTTTCCGGCGCTGGCGTTGAATATGCCACTGGAAGCGTCACCATGACGGAGGAAGGCTCCAACGAATTCACCATCACCCTGCAGGCAACCGCAGCGGGCGCATGGGACGGCAAGACGCAGACCGAACCGCAGACCGACGAAAACGGCGTTTACCAGATCGGCACCGGCGCGGAGCTGGCATGGTTCGTCGCGAAGAGCAAGGACGCGGACGTCTCCGGCGTTCTGACGGCCGATATCAACCTCGGCAAATACGCATGGCTGAACATCTCCTCCAGCAAGAAGGTCGTGCTTGACGGCGCAGACTTTGAGATCACCGGCCTGAACGCCACGGCTGGCCTGTTTGCGCAGATCGGCTCGAATTCCTACATCCATGATCTGACCATCCGCGGCGCAGTTTCCGGCAAGGGCAGCGCAGGCGCGATCGCCGGCTATGCCAGCGGCACTGCTCCGAAAATCGCGAACTGCTTCAACTACGCAGTCATCACCTCTACCGGCAACAACGTCGGCGGTCTTGTGGGATACACCTATCAGAACGCCGTGATCGAAAACTGCGCGAACTTCGGCGCTGTCACCGGCGGCAGCAGCGTCGGCGGCATTATCGGCGGCACAGTCAGCAACGGCTCGACCATCACCGGCTGCTATAACACCGCAGAAATTTCCGCGACCGGCAGCAAGGCCGGCGGCATCATCGGCGGCACCAGCAGCGAAATGACTGTTACAAGCTGCTACAACACCGGCAAGATCTCCGGCACGGCCTCCGGCGGCATCGCAGGCGAGGTCAAGGGCAATGTGAACTGGAGCGGCACTGTGCAGGGGAAAATCACCATCTCCAGCTGCTACTCCACCGGCGAAGCGGGCAGCGCCGTATTCGGCACGGTTGACACTGCTTCCTCCGAGATCTCCAAGTGCTATTATCTGAACACGCTGAACGCGGACGCGAACGCAGAAGCGCTGAACGAAGCTGACCTCAAGGACGCCGACCTGTCCGACGCGTTCGGCCCGGTCTGCGGCGGCTATCCCGCGCTCAGATGGCAGACCGATGTGACCTTCCACGAAGCAGCTGGCGAGGGCACAGTCACGGCTCCGCTGTGCACTGTGAAGGGCTACACCAGCTACTCCTGCAGCAAGTGCGGCAAAAGCTACCGCACGGCTTATACCGCACCGCTCGGCCACGACTTCTGCGAGGATCTGGACGGCAGCGACAACAGCTGTGTCCTGACGGCTCCCACCTGCACGCAGCCGGGCAAGATCGTCCGTACCTGCCGCAGAGACGGCTGCTCGGAAACGAAGGAAGACATCGTTCCCGCCAAGGGCCATACGCCCAAGGACGGCACCGAGCAGGTCTTCACCGGCTATAAGACCTACGAATGCGCCGTCTGCGGCGAAACCTACACGGTCTGGGACGACGACCGCCTCGGCCATGTTTCCTACCCCGAGCAGACTGTCACCTCTATCAGCGTTTCCGACAACGGCAATTACCCCTGGGTCTACAATGCCGATCTGGACCGCTTTGAAAGCAGCAACCAGAATCAGGACAAGACCAGCTCCACGACCTCGTTTGCCTTTACGCTGAGCGCACCCACCGTTCTGCGCTTCGGCTACGGCGTTTCCTCGGAAAACGGCTATGACAAGCTGACCATCACGCTCGCAGCCGACGGCGGCAGCACGGAAACGCTGGCCGACGCTGTCAGCGGCGAGAAGAGCGGCAGCATCAAAAAGCAGCTCGGAGCCGGCAGCTACACGCTGACGCTCTCCTATGTGAAGGACGACGCCTCCAAGGGCGGCTCGGATATGGCGTATGTCAGCGTTCTGACGCTGGCCGGCATGGCCCGCGTGATCGTGGAGAACACCACGTTCCCGAAGGCGGAGGGCGCTGTCTGGGAAGGCACGCTGACCGACACCTGGATCGAGCTGACCGACGAATCGACCATGATGGGCTGCGTTGTGGAAGCACTGGATGGCCACACCGTTGTCGGCGCGGAAAGCAACTACATCTCCTCCATTGACAACTTGAAGGCGTTTGACGGCGGTACCATGTCCGGCTGGATGGGCACACTCAACGACTGGTTCACAAACTTTGGCTTTGGTGAATTTACCGTTGCAAAGGGCACGCTCTGCGCGGGCGACGAGATCCGCATCATGTACACCCGTACCGTTGAGGATCTCGGCGGCAGCTTTGGCAGCACGGATACCCGCCTCAAGGCGCTCACGTTCAGCACCGGTAAGCTGGCGCCCAAGTTCAGCGGCGACACCTTCACCTACACCCTGACTGTGCCGGAAGGCACGACCTCGCTGCTCGTCACACCGACGGCGGCAAACAAGAACTATCAGGTCCGCGCCTATCTCGGCACGCAGGCTACGGGCCGCGAATATTCCCGCACGTCCCTGATCCCCATCGCAAATGGCAGCGTCATCACCGTCGTCTGCGCAGACGACAGCTGGCCCACCATGAATGAAACGAGCGACGGCAAGCGCACTTATACCATCAACGTAGTGTTCGGCACAGCTCAGTCCTCTGACGCAGGCGTTGCGTCCGTCAAGGTCGCGGATGTTGAGGCAGCCGCGGGTGAGAACAACGCCTACACCGTCACTGTACCCTACGGCACGGCTATCACGGCAGACAGCTTTGTTATTGCGCTCTCCGACAACAAGGCCGGCGTCACCGCAGGCCCGACCGAGGGCGAAAGCGGCGTCTGGAGCTTCACCGTAACCGCTGAGGACGGCACTGCTGTGACCTACACCGTCACTGTGACCGTCGCGGAAGCGCCGAAGTCCTCTGACGCAGGCGTGACCTCCGTTTCCGTCGCGCACACCCCGGCCTCGAAGACCGGTGAGACAGCCTACACGGTCAAGCTACAGACGAACGCCGAGGTTACGGCAAACAGCTTCCAGATCGTTCTGTCCGATGAAAAGGCCAGCGTCTCCGCTCCCACAGCCAACGGCGATGTCTGGACGTTCACCGTTACCGCCGAGGACGGCACGACCACCGCAGCGTATACCGTCACCGTGACCCGCAGAAGCGCATCTGAGACGACCCCACTGCGGACGGTTACGCTCTCCATGCTCAGGGCAAGCCTGGAGGATACGACAACGCGCAGCTTTACGCTGCATCAAACAGCGGGCAGCAATGTGCTGACTTCTCCGTATCGAATCGTTTCTGGCGCATCCGGGATTCAGTTCCAGGTTAAGGTATCCTACAATACGGCATATTCCGCCGTATATGCCTTCACGACGACCGACGGAACTGCAAAAGCAGTGGACGCCCCGCACGCGAAGAATATTGCCATCATCAATCCCGATCTTTCCGGCAGTCTGGTCGCGGTCATTACGCTGACGAACAAGACCGACGCCTCCGACGTCTGGGTCTACGAGCTGCGTATGCCGACCGAGGCGAACCATGCCCCCAGGCTGAAGGACGGCGTAATCACCCCGGCTGCGGCCTCGATCAACCTTGGCGAAAGCTATCAGTTTGATATGACGCAGATCTTTGAGGACGAGGACGCCTACGATAAGCTCACCTACCGCGTCTGGCGTGATGCCGAGAATCCGTTCTATGTACCGGCCTCCTACACATATACGCCCAGCGCTGCCGGTACGTATACGCTCGTCTTCAAAGCAAGCGACGGCAAGGCAGAATCTCCGGAATACAAGTTCGTTCTTACTGTGATCGACCCGAACGCGAAGTCCTCTGACGCGGGTGTTGCGTCCGTCAAGGTCGCAGGCGTTGAGGCAGCAGCCGGTACGGCTGAAAACAGCTACTCCGTAACGCTCCCGGCTGGCACGGAGGTCACGGCAGACAGCTTCGAGATCACACTTTCCGACATCAAGGCCACGCTTACCGGCCCGGCCAAGGGTGAGGACGGCGTCTGGACGTTTACTGTGACCGCTGAGGACGGCACTGCCGTGACCTACTCCGTCACGGTCACGGTGAAAGAGGCCAAGACGATCCACGCGACCATTTCCATGCAGGCAGAAAATATGTTTATCATGGTTCCGACCCGCGTGGAAGTCTCCAGCGATCTCGCCGAACGCTATGGCTACGCTGATGATGTCACAGACGGCGTTTCCGCGCTGGACGTGCTCGTCAAGTACCATGAACTCACCTTCGGTGAGGACTTCACGAAGGACAGCAAGAGCGATTATCTCGTCGTCAGCAACGGCACGATCACCACGGTCAACGGAGAAAAAACCTCCGCGTTCAGTTTCGCGGTCAACGGCGAGTTCCCCTGCGACAAGAACGGCGAATACAACACGCAGTACGGCTACACCGGCTACACCATCAGCCAGACCCCCGTTGCGGAGGACGGCACCGTTGAGTTCTTCTTCTATCAGGACACCAGTATGTACATGGACTACTATACGTGGTTCACGGATACGGACGGAAACCGTCTGGATACCTTTACGGTTCAGGCCGGAACCGACTTCACGCTCGGTATGGACGGCTATATGTACGCCTACGGCGGCGGTCTGAAGCCCGAGGACCGTGTAACGCACGGTGCGGCGCTCGATCCTGAGGACATCCAGATCTGCACAGTCGGCGAAGACGGCACGCTCACGCCGGTCGAGGGCAAGGTCATCGGCGAAAATGGGCAGGTCACGCTCTCGTTTGCCGCCGCAGGCAGCTATGTTCTGTCCGCAATGGGCGACGAGTTCACCAACATTTTCTCCCCGTGGCTCCCCGTCACGGTCACAGCAGCCCCGAAGTCCAATGACGCGAATGTCAGCAGCATCACCGTTGCGGGCGTTGAGGCCACAGCCGGCGAGAACAACACCTACACCGTTACCCTCCCCTACGGCACGGACGTTACAGCGGGCAGCTTCGTGATCGTCACAAGCGACGCAGGCGCGACTGTCGGCGCTCTGACGAATGAAGGCAATGTCTGGACGTTCACCGTCACCGCTGAGGATGGCGTGACCTCCAAGACCTACACCGTCACCGTTTCGTTCACCGAAGCCCCGAAGTCCAATGACGCGGGTGTCAGCAGCGTCACCGTTGCGGGTTTCAAGGCTGTGGCCGGTGCGAACAACAGCTACACCGTCACGGTTCCCTATGGCACGGTCGTCAAGACCGGCAGCTTCGTGATCGTCACGAGGCATCCGCGCGCGGCTGTCAGCGCTCTGACAAACACCAGAAATATCTGGAGCTTCACCGTCACCGCTGAGGACGGCGTGACCACCGCAGTCTACACCGTCACGGTCAATACCGCCGCGCTTCCGGAACCGATCACTCCGGGTGTCGACAATAAGAAGCCCGCTTCGAAGCCCGAGGTCAAGCTTCCGTTCACCGACGTTTCCACGTCCGACTGGTTCTATGACGACGTTGCGTTCGTATACGAAAACGGCCTGTTCTCCGGCACGGACAGCAGAAGCTTCAGCCCGAACGCGTCCATGACGCGCGCCATGCTCGTCACGGTTCTCTACCGGCTCGAGGGCGAACCCACCGTCACAGGCAGAAGCAGCTTTACCGATGTGCGTTCCGGCGCGTATTACGAAAAGGCTGTCATCTGGGCAGCCGCCAACGGCATCGTCACCGGCACGGACAGCACCTCCTTCTCCCCCGACGCCAAGGTCACGCGCGAGCAGCTTGCCGCGATCCTGTACCGCTATGCGCAGTACAGGAAGCTGGACACCGATGCGAGCGCAAAGCTGAACAGCTTCACCGACGCGGGCAGCGTTTCCGCCTATGCCAGCGAGGCGCTCGGCTGGGCTGTCTCGGAGGGCCTGATCAACGGTGCTTCCGGCAAGCTCATGCCGAAGGGCGACGCGACCAGAGCACAGGTCGCCGCGATCCTCCACCGGTTTGTGAAAAATGTACTGAACTGACCTCATAATCCCAATTTGCAGCACAGGACTGCCCCCCCTTTTTGGGGGGGCAGCCCTGCGTGCTGTATTTCAGAGCATATCTGAAAGCCGGTAAACCAGACCGGCAGCAGCTGTTGCGCCACTGGACAGATTACCGGTTTTCAGATATACTTGAAATGATACAACACATATGGAGTTGAATTGCGTGAACGTCTGGAAAACAAATAAAAAGGCCGCCGTCTGGGCGGTGCTGGCGCTGGTGCTGACGGCTGCGCTGCTGACCGGGTGCGGAGCGCCGCAGGCCGGGCCGAGCTATCACTGCACCGTCTCCATTTCCTGTGCATCGATTCTGGAGCACATGGAGCTTTGCAGCGAGGAAAAGCGGGAGCTGGTGCCGGAGGACGGCTGGCTGCTGGAGTCTGTAGAGGTCAGCTTTCAGGAGGGCCAGAGCGCTTTTGACGTTTTGCAGCAGGTCTGCCGGGAGAATAAACTTCATCTGGAATTTTCCACGACGCCGGTTTACGGCTCGGCTTACATTGAGGGCATCGGGAACCTCTATGAATTTGACTGCGGGGCGGAATCCGGCTGGATGTACGCAGTGAACGGCTGGTTCCCGAATTACGGATGCAGCCAGTATGCGCTGCAGGACGGAGACACGGTCACGTGGGTTTATACTTGTGAGCTGGGCAGGGACGTCGGCAGCGGCGGCTGGACAGAGGGCGAATGAGAAACAAAGACACTTTTTCGGGATATCATCCCGTGATCAATTTTCTATATTACGCACTGGTGCTGCTGTTTTCGATGTGCCTGATGCACCCGGTCTATCTGGCGGTTTCTCTGACGGGGGCGCTGGCCTACGATATTCATCTGAAAGGCCGGAAAGCGGTGCGGTTTGCCGTCATGGGGCTTCTCCCTATGGCGGCGCTTGCCGCGCTTCTGAACCCGGCGTTTAACCATGAGGGCGCGACGATTCTGACGTATCTGCCCTCCGGGAATCCGCTGACGCTCGAATCCATGCTCTATGGTGCGTCGGCAGCGGTCATGCTGGCAAGCGTCGTATTGTGGTTTTCCAGCTACAACGAGGTTATGACTTCGGACAAGTTTGTGTATTTATTTGGACGCGTGATCCCGGCGCTGTCGCTTGTTTTGTCCATGGCCCTGCGGTTCATTCCGAAGTTCAGGGCGCAGATGCAGACGGTTTCGGAGGCGCAGGCTTGTATCGGACGCGATACGAAAAACGGAAGCGTATTCCGCCGCGTTGGGAACGCCGTCAAAATCTTCTCAATCATGGTCACATGGTCGCTCGAAAATGCCATTGAAACAGCGGACTCCATGCGCTCACGCGGCTATGGCCTGCCGGGGCGCACGGCATTTTCGATCTATCGTTTTGACGACCGGGACAAGGCCGCGCTTGCGTGGCTGGTTTTCTGCGGGGCGTATCTCATTTCCGGCTGGATGGCGGGCGGAACGTATTTCCGGTATTATCCGACGGTGAAGGCCGCCGCATGGACGCCGATGACGGTGAACTTTATGCTCGTGTATCTTGCTCTGGTGCTGACGCCGGTGATTCTCGACCGAAGGGAGGACAGACAGTGGACGTCTTTACAATCCGAAATTTAACGTTTGCATATCCCGAGCAGGAAAAGTACGCAATTTCCGACCTGTCGCTGTCCGTCCGTCCGGGAGCGTTTCTGGTGGTCTGCGGTCCGTCCGGTTGCGGGAAATCGACGCTGCTGCGGCAGTTAAAAACCGTCCTTGCGCCGCACGGACGAAGGAGCGGTCAAATCCTGTTTGACGGAAAGAATCTTGATGAACTTTCCCAGCGCGAACAGGCTGAAAAAATCGGCTTTGTGCAGCAAAGCCCGGAGAATCAGATCGTCACGGATAAGGTCTGGCACGAGCTGGCGTTCGGGTTGGAATCGCTCGGCTATGACACACCGACGATCCGCCGCAGAGTGGCGGAAATGGCGTCATTTTTCGGCATCCAGACATGGTTTTATAAGTCTGTTACAGAACTGTCCGGCGGACAGAAGCAGCTTCTGAATCTTGCGTCTGTGATGGTGCTTCAGCCGAAGGTGCTGATTCTCGACGAGCCAACAAGTCAGCTTGACCCGATTGCAGCGTCGGACTTTTTGGCAACGCTCGGCAAGATCAACCGGGAGCTTGGCACGACGATTATTCTGACCGAGCATCGCTTGGAAGAAGCGTTTTCCTTCGCGTCGCGCGTGGCGGTCATGGACGGCGGCAGACTGCTTTGCAGCGGAACGCCTGCCGAGGTGGGCGCGGAATTAAAATCCAGCGGGAACGCGATGTTTTTGGCCATGCCGGCCGCCATGCGGATATGGGCGGCGACGGATTCCAAGGCAGTTTGCCCCATTTCTGTCTGTGACGGGCGAAACTGGCTGCTGGAATACGCAAAAACGCACGAGTTGAAGCCGATTCCGGAAGAAAATAAAAACGCGCCGGACACGGAAACCGTTGTCTCGGCGCAGGAAATCTGGTTCAAATACGATAAGGACTTGCCCGATGTGGTCAAGGGTTTATCCTTGGAACTGCACAAAGGTGAATTTCTGGCCCTGCTCGGCGGCAACGGCACGGGCAAGACCACCACGCTCAAGCTGCTGGCAAGTCTGAAAAAGCCGTATCGCGGGGAACTGAACATCACCGGCAGCGTCGGAATGCTGCCGCAGAATCCGCAGACGCTGTTTGTAAAAGCCACGGTGCGCGAGGACTTATTGGAGATCATACCAAAATCCGAACGGAAACCTGAGCGTCTCGCACAGGTCGTTTCGCTCTGCAAGCTGGCGGAGCTGCTTGACCGCCATCCCTACGATCTTTCGGGCGGCGAACAGCAGCGCGCGGCGCTGGCGAAAATCCTGCTTCTGAATCCGGACATTCTACTCCTTGACGAACCGACGAAGGGACTTGACGCGGAGTTCAAGCAGACGTTCGGGCAGATTCTGCGGACGCTGCGAGCGTCCGGCGTGGCGATTCTGATGGTCAGCCATGATATCGAATTCTGCGCGAAGTATGCCGAACGCTGCGCCCTGTTTTTTGACGGCAATATCGTCACCGAGGCTGCGCCGCGCACGTTTTTCAGCGGCAACAGCTTCTACACGACCTCCGCAAACCGCATTGCACGCGACGTGCTGCCGGAAGCCGTTACACCCGAAGACGTGATCGCCGCCTGCGGCGGAGCGGTCGCGCCGGAACCGGCGCTGCCGGAGTATCAGCGTATTCCGCCTGCACCGGAAAAGGAAGCGCAGGTTCTGAAAAAGCTCCCGGTCTGGCGCAAGGCGCTTGCCGCCGTATCCGGTATCGTGTCGCTTGTGCTGATGATCCAGGCCATCGGCATGACCGATCTGACAAAGCTTGTGGACGCAGGCGGACTGACAGGTCTTGCGGGCAGCCAGATGAGGCTCTACGGCATTCTGCTTCTCTCGCTGCTCGTGTTTGCGCTGTCCATTGGCC
>ENA-OZAB01000610-OZAB01000610.1-human-gut-metagenome-genome-assembly--contig:-NODE-610-length-19027-cov-7.646479_pt1 | contig 19027 bp, 23 predicted proteins | sample MGYA00243297_ERZ653491 | MGnify/ENA primary metagenome ERZ653491 (study PRJEB26926, sample SAMN06165154) | human gut metagenome | biome: ENVO:00009003; feature: ENVO:2100002; material: ENVO:00002003... | reverse complement strand
TGAAGACCGATCCCCAGCTGATGGGCGCCCTGGGCGCCGCCGAGTACGCCCGCCAGAAGGGCATGGCCCGCTGAGGGAATTAGGCCCCATCTGCCGCAGGCGGCAGAGGAAAGGAGACAACTATGTGTAAGTTTTTGAAGGTATTGGGCAAGATCGCGGCCATTTTCTCCGCCATCATCGGCGTCCTGTTCGTGGTGTACTTCTGGAACCTGGACCAGAAGCTGTTGGGCTGGGCCTATGTGCAGGTGAACAAGATCTTTGACCGGAAGAAAGTGGACATCAAGTTCTGATGGAGCTGTATAATTCGATCATCCGCAAGGTGGAGGAGCTGACCGGCTCCTCCACCCCCCGGCGCTGTCCCTATGACCCCCAGGGGGCCTGGGAGGACACCGGCTCCTTTGAGCTGGTGATGCTGCGGGATGCCGCTTATGAGCTGGGCGGCAGCAGCAAGCCCGCCGTGAATTTCACCTGCGTCACCACCAGCGCCCAGCTGGTGGAGCGGGACGAGATCCTGGTTTTCGGCCCCGACCTCACGGAGCTTCGGGGTGACAGCTCCTACGCCCGCATCGCTCTGTTGCGGGTGGGGGACATCGAGTCCGACGACGAGGACGACACGGAGCAGGCCTTCCGGGCCATCCAGGACATGGATTTTGTGAAATATCGCGTGTTTCCCAAGGGATACATGATCCGCACCTCCTCCGAGTCCAACCGGGAGCAGGTGCGCCTGAGCAGCGCCGCCCTGAAAAAGGGCATCAGCTTCCGGGCCGTGGGCAACGATTTCATCCGCCAGTATAAGCAGAATCCCAACATCCTGGCGGTGAAGCTGATTTTCATTACCGCCCCGGACGCGGACTATGCCGCTCTGGAGCGGGAAGCCAAAACGGTCCGTGATATCACCATGAGCCTCAGCAAGATTCTGGAGGGTATGCCCACCGACTGCGGCTCCTGCAATCTCAAGCCCATCTGCGATGAGGTGGAGGGTATGCGCGAGCTGCATTTCGGCAAGGAGAAGCACACAACGGAATAACCGCTATCCGTGCACAGGCACGGGCTTCGATTCGGAAGCCTGTGCCTGTGCGTTGCTGTATCGGGTCAAAATCCGGCAGTCCCGTAAAAATGACCTTGCCAAACAGGGCCGGTCTAACGTATACTTATGATAGTTACCAATTTTGGCTTTGCGGTGATGCTCATCAGCTCGATTTCCTGTCTGGCAGTTGGGCTTTGGATGCTGTTTATTATGAAACACGATCAGCGGAATCCTAAAAGCGCCGGCATTGCGATGCTCCTGATGTCGCTCGGGCTGGGATTGATGGCTGTTCATGGCGCCGGCCTTTTCCCGGAGCGATACGATGATCTTCTGATGGGCGTCGAAGGTACAGCGGCGGCAGGCGCTGTTGAGATCTTCATGTTTTCCACATTTCACTCATTCCGCAGGCGTGGCATGAAACGGAAACAGATTGAGAGCCTTATAGCGGCAGGCCTCACGGGGCTGGCTTACCTGGTGGTCCTGATGGTCGTTATTTTTGCATGACCGAGCATTGGAATATTGGGAGGATTTATGAAACGCTCAAAACCAGGCGATGTTTTCTTATTCCGGACACCGCAGGGGGTTCGCTTTGTCCAGTGGGCATACGACGTCCCCGGGTGGGGGAAATATGTGCGGGTTCTGCCGGAACACTATACAACGCTGAAGCTGATCGGCTTTGCACCGGACTTGTACTATTTCACGTTCATGCTGTCAACCGATTTTGGCCCAGGGAACTGGAAGCCGCTTTCACAGCCGGAGCTTTGGCTCTCATACAGGGAGCAATGCATGAGACAGGATCTATTCACACCTTGATCGCACGAAAGGAGCACTACGGCATGGCACGAAAAAATATCCCCCAGATCGACGCGCTGGTGCAGCGCACCTTCGCGCAGAAAATGTGGGACAATGGGTTCCACCCTTATAAGGACCACACGGAGTGGCTGCGCCTGGTGGATGGAAACATCCTTCAGACGGTGCTGTTTTACGAGTACCTGACCATCGACCTGCGGGTGGAGTATTACGCCCAGCCGCTGTCGGAATACCTGTGGTGCAATTACCGTCAGCCCAATATACGGGGCTATATTGCCGGATATTTTTGCGACATGATGGGCAGATACAAGCTGGGCGATCCGGAGATGTGCCGCATAGCGGGTCCCTATGGCGGCACGCGGCTCTGGATGAAATCCCAGGACCTCTATTGGCAGATGGAATGTGCGCTGGATATTCTGAACGAGGTGCGGACAGCGGCGGACATTCTGAAGGTGGCCCCCGCCGAGCACGATCGTCCGGAGCGGCCATGCCTCTGGTACGAGATCGGGGATGAGGCCATGACGTGGACCGCTCTGAAAAATACGAGCTATGTCAATCCCTACGACTATGACAAGGATGTTCCCCCGGAAAAGCTGAAACGGGACTATTGGCGGGTATGGGAGCCCAAGCAGGCCTTTGTGGCCCAGGAATGCCTGGCCAAGGAGGACCTGCAGCCCCTGGCGGACTTTGCGGAGGAGGCCCGGGCCTTCAACCGCAAATACCTGAAACGCGGTATGCCGTGGCTGTTTGAGTGAGAGCCGCGCGGGGTAAGGAGGAAAACGATATGCCGTTCATCTTAATCAGAGCGTGCTTGTGGCTGATTCTTTCGGGAGCCATCATAGCCCGAGCGAAAATTGCGAAAACGGTCCGGAAGAAGCCCGCTGCCATTAGAGGGTTGGACTTAGGGATTTGCAAAAAACTATAAGCCGACCTTTCTTCAAGCGGAAATAAATCAAGCCCACACAAATGGCAATGCCAAATGTGTGGGCTTGATTTCTACAGTTCTAATATTAATCCTTTGGATGGGTGGGAGGCTTTTTTAAATGCGTTTTTGATTGCACGCGCTTCGCACTCACCACGACCAGCGATTTCACAAATAATATCGTGACTGCTTTTTAGTTTGTCCGTAGGAAATGTCATCTTTACCGCCGTTCCGTCTAAATAAGTATCTATCGTTTCAATCCCTTTATCTGTGGCATAGATACACTTGCCACCAGAAGCAATGCAAAAGGTTCCACCTAATTCCTTGCATATTTCACTAACCATGTATAATCCGTATCCGGAATTTGCCCATTCGTCATTCAACCGATTTCCTCTACGAGGATCAAACGCTTGCGAAATTCCCGCTTTGATAGCATAAGACAAGGCTGATTCATCGTCAGTGGCATATGCTCTGTGGATGGAATTTTTCTGTAAACTCTTTTTGACGCCAATTCCCTCATCGACAATTGCAATTTCCGCAGTTTGATCATTCCAGTACTGACCACATATCCATGCAGATGATTCCTCTGCGTGTTCTGGTATATTTCGCAGTATTTCACGTATTAAATATGTCATCAGTGCTTGCATTTCTGCATTGTGCCTACAAATAATACGAGATAGTTTTGCTGCTTCCTTTTCGATAGAATCACCCAGTGTACCATATTCTCCTGCCGCTATCTCATCAGAGTGCAGTTTAATCAAGTCGAGTTTTGTAATAGGCAAGTAATTGTCATTTCCGCTCGCACCCCCTGGAACGTTTCCTATTGGTAATGTCTCGGAAATTGATTTAAAGAACCCCATATGTGCAGCATATGAAATGCCTGTTCTGCTTTGATCACACTGCAACCGGAACGGCACATCTAAGTGCTTGTTCCTTAATTGCTTTAAAGCAATAGATGTGAGTAGCATACCGAACGGTCGCACCCAGCCCATATTTGCGATTAAAGTCATTTCGTCTACGGTGTCAAAATCAATTTTGTTGATTTCACTCGCCAGAGAAAGGGCGCTTATGGTATTAAGATCGGGAATTGTATATTCCAAACGACTTCATCTCTTTCCAATTTTAATTACAAAACCTACCTCTATTATATTTCCTCAAACCGTTTCGCCAACTGCATAAAACTTGAATTCGGCAAAACCTGCTTGGACGGGATAAACAGATACCGCCACTGTTTATAGCCGTTGGCTTTGCCCCAGCGGGAAGCAACCTCACAGTACTGGATGCCGCGCTTTTTCTTAGCAATCACATCCGGGTCATTCAGCTTGTCCTCACCCTTGACCTCTACGAGATAAATAGTGTCCTCGGTTTCCACCACAAAGTCCGGCTCATAGTTATGACCGTGGTTATAGGTAATATTGAACTCCTGCGGCGCAGGACGAAGCCAATTCTGTACATCAGCCGATTCTGTTTCCAGGATTCGTGCCAACAACAGCTCCGGGCGGCTGTCAAATTTAGCGGTGCTGAACACGCCTCGCTTTATCCCCTCAAACAGCACAGACTGGATATTTTCCGTATACTCATCAGAGAAAAGGTTCGCACGTTCAGAGTAACGATAGGATTGCTGCAGATTATACTTTCTTGTCCCGACCACTTCTTCCTGTAAAAATCCGTTTTCACAGTAAAAATGCTGGAGCATCTGCTTGTAGATTTTATTGCCAATATCCCGCTTGTACATCATAATGATGTTTTGCATTCCGTTTGTGCCATATCGGGTTTCGTAATGGTCGCAGACCTGAGTAATCAGCTTGAACAGCAGTTTGGAACACTTTTCGTAATCGATTTCCGGTTTTGCACGCAGCTGTTCCAGAATGACTTTTTTAGGATTGTATCCTTCAAAATCAATAGCGTTGCCCTTGATGCGCTGCCTGTCCTGCATATCCTCCAGATTCTGCACAAGCAGCTCATTCTTAATCGGCACATGGGTGAACTCCGCCATATCCAAATCAAAGTCCACAAACACATATTCCTCGACCCCGGCATCCGTAACCTTAATGCGTGGAATCGGGATGAATTTATCCACAGCAGCCCGGTGCGTTTCCTCGGTCTGCTGAAGCATCCATGCGGCAATCGGCATTTCATTCTCTTTGAACGTTTGACCAAGGTCTTTGTCCTCGGATACCTGCTGCTTGACCGTTTCTACGATTTGCTGTGCCTGCGTCGGAGTAACCGTGTGGGCCGGGGTGTGCTGAATATGTTCCTCGACCTCCGCCTGAATCAGCTCCGTTGCTTTCTTGAGCAGTGCATCCGTGGCATCCGTCTTTTCAATTTTGGTATGGGCATATGCCTTTTCCAGTTCGGCATCCGGCTCGGCATCAATCGTCAGTTGGGTATAAACGACCTCTTCCGGCTTTATTTCCTCAACTTTGATCACATTTCCGGCCTTGAAGATAGAATCGCCCTTCTGCGCTTCTGCCAGGATATCGTTGAACTTATCATGGGCAGTCAGCATCACAGCGTCCACATCCCGGTCGCCGGTGCGCTCACCATAGGGCAAACGCAGGCCTCTTCCGACCATCTGCTCTCGAAGAATCTTGGATGCTGCCGTGCGAAGCGGCACAATGGTATAGAGGTTGTTGACATCCCAACCTTCCTTGAGCATATTGACGTGGATTACGATTTCTACCGGGTTTTCGGGATTCTCCACATCCAGAAGCAGCCGGGTGTTGGCTTCGGTTTCTGCACCTTTCTGCTTGGAATGAACAACGATGGTTTTGTTGCGGTATGCGCCGCCACGGAACTCGTCCGACTTTACAAACTGCTCCACCCATGTTGCATGGTCGGTATCTTTACAGACCACCAACATAAACGGCTTCACGACCGGCTTTCCATGGTTGACAGCATAAACCTCCAGCTTCCGTTTGGTGCTCTCATGACAGGTGATGCCGTCCAACAGCATCATTTTATCCAGTTGCTCGTCCCCAAAGTTGTAAAAATCAATGTCGGAGCGTGTGACAGCAAAGGGTGTACGAGTATAGCCGTCCTCGATGGCCTTGGACAACGGATACTCATATACAACATTTTTGAAAGGAACTTGCTTATTACCCTTCGTCACAAGGGGAGTCGCAGTTAGCTCCAATCCCAGCAGCGGATGCAGTTCATTGAGCGCCTGCATTCCCCTCTCTGCCCGGTAATGGTGAGATTCATCCATAATCAGCACCAAGTCCGGCAGGTCGGAGAGCGCCTGATAGAACGAGTCGCCAATAAGCTCGTTCACCTTTTTCATGTTTGCGCCCTCTTTGTTGAACTTATCGATGTTATATACGAAGATATGTACATCAGATTCAAACAAAGAGAGGTTCTTTTCCCGGTAATCGTCATCCGTGATAATCTGCGGCTGTACGGTAAAACAGCCCAGCCCCCGGAACACATACTTCGGACTGCCGTTATCGCTCAAATCCTTCTTGAGCTTCTCATAGATCGTGGTATTGGGCGCAACCACGAAAAAGTTCCGGATGTTGTGCTGCGTATACAGATAGGCGATGAAAGCGCCCATCAGCCGGGTTTTACCCACACCGGTGGCCAGAGCAAAAGTCAAAGACATGAAATCCCGCTCGAAATCCGTACAAATCGGATACATAGCATGAACTGCCCCCAGTGCTGCTTTCAGATTCATGCCCTTGCGCAGGGGCACTGCATTCGTGATTTCTTCCAGGATTTTCAGAGATTTTGTCTGCGGCTTGCGTAGGGACATCACACCGCTGATATAGTCCGTGGTATAAAGCGGAAAATCATTAAACATCCTGTTCCTCCTCGTCATCATACACCGGCGGATGGACGATGTTCAGATTGTAGTCGGTCTTGCCAAACTCACAGCGTTCCAACAGCATTTGCGGAATTTTCTTGACGGCAATGTTGTCGTAAGCCTTGTCCAGTCCATTGTCAAAGGAGCGGCAGGCAATAATGAGATATTCACCGTCCTCCATGGTATCCTTGATGGAATCCAGGTAGGTGCTGTTCAGGTGACGGGTCGTCACAAATAGGTAGCTGTTTTCGTTGCCCACAGACTGCTTCCAGAACAGTTCTCCGTCCGGCTGATAATGGAATCCCTCGTGCAGGGCAACGGCAGCCGCCAGCATATTGGCATCGTAGTCCTCGTTGATAACATATTCGTCAAAGGCGTCTTTGTTGATGAGGGTAGGCGCGACCTCATAGAAGCGATACCCGCCGCCGCCCTGCCAATCTGCATCTTTTGTGATGCCGCTGTTGTCCGTGCCACCAATTATGCTATCCAAACGAGGCTTACACAAGGAATAAGCATGATCCCCCATTTCAACACCGATGTATCTTCTATCAAGTTTATGCGCTACAGCAGCGGTTGTACCGGAGCCAAGAAAGCTATCTAAAACAAGATCACCGGGCTGTGTGCACATTTCAATTATTTGCTGAAGCAGCTTTTCCGGTTTTTTAGAATTAGGGAAATCGACACCACCTTCTTTAGCCACATTCTTCATCCAAGCGTTCATATCCCAGTATGTGCCTTGAAGGTCTTTTTTGTATATTTTTCCGTCAATAACTTCCGAAGTGTCTCTTAACCACACAAAAAGTCTGCACTTATCGCCTTTATAGAATTGTTCATATATGCAACCACGATTTTTTCCTGTACGTGGCACATATTCGATAGATAACACATCATCGAGGATTCCCATTTCCCGTCGGTAATCGATAATTCGAGTTCTAATTGAAGATTGTGCGTTTGTGGTTTGGAAAATGTTGATGCCATACTTACTGTAGGCATCATTTTCAGTAATGCCATCTCTCTTAGCTATTTGCTTGATTGACATCATTACAGGATTAATTCTTCTGTAAACTTTAATCTCGTTGCCGTCGCCATCTACTGTTGATCCGATATATTCTTTTTCACCAGGATCTACTAAAACCGTAGTGTATTTCCAGCTCTTCCCTTGATCAATATATTTTTGAATCATGACAGAGAGTTCTGTGTATTCATACGGACCATTAAACAGGGGCAAGGAATCATAGTTTTTTGCATAAATGAGGATATACTCACAATTCTTTTTTAATCTCTTATCCTCGCCGCCGCCAGAAGCCCCTGCAATATTCTTCATATTGACAGAAACCGTATTAACAAAGTTATTGCGTCCGAATATTTCATCGCAGAGAATTTTGAGGTATGCCTGCTCTTCGTCGCTGATTTGGATAAATATAACGCCCTCATCACAAAGTAAATTGCGCAAAATTTCAAGTCTGGGGCGCATACGATTCAGCCATAAAGAATGTTCTATTAAATCGTCATAGTATTCATTCATAGCACCGATGTTATACGGCGGATCAATATAGATGCACTTTACCTGTCCGGCAAATTTGCTCTCCAGTGCCTTTAGTGCCAGCAGGTTATCTCCGTGGATCAGCATATTCTGCGTGTCCGGGTCGGCTGCGGTGTTGGACAGTGCCGTGTTTTCAATCAGCAGACGCGGCTCTACCTGAATCGGTTCGTCCTTGCCGTACCATGTCAGTTCCAGTTTATTGGCCATATTTCTGCCACCCTTCCTTTGCCGCAAGTGCTGCAAGCTGTTTCTCTAAATTATAACGAATATCGGAATCTGTTGCCTGTTCAAAGGGACGAGTCTCCGTTGCTGGCAGCGCTGCGATTGCAACAAAAATCTCCGGGTGCTTTGCGTTGTTCTGAACGACCTGTTTCTGCGCCGCAGAACGGTCAAACGGATTCTTCTGCAATTCATTCCATGTATCCAGAATGTCCTTTTCCAAATCGGTGAGGTATTGTTTTTGCTTGAGATACTCGATTAAGAAGCTATAATCCATTACGCATCCTCCGTAACATTTACCGAAGGGATATCGTCCGGCAAGTCTCGCACTTTCACGGAAACCGAAACGCTCTTACCGCTTTTCAGCGTTCCCTGCTCTTGGCATCGGGCAAATTCCATGCGCAGAACGGCTGCTATCGTTTTTTGCCCGAAATCATCGAGCAAGGAGTATTTACGCATGACATCCTCATACTCCTCCTGCATCGCCCAGTTCCCAAGCTGTGCAACTTCCAGATCATTCAGCTTTGCCGGGGCTGGGTCATCGGATGTGCCAAGAATATAATCGATCCGCTTATCAAAAACCTGTGTCAGTTTTTCAAACATCTCAAAGCTGGGCTTGCGCTTTCCGGTTTCCCACATGGCCACAGTACCACTGGACACCCCAAGCGCCGTCGCAAGCTCGATCTGCGTCATTCCTTTTTCTTTTCTAAGATCTTTCAGTCGTTCAGGAAACATGGTTCTCACACCTCGTCATGGATTTCTTCTCAATTATATTACTATAAGTGAGATTTGTCAAGGCGTATGTGAGAATACATTCTATTAACTTCTACAATCGTATAAAATTATATAAGTTTTTTTCTGTTTTGCTGTTGACACAAATAACTCAAAGTTATATAATGTGAGTGAGAAGAGTGAGAAACATACTTCTCGTTCGCGGATGTCAACCAAGAGGCTGTTTCCCGCAACTGCGGGAGCAGTCTATATTTTTTGAAGGGAGGCAAGGAAAAATTGAAAAGTAGGAAACGTCAGCGCGAGAATCGCCGTGCCAAGCAGCGCGAGGAACGCATCGATAAGCGAAACGACTACGGGATCAAAGATTTAACGGCTTACAACGCAGTTTTGCAAATCAAGACAAACGGCATGGCAAACATAGTACTAAGATGACCACCAGTGAAAATCCGAGAGGAGCTTTCAAGGGTGGTATTTTTACGCTCAAAATCAAACCGAAACGGAGGTAATGAAGAGTATGGAAAAGACAACAATGAGCGTGCAGGAGCTGTCCGCACAGATGGGCATCTCCCTGCCAAAGGCGTATGAGCTTGTGAAATCGGAGGACTTTCCGTCTGTCCGCATCGGCACAAGGATCCTTATTCCGGTCGATGCTTTTCGGGAATGGCTGATCATCGCTTCAAACAAGCAGGAGTGAGCGCCGTGAAAATAACGCAGAGAGGGGGTGACGGTGAAATGCACATGGACGAGCTGAAATCGCAAAAAATATGGCTCTGTTGGAATTATGAGACCCGCAAGGGCAAGCGAACGAAGGTGCCGATCTCGGCAAGCGGCACTGCGACAGGCACGAACAGCGAGTATGCGCACACATGGGTGACATACGATGAGGCTATCAAAGCCGCCGATAAGCACGGCTATAACGGTGTCGGATTCACAATCCCGCAAGGGTACTTCTTTTTGGATATCGACCACAAGGAACTCACCGACCCATTTGTGCAACTGATGCTTGAACGATTCAACTCCTATGCCGAGTATTCAGTCAGCGGCGGCGGTATCCATATCTACGGGAAATGCGATATCGACCGAGTGCCGACCTATCTTGATAAAGACGGAAAATTGCGGCTGGACAAAGCGTTCTACATGAAAAATCCGCACAACAGCACGGAGCTGTACTGCGGCGGTATCACAAATCGCTTTGCCGTTTATGCAGACAATGTGATACGTAATGTTCCGCTAAAAGAGTGTACGGACGCACTGCTCGTTACGCTGGACAAGGATATGCGTCGAAAGCAGAAGGTGAAATACAGTGAAAAGCGGGACGGTGACGACCGTGAGCTGTTCGACATCGTGGCCAATCTGCTGAAGCAGAAAAACGGCGAGAAATTCCGCAAGCTATACTGCGACGGGGATTTCTCCGGCTACGGCTCCCAGTCCGAGGCTGACTGTGCACTGTGCGCCATGATCGCATTTCGTACAGGCGCAGACCCGGAGATGATCGACACGGTGTTCCGATCCTCGGCTCTGTACCGGGAAAAGTGGGAGCGTGAGGATTACCGCACGGCTACCATCGAGAACGGCATCGAAGCCTGCGACGGTATATTCCACAAATCTAAGATGGAGCACCCGTATTTTATCCGCTTTAACAAAGCGACCGGAGAGCCGCACATCGTGACACCGCTGCTGGCGAGATATGTTCGGGAGCATTTGAATTACATCCTCGTTAGGGATAACGGCAAGCAGGGGCTTTTGAAATATGTCTACGAGAACGGCTGCTACCGGCTGTATTCCAACGATATGTTCATGGGCATTATCAAGCAGTGTATTGCCGATTATGACGAGGAGTTGGTCAAGATGAGCAAGGTCGCAGAAGCCTTGCAGCACATCACCACCGATCTCAACTATATAAGTCAGGAGGAGCTTGATGCCGACGAAAACCTGATCAATTTCAAGAACGGTCTGCTCCGAGTCACCGAAACGGATACCGTCTTGATCCCGCACACGCCGACTGTGTATTCTACGATTCAGATCCCGTGCGACTGGACGGGCAAGCCGGAGCCGACACCTGTGTTTGATGCGTATATGCGCACACTCACAAACGGGGATAAGGCGGTCGAACAGCTTCTTCTGGAGTTTATGGGTGTCTGTATTTCCAACATCAAGGGCTGGCGGATGAAAAAGGCACTGTTCCTTGTAGGTGACGGTGATACAGGTAAATCTCAGCTCAAAAGTCTTGTGGAGCGGCTGCTCGGCAAGGGCAACTTCATCGGCATCGACCTGAAAGAGATTGAAGCCCGTTTCGGCACTGGCGCGATCTATGGCACACGGCTTGCCGGCTCCTCGGATATGAGCTTTCTTTCCGTGGACGAGCTGAAAACCTTCAAGAAGATCACAGGTGGTGATAGCCTGTATGCCGAGTTCAAAGGGCAGCAGGCATTTGAGTTCACCTACAATGGTCTGCTCTGGTTTTGCATGAACCGCCTGCCAAAGTTCGGTGGAGACAACGGTCAGTGGGTATACGACCGCATCATGGTAGTACGCTGTCCGAATGTTATTCCGAAAGACAGACAGGACAAGCAGTTGCTTGACAAAATGTACGCAGAGCGCAACGACATCGTGTACAAAGCTATACAGGCACTGCAAGCGGTCATACACAACGGCTATCGCTTTTCCGAGCCGGAGAGTATCTCGGCAGCACGGACACGGTATATGTCCGAAAACAGCACGGTCGTCAGCTTTTTTGAGGAGTGTATGTGCCCGTGGCAGAACGGCAGGATACAAAAGGACTGCACCACCGGGCGCATCTACCGTGTCTATCAGGCATGGTGCTGGGATAACAATAACGGCTTTGCCAAGACAGCAAAGGAGTTTCGCGAGGAGCTTGCCGAGCATCTCGGCACGGCATACGCAGAGATGACCACACGGCAAAAAGGTAACACCTATTACAAAGACTATACGCTGACGCTTGAAGCCAAGGAGCAGTACGCAAGGGAATACGGCTATGATGGTACGGATTTTCTGTAATTCGGGTAGCAGAGGTAGCAGTACGGGTAGCAGTAAAAATTACTGCTGCTACCCAAGAAAACACAAGAGCGGCAAGGGTTTTAGGGCACTGGGTAGCAGAGGTAGCAGTTCTTCCAACTTCTCAGCCAAAAAAATAAAGTTGGGAAGCGAGTCAGAGAAATGCATACAAGGATTATTTCCTGTGGGCATAAACCCGGCGTCAACTGCTACCTCTGCTACCCGCAAGGCGAAAGCCCTTGATACACAAGACTTTTTTCAGGTAGCAGTGCTCGAAATTGCTGCTACCCGTACTGCTACCCCCTGCTACCCGCAGCATCAATTCAGGAAGGAGGAAAACAGACAATGGTACATTACCCGTCACTGCCGGAACTGAAAAAGGCTCTCGGCGAAAACTACAGCATCCGCACCATCGACTTGGAGAAGTGCCTGTACCGGGATTTCGGTAACGGCTTCAATGTGGAGATCAGCGGATGTAGCCGCGCCAACCGAAAGTGCCCGGCTACGCTATATCTCTGGTACGGCGACCGTGCGCCGGACTGCATCATCGTGAAAACGGTGCACGATATAGGGCGAAACCCAGAAGCCATCGGCGAGGCTGTGGAGCAGCTATTTGACTACTCCAATCAGCTGCTCGCCAGCGGCTACACGGACAGAGACAAGCTGTTTTGGCTGAAACACAATTCATAAGAAAGAGAGGATTTTCAAATTGAGGTACAAAATTTACTATGGCGCAAAGCCGACATTCACGGATGCCGACAGGAAAGATTTTTCCCGTGGTGGCTATGAATGTAAAGCCCTTATGAAAGACCGCCGGAACAGACCCGTGGTCATTTCGCAGAGCAAGGATCGGGATTTCCCCGTGTGGAAGGTCGAGTATGGCTTTTCCTGCGTGCTGTTCGGTTCGTATGAGGAAGCAATGGCATTTTGCCACGGTCGTTTTACAAGGTAGGAGTCGCTATGCAGGAAATCAAATATTACCCGCTCATCGACTGTGACAGCACGGGCACGGAGAAAACGCCCATGTTCTTTTCCGACGATGAGGATACGATACGGCAAAGCCACGAAGTGTATCTGCAGGAAATCGTTCCGCAGTATTACCGGCTATGTTCGGTCGGCGGCGTATCTGCCGCAAACGCAAAAACCTATACCATCCACTGTCCGCTATGCGGGAAAGGCATGACACCGATCTCTGCACCTGTGGACAAATATCATCTGGCACTTTACTGCTGCAAAAACTGCCATAAATAAGAAAGCGAGGAAAACAAAATGAGCAACTACCCCCTGAGAGCAAACAAGTACAACTGGCGCTCCTTTACGCCGGAAACTAATCACTACTATACCGATGAGTACACCGCAAGTATGTACGACCTGTATCTTACCGACGAGTACATCCGTGACCGACACAACAACACCCGCCGCTACTACCGTCTTCATGCCAAGCAGCCCCATAATATTGAAATGGCACTCGCCTACGATATCAAGTGCCCGCGCTGCAAGGGCAATAACCTCAAACAGGTCGGCAGATGCAAAGATTTTTACACGCTGGGGCTGTACGAATGCCCGGTATGTGACAGAGATTAAGGAGGGACACCGAAATGACTATATTCAACGAAAAGGAATGTCTCATCGGGACTGCCGAATACGGTGCAAACTTCTGGAATGCCATGAGAGGTATTCAGCACGCATACGATAAGATCCATGGTGGAGCAAACGGCATTACCGGTGGGTATGCACTGCCCTCCGGTAGCAACGAAAAACTCCAAAAAGCAATTACGCAGGAAAGCCTGTTTCGCAGCATGGTCACGGTCATAAAAGCCTATAACGGTGCAAGCCGTATCTTTGCCAAGGACTGCTCCGACATTGCCGCATGGGTGCCGGAGGGCGGTAGCATTCCGCTTCAGAACGGAGTGAATGAGTTCACCCGTTATGCCGTGGACTCTCACAAGCTGGCGGTATTTGTAAAGCTGGACGATGACTTCGTACACGACGCAGCATTCAATATTGAGGCTTATCTGACTGACCGTCTTGCGGAGAATTTCGCTAAAGCCGAGGACAAAGGTTTTGTACTCGGTACGGGCGAACATATGCCGACCGGCATTCTGGACGATACTGCAGGTGCAAAGACGGGGATCACCACTTCCGTGCTTTCCTTTGACGATGTTCTCCGGCTGTACCATTCGCTCGATGCGAAGTATCGTAAAAACGCCGTATGGCTGATGAACGACGAAACGGCACTGACGCTGCGTACACTCAAGGACTCCGCCGGGAATTACCTGTGGAATCCGTCCGACAACACCATTCTCGGCAAGTCCGTAGTTATCTCCTACGATATGCCGCCCGTGAAGGACGGCGCAAAGCCTGTGGTGTTCGGCGATTTCAGCTATTACTGGATCATTGACCGTAGCCCTGTCAGTGTCCAGGCGCTGAAGGAGCATTTTGTTACGCTCGACCAGATCGGCTATCTGGCTACGGAGTTTCTTGACGGCAAACTCATCCGCCGCGATGCGCTCAAGGCACTGAAAATTGCCGAAGCCGGGCAGAACAGCTGATTTTCAAATTTGGTGCGGTGGAACTGTTCTGCCGCACCCTTTTCAAAGAAGGTATTACACCGAATTATGTGTTTTTCATAGAGGTTATTTGCCGCTTTACAGGCTAATTACCCTTTTGATTTCGCTTTTTTGCACACGCAACCCCGGGCCGTTGCCCGAAACGGAAAGACCAGGAGATGTGACCGCCCCTATGGGGCCATGTATCTCCGTGGATTTATCAGGCGGACAGCGGCGCAGGGCCTTGCGCAAATTTTCGCATAAGTTTTTGAGGGAATAGGAGGAGAAAATGGAACAGCATCCAGTGAGAATCACAGCCGGAGAGCGCAACGACACCGTCTACATTGTAGAGTATGCCACCGGTAGCAGTGCCAGGGAGTCCGTATACGAGAAGGTCAAGCGGCTCATTCTGGAGGACACAAAAAGTTATCTTGTAAAATCCGCATAAACGCTTGATATATCCGCAGTTCAGAGCCATAATACAGTACCGCTTGAAGACTGTCGGGAAGGAGGAGCATATGAACAACAACAGACAGTCTTACAACGCCGAGGAGAAAATAACCGCTCTGTACTGCCGCCTCTCAAGAGACGACGAATTACAGGGCGACTCCAACAGCATTATTAACCAAAAAGCTATACTACAGAAGTACGCAGACGACAATGGTTTCCGCAACACATTCCTGTTCGTGGACGATGGTTACAGCGGCACTACCTTTGACAGACCGGATTGGAATCGGCTCATGGGATTGGTGGACGAGGGCAAGGTCGGCACGATCATCGTAAAGGATATGAGCCGTCTGGGGCGTGATTACCTGAAGGTCGGTATGTACACGGAGATGGTATTCCCCAATGCCGACATTCGTTTCATTGCTATCAACAACAGTGTAGACAGCGCCAATCAGTCGGAAAACGACATGACCCCGTTCATCAATATTTTTAACGAATTTTATGCCAAAGACACAAGCCGCAAGATACGCGCAGTGTTTAAGGCAAAGGGGCAGTCCGGCAAGCCACTGAGTACGAATCCGCCATACGGATATGTGAAAGACCCGGAAGACAAAACGCACTGGCTCGTGGACGAAAAAGCCGCAGAGGTAGTTCGAGAGATATTTCGGCTGTGCATCCAAGGCTATGGCGTATCGGAGATCGCAAAGGAGATCACAAAGCAGCATATCTTGAATCCGACTGCGTATGCCAAAGCCAACGGTCGAACAATCCCGGACAATCGGAGTGATGATACTGGCTATATATGGCGAGACAGCACGATTTCCCATATGCTTTCCCGCCCGGAGTATCTCGGACACACGGTCAACTTCAAGACCTATCGCAAGTCCTATAAGCAGAAAAAGCAGTTGAAGCGAGACCCTTCGGAATGGCAGGTTTTTGAGAACACCCACGAAGCCATCGTTGACCGTGAGACCTATGACATCGTGCAGCGTATCCGCAACGGCAGGCGCAGGCGTACTCCCATGGGCGAGATGCCGCTGCTTTCGGGTATGGTATTCTGCGCCGACTGCGGAGCAAAGCTGTATCAGGTACGCTCCACAAAATTTCGTCCGGGGCAGGAATACATGGTGTGCGCCACGTACCGCAAAAAGGGCAAAGAAAAATGCACCTCGCACCAGATACGCAATTCCGTCATTGAAGAGTTCCTGCTGGAGGGCATCCGCAGCATGACCGCTTATGTGCGTGAGCATGAGGACGAATTCGTAGAGATGGTCACAAAGTTATCCAAAGCGGAAACCGAAAAGGCACTCCGGGATGAAAAACGGGAGCTGGAGCAGGCAGAGTCACGGGTACACAAACTCGACACCATCATTCAACGGCTTTACGAGGATAATGTCGAGGGCAAGATATCTGATGAGCGTTTTGCCAAGATGTCCGAAAACTATGAGTCGGAACAGAAATCGCTGGAAAGACGCACCATAGAACTTCGCAGCAGAATTGCCGCACAGAAAGAGAGCAGTATGAATGTAAACAGCTTTGTTGCTCTTGTGCGTAAGCACACGGACATACAAGAGTTGAATGCAGAAGTCATCCGAGAATTTGTGGAACGTGTTGAGGTGTTTCAGTCTGCGCGAGTCGGCGGCAGAAAGGTTCAGCGACTGCGAATCGTCTGGAACTGCATCGGTGAATTCACGCCACCCCAGCCCTAAATGGGCAGAAAAACGGCATAGCCGCATAATACGACTATGCCGTTTTTTTCGGAGATTATAAAATCCCTAAGTTGTACCGCCTTTATGGCGGTCGTTTTATGCACACTGCTGCTGACAGCCTCCGCCGTGTTCCCTGTGGAGAATCTTTTTGTCCGGTTTCCATCCCCGGAAAGTGTGTCCCGCTATGCCATACCCGGAAAAATAGATGATATGGTTTATGGGAAGGATTCCTGCCTGGTTACATGCATAGGGAGGGACGGCACAAGAGAAATCTGGTTTATACCGAAAACGAAAAGCGGCTACCGGATACCGGGTTACTTTAACACAAAAAGGGTGTCGCAGAAATTCGATGAAAACGGACTTTTTATCGTGCGCCGGGTCAGAGGAACGGATGATTATTATGTTTTCCTGACGCTCCATCTGACAGGCGGTCAAAACGAGATACAGGTTTTCAACGGGAAGGACGACCAGGCGGCACGCAGCTTTTACCGGGTGAAGGACTCCGATTATATCTATTTCTTCCTGGAAGATTTTTCCAAAGAAACCTACCTGCTTATTAACGGCGAAAAGGTGATGCTCGCGGACTGATCCGCTGCTTCCGCCCACTGGCGCAGAAGATACCTGGAGGTGACGCGCATATGTCGTTCCGGAAAAATTCCGTCTTGTTTTACGAAAATATCATCCTTCTTGCGGCTTTATCCCTGCTGATGATCGCTGTGGGACTTGTCACAAATTTCCCCATTCTCTGCCTCTGCGCCGTTCCACCGCTGATCGTGGCGCTGGTCAGTCCGAAGCTGGACCGGGAGTACATCACCATCGACGAATGGGGCATTTCCTGCAAAGAGGGGGACCGGCTGCGCTGGAGCTTCGATTGGGCGCATATCGCCGAATTGCGGAGAAGCTCCCGGTTTCGCCTCCCCTCCGTCGAGGTGATCCCCTACGATGCGTCCGGCCAGCCGGAGCCATTTGCTTCGGACCGGCACTATTTCCAATTGGGCCGGGCCGCGAAAAAGGCGCTATCCATGTATTATGCGCAGGCGGATGACGTGCCGACAAACTCCGCAAGTCGTTGAAAGCAGGAAACAATTGCTGAAAGGCGGTGATCTGCTGTGGTAAATGTGTTTCATATCGTGCTGACGGATGCTGAAATGGATAAATGCCGTGAGTTTTCCCGAATCAGCGCTGCATCACAGCAGGCCATTGAGTTCGGGCAGCACACGACAAAGGCGCGCCCCGAAAAGGAGATCGCCCGCGACAATCTCATCGGAAAGATGGCTGAGGTCGCTTTCAGCAAGATGATGAAAGAAAACTACGGCATAGACGTGCCGCTGGATTTCAACTATTACCCCCGCGGTCAATGGGACGGCCAGGACGCGGAGATCAACGGATGGCGCATTGACGTAAAAGGAACCCGCTCCGGCGGCCGCTGGATGCTCATTGAATGGAACAAGCTGGACTTCCGGCAGAGGGATAACAACCTCTCTCATCTGTTCGTCATGTTCACGGTGGACTGGGATCGCAGCGCGGATCAGCCAACCGGCGAGGTGAGCTATCAGGGCGCGGCATCTCTTGCGAAATTAAAAGAAAGTGTCCCGACAACTGTTGTTCTTCGGAAAGGGGCCGTTATACCCGGGACCCAAACGCATCTGCAGGCGGATAATTATGGGATCCGATTCAAGGATCTATATAAGCACCTGAACCACCTGGTGAAATTTTTGCTGAAAGCTCCGCCCGAGCAGTCGCTTACCGACAACTATAAGAATCCGTACACCGGCGAGACAACTCGCGAAATCATCGACAGAAGTCCGCCTGCGGAATCTTGCGAAAAAACCTGTTAAAAAGCTCGAAGAGCTTTTTAACAGGTTTTAGTATTATTGCACGCTGCTGACCAGAATGATGATCAGTGCCATATATGCGGCGCTGACGGCAGCCAGAAGGCCGCACACGATCATGCACGCCGCCCGCAGGCCACGGCGCTGCCGTAGCCGCAGCGCACCGATGACGAACCCGGACACAGCCAGGACGAATATCACTGCCGCACCCCAGAAGGGCATACCATCACCCCTTCAGCGCGTCCAGCAGGTCCGTGAACACACGGAGCTGGTCCGCGAAGCGCCGGGTCAGACCCTCGGGGCGGCCCTTTCCGGCGTCAAACAGCAGATCGTCCGTCTGGATGGCCGCAAACACGCGGCCGTCGGCCTTGACGCTGAGATAGCTGTCTCTTATACACATCTCCGAGCCCACGAGACTAG
>ENA-OZAB01000606-OZAB01000606.1-human-gut-metagenome-genome-assembly--contig:-NODE-606-length-19093-cov-8.170501_pt1 | contig 19093 bp, 20 predicted proteins | sample MGYA00243297_ERZ653491 | MGnify/ENA primary metagenome ERZ653491 (study PRJEB26926, sample SAMN06165154) | human gut metagenome | biome: ENVO:00009003; feature: ENVO:2100002; material: ENVO:00002003... | reverse complement strand
ATTGGAGTTGGTACGGCTTTGAGGGGCGTGTGGAATGGTGTGCCTGCTTTGTGTCATGGTGTGCTGACCAGTGTGGTTATATCGAAAGCGGGATTATCCAGAAATTCGCAGGCTGCGTGGACGGCTCAAATTGGTTTAAGGGTAACGGACAATGGCAAGACAGAAACTACGAGCCGCAGGCAGGCGATATTATTTTCTTTGATTGGGAAGGCGACGGAGAAACCGACCATGTAGGCATTGTGGAGAAATGCGAAAACGGTGTCGTTTACACCGTGGAGGGGAATTCTGGCGACGCTTGCAGACAAAAGCAATATACGGTTGGAAGCAGCTCCATCTATGGTTACGGTGTTCCTGCCTATTAAAAATGGGCAAAAGAAAAACCAGAGGTTTATTCCTCTGGCTCTTTTGCCTTACATAGTCCGCTGACAGTTGCTTCAACTATGGACAGCTCTTTATCGTTTAGTTTGTCGAGTTCTGCGTCTAAGCGTCTGCGGACGGAACTTCTTTTGACCTCATTATCTGGGAATATGTATTCATCAACCGATACACCGAACATTGTCACAAGCTGAATGAACAGCTCCAGACTTGGCTTTTGTCCCTCATTTTCAATCGCTTGAAGATGTCTTGGGTCATAATCTACAATACGAGCAAGCTGCTCTCTGGTCAAACCTTTTGCTGTCCTTGCTTTCTTGATTGCCTGTCCTATCGGTGTAAAATCGAAGTCAAAATCATTGTTTCTTGTGTCCATAAACTCACCACCTTGTATCTGCAAAATGCTACTGTTATATTTTACAGAAATGTGAGCTCTTATAGAACGGTTTGAAATCTCTGATATTAGGATATAAAATCTCTTATTACAGGCGGTCAAAGTTCATAATTGCACACTTGATACTGTTCGTTCAAACGGCTATAATATATACAGTACACCTTAGGAGGTCAGATATGTTTGAATATATGACAGCACAGGAAGCCGCTGAAAAGTGGAATGTATCGTTAAGATGGGTACAAAGACTTTGTAAAGGAAACCGTATTGAGGGGGTTATGAATATTAACCGTGTGTGGCTTATTCCGAAAAATGCTGAAAAGCCTGCTGATGCAAGAAAAAAGTTGATGAAAAATTGAAAAATTTTCGTTAGTGTTTATTATGGAGGTGTTATATGTGAGGTACAGGATTTTAATTTCCGATGATGAAGTTGATATAGTTGAAATGCTTACAGGATTTTTTAGAAGCAAGGGCTATGAGGTCTTTTCTGCTTATAATGGAGTAGAAACCCTCAAATTAGCAGAATTACAACCAGATATAATCTTATTAGATATAAATATGCCGAAGCTTGATGGGATTGAAGTCTGCAAGAAAATTAGGGATTATGTTTCTTGCCCTATACTCTTTTTAACTGCCCGTATTGAAGAAAATGATAAGGTACAAGGATTTTCCGTAGGTGGTGATGATTATATTGTTAAGCCGTTTTCTCTTGTTGAACTTGAAGCCAGAGTGCAAGCACATTTAAGAAGAGAAGAACGACATCAAACGAATACAAAAGTTAAGTTTTCAGGAGAACTTTTAATTGACTACTCTGAAAGAAATGTTTATATACAGAACCAACCTATTGGTCTTGTAAAAAAAGAATTTGACATTGTTGAGTTATTATCTCAAAACGCAGGACAAGTTTTTGATAAAGAGAGAATTTATGAAAGAGTTTGGGGATATGACAGTGAGGGAGATAGTAGTGTTGTTGCCGAGCATATTCGCAGAATACGAACAAAAATTGCAGCATACACAAATAAATCTTATATTGAAACAGTTTGGGGGTGTGGATATAAGTGGATAAGATAAAGAAAATGTGGCGTAACCTGTCATTGCGAAAAAGTATAATACTTTATATCTCAGCGTTTGTAATTCTTGCCATTCTATTAAGTGCAGGAACAGCTACTTTGTGCAATAATGCTACAAAAACGATTGAAAGCAAATATCCCCCAACAGGAGAAAAATATTATTTAACAAATGAAAATGGAGAAAGACTCGGTGATGGCAATTATATTGGAGTTGCACCTGTTGCAATGTCTGAAAAAGACCAACGGTTACTTTCAATATGTGAAGTTGCCCCAATAATTGCAACTCCGATTTATTCAGCGTTATGTATCATTACGGCGACCTTGTTATTCTATAGAAACAAGTTAAAAAAACCACTTACAGAATTAAAAGCCGCTTCTGAAATGATTTCTAATAATAATTTAGACTTCTCAATTAAATATGACAGCAAAGATGAATTAGGAGAATTGTGTTCATCATTTGAAACAATGCGTTTTACCCTTGCTAATAATTTCTCTGAAATGTGGCGGCAAATGGAAGAACGAAAACAACTCAATGCTGCGTTTGCTCACGATTTACGTACTCCACTTACCGTATTAAAAGGGTATAATGAAATTTTACAGTCCAACCATGACCCAATAACCAAAAGCACCGCTGCAACAATGAGAAAACATATTTTCCGTTTGGAAAGATATGTTGATAGTATGAGCCACTTGCGTCGTTTAGAAGATGCTCAACCCATAAGTGACAAGTCTAATATAAGCGGTTATGTGACCGCAATAGCTGATAGTGCAAGAATTTTGTGTGAGCAAAGTGGAAAAACTCTTTCTATTCAAAATAACATTTCCGATATTCCTATTGGCATTGATTATACTTTTGTTTCACAAGTGAATAATAATTTGATTTCAAACGCAATCCGATACGCAACATCAAAGGTAAACATCACTTACACAAGTAATAATGATGGCTTTTATCTCTCTGTTTCAGACAATGGATGTGGCTTTTCAAAAAATATTTTAAGCAAAGCAACCAATCCATATTTTACGGAAGAAGAAAATCACTCTGAGCATTTCGGACTTGGGCTGTACATCTGTAAAATTTTATGCGAACATCACGGTGGTTATCTGAAAATTGAAAATTGCTCAATCGGAGCAAAAGTGACTGCTTTTTTCAAATCTCTCGATTAGTAGATAAAAAGTAGAAAATTGCATTCTATACTCTCTATGTAAACACATGGAGAGTATTTTTTTGCTCCCTAAGACGAAAGGAGTTTTTGATATGGAACTTAAAGCAATTCAACTAACAAAGCAATATGGCTCAAAAACAGCCGTAAACCATTTGAACCTCTCATTATCAAATGGCGTTTACGGTTTGCTTGGTGCAAATGGTGCGGGAAAAACTACCCTTATGCGGTTACTCTGCGATATTCAGACACCGACCTCTGGGAAAATTACTTTGGACGGGAAAAACATATCTGTACTCGGGGAGAAGTACCGTAATTTATTGGGATATTTACCGCAACAGTTTGGATATTATCCAGATTTTACAGCTTGGGATTTCCTTATGTATGTTGCGGCATTAAAAGGACTGAGTGAAAAACAAGCTCATAAGAAAGCAACAGAATTGTTGGAAGCTGTTGACTTAGCAGAGAAAAGAAACCTCAAAATCAAAACTTTCTCTGGTGGTATGAAACAACGTTTAGGTATTGCACAGGCGATGTTGAATAATCCACGCATCTTAATTTTAGATGAGCCGACAGCAGGTCTTGACCCAAAAGAGCGTGTCCGTTTTCGTAATCTGATTAGTGCATTTTCTAAAGATAGAATAGTTATTCTCTCTACGCACATTGTTTCTGATGTCGAGTTTATTGCTGAGGACATTATTATGATGAAAGACGGTCAGATTCTCCATTTTGGAAAAACGCAGGAAATTACCACAGAAATTGACGGACAGGTATGGGAATGTACAGTTCCGACCAGTCGTGCGGAGCAATATTCTGAAACTCTGAATATAAGCAATTTGCGAAACATTGAAAATAATTGTACGGTTCTGCGTGTGATTTCTGAACAGTCGCCTATGGAAAATGCGATAAAAGTAGAACCTACATTAGAGGATTTGTATCTATTCTATTTTAAAGGAGTGAACGAATAATGAAAAATCTAATTAAGTTTGAATTACGAAAAATATTGACAAAACGCTTTGCGGTTATTTCTGTTGCTGCCGTATTACTATTGTCCTTGATACTGTCTTTTTCCACGCTTCACAGTATGTACGCATTTGACGGAAACGGTACAGAGGAAACTGGAAAAGCTGCGGTTGAAATTGATAAGCAAATTGCATTGAAGTATGAGGGAAAGTTAACTGACAATAAAGTACAGCAGATGATGTCTGAGTTTAAGCCTACTCAAGATTTACATGGAATGAACGCAAAATACATTTATCAAAATGCTTTGCAGTCTTCTGTATTCTCCCATTTTGCTGATATAGATGGTAGTTGGAACGGGTTAAGCGTAGCTGATGTATTTGGCGATAAAGAAATAAAAGTTGGGTATGTAAACGGTTGGCTTAGTACAAGCCAAAATATGGCGAAGATTTTTATTGTCCTTTCATTAGTAATTATTTTGCTAATTGCTCCTGTTTTCTCTGGCGAGTATGGTGGAGTGGATAACATTATTTTGACAAGTAAATACGGAAAGACAAAATGTGCCACGGCAAAAGTATTAGCAAGTTTACTTTCAGCCGTTTTCATAACGACTTTGGTTGTTATTTTCAATTTGCTTATTGCGGTTGCTATTTATGGAACAGAGGGGCTGGACTGCTCTATCCTTTTTGCTCCAATAGATTTTTTAGAAGGGTATATTCCATTTAATATTACTTGCGGAACAGTATTAAAGTATCAAATCCTGTTGGCGTTTATGAGTGCAATCAGTGTAACAGGAATAGTTTTAATTCTGTCTGCTGTTTGTAAAAGTCAAATGATAGCGTTTGTAATTTCAGCAGCTATTCATGTGATACCGATAATGCTTCCTATCTCTGAAACAAGTGCATTATATCGAATTATTGTGCTGATGCCCCTTTTCTATTCACAGTATATTTCCATAATGTCTGTTGAACAAATGCACAATGGTATGCTTTATGCAGTATGGTCTATTCCTGTTGCGATTGCTTTAGTAGTAATAGGTTCAATCATTTCCCATAAGGCATTTTCAAAACATCAAGTAAGATAAGCTTTAAAATCAATATGAAGCAAGCCCATCAAATAAAAAAACGGTGCTTTGGTGGGCAGTATAAACATGCCCAGATGAAAATTTAACTTCCCTCTGAACCCGTTTTCGAGTTTGGAGGGATTTTTTATGCGATGGTCGCATATGACCGCAATGCTGCTCATCAGAAGCAGCTACTATTTACGGAGTGTCACAGTGGAGTGAAGATTATCTTTTAGAAAAAATCATCACTTACTCGTGGCACTCTTACATTTTACAAGCAGAGATTACATCTCTTGATTATAGATATGTTTACGCTCATTGCCGTAGAGGTCTTAGTACCTTTGCGGCTTTTTGTTTGTCGAAAGATGTCTTAACACAAAACAAGGCTATTTCTTGCGTTGGTTGCCGTTCACCGCCTGCCAATCTGGATTTTCAAAAAAATTCAGATTGGAGGAAACAATATGGCATACAACAAAGCCAAAGAAGAAAAGAAATGGCGGCTCTGGAAAGAAGCCGAGGAAAAACAGTTACGGAGCTTGGGGGTTAATGAGGACGATATAGAAAAGCTCCGTGTTCACGATTGGACGATTTTTAATTCAGACAGACGGTATTATCAGCGAGTGCAGGAAACAGGTACATATCTTGACGAGCTTGTTGAAGATACTACACAGCCCGAAGTCAAAACGGTTGAGGATTTTCTGGACAGTATCGAAAACCAGCACCTCTATCAAGTTTTGATTAAGGTGGACAGGCTTACATTGCAGATTGCTTTGATGAAGATACAAGGATATTCAACCCGTGAAATTGCGGTGTATCTGGATATTACTGAAAAAGCAGTTTACAGAAGAATGGATAGGCTCAAAGAAAAATTAAAAAAGTTATTTGAGTAGAGGGGAAAATTGAATATTCCCACGGGCTACAGGGTGAGAGGACAAAAAACTCTTGCCCTGTTTTCCTTTGTGTGGCGAAAACGGGATTGCTCCTTGACAACCGAATACTCATTCGCCAAATACTTCCTCTTTGTGATTGTGATGAGCATAAGCGTGTGCAGCGGTACGCCATGACCTGCCAAATGGCAGCGAGCGATGAAAGGTGGTGAGCCAGTCTTTACCGACTCAAAATATCGGGCAGCTCCCGATTTCGCCATGACCCACAAAGAGAATAATGGTACTCCCGTCCAGTCACAGTCCGAGCGTGAAAAAAACGTCGCAGGCAATGAGGGCGGCTCTGTCAGAACGACAGTTGGGGTGGAACTCCCGTGGCGTCAGTTCGCTGCTGACCGTTTGGCGACTTCCCATAGCATTTCGGGGTGTCGAGGACAAATTGAAATGCTTCTATCATATCAGCCAAACGAAAGGAGGTCATAAGAACAGAGATATTGTTAATATTCTTCCGACCTTAAATACTTCCTTTTGTTTGGCTGCCTACATAGGCAGAACTAATCTGCCTGAATCCAGATGGGAGGTCAAACACAATGGAAAGAATTATTAAGCGTGGCGACATTTACTACGCAGAGCTTAACCCCATTATCGGCTCAGAACAAGGCGGCACAAGACCTGTACTTATCATTTCCAATGATATAGGAAACAAGCACAGTCCGACGGTAATCATTGCAGCAATTACGAGCCGAGTACACACAAAAGCAAAGTTGCCCACACATACCGCAGTAAGTAATTATGAAGGGCTTGACAAGGACTCTATTATCCTGCTTGAGCAGATACGGACGATTGATAAGCAGAGGTTAAAACAGTATATGGGAATGATGCCCGATAACATAATGGCAAGAGTTGACAAGGCTCTTGCCATTAGTGTTGCACTTAAAAAAATATGAAAAAATGTGTAAAGCAGGTATGAGGGATATATTTGCACATTGGTAAAATGGCGGCTGTATTTTTATAATTTAGAGGTACAGCCGTTTTAGCTTTAGCGGAGGTATTCGTTTATGGGAAATGAAAATTTTATTCAAAATACAGAACTGAAAAACGAACAGTTGAAAGATGAAACCGAAATATTCAATTCTTTTATCAATGTTATGGTGCAGATAGTTGAAAAATACGGAAAGACTGTTTTGCAGGAATTAGATTGTGCTGCGTAGGTTACGCAGCCTTACATATCACATTTCCCTATAAATTTATGGAGGTGGTACGATGAACAGAGAAGGAAAGAAATGTGTCCTATATCCGAGAGTAAGTACTGAAATGCAGGTGGACGGATATAGCCTTGAAGGGCAGAAGAATAGCCTGAAACGATTTGCTGACAGAGAGGAAATGGAGATTGTTGGTATATATGAAGATGCGGGTAAATCGGGAAAATCTATTGAGGGGAGACCTGCTTTTAAGAAGATGCTTTCCGATATAAAGAACGGATTGGAGATAGATTATATTCTGGTCTATAAACTTTCACGATTTGGAAGAAACGCAGCAGATATTCTAAATTCATTGGAGTTTGTGCAGTCGTATGGAATAAATCTTATTTGTATTGAGGAAGGTATTGACTCATCACAGACAAGCGGAAAACTTTTAATTTCTGTATTATCTGCGGTTGCAGAAATTGAAAGAGAAAATATCATTGAACAGACAATGAACGGACGCAGAGAAAAAGCAAGACAGGGAGGTTGGAACGGCGGTTTTGCTCCGTATGGATATTATCTGAAAGACAATCAGCTCTTAATAGAAGAAACCGAAGCTGAAGCAATCCGAATTATATTTGATAAGTTTGCCAATTCAGACGTAGGGCTTGGCGGAGTAGCAAAATATCTTAATCTGCAAGGAATAAAAAAGATACCTCGTCAGAATGGAACGTTAGAAACATGGAGCAGCCATTTCATAAGGTTGATATTAGATAATCCTGTTTATTGTGGTAAGATTGCTTATGGCAGAAGAACACGAGAAAAGGTAAAAGGCACAAAAAATGAATATAAGCAGGTTCATACAGATGATTATATTCTGGAAGATGGACAACACGAAGGAATAGTTAGCGAAGAATTATGGCAAAAAGCTCACACAAAACGTATGGCAACAGGAATTAAGCAGCCGTCCAAAATAGGTAAGGACAGGTCGCATCTGTTGACGGGAATATTAAAGTGTCCTATTTGTGGAAGCTCAATGTATACGAATAAACATGCGTGGACGAATAAAGATGGCACATACAAAGAAGTTTACTATTATATCTGCGGTAGGAACAAGCAGGAGCGAGGGCATCATTGTGATTACAAGGCATCGCTTAGAAAAACAGACATTGAACCACTTGTAATTGAAGCTGTTAAAGAATTGGTAAGTGATAAATATTTTGCAAAAGAGATAGAAAAGCGTATTGGCGTACAGACTGATACCACTGCTATTGATAAGGAACTTGCCAATTATGAGAGCAAGCTGAAAGAAGTAGATTTGAATAAAGCTCGTCTGGAGCGAGAGATTGATAATCTGCCTATTGATGCTCGTTTCAGAGAAAGAAAAATCCACGACATGACATTAAGGCTTGATGGATTGTATGATACGATTGTCGAGTTGGAAGAACGGATTGAAGATGCAAAGCTGAGAAGAAGTTCTATCGAAATGGAAGCAATCACTCTGGACAATATTTACAAGCTTATGCTGAATTTCGGAAAGCTCTATGATATAATAAGTGACGAGGAAAAGAAAAATCTTATAACTTATCTAATAAAGGAAATTCAGATATATCCTAATGGAGAGTCAGAGATGCCTTTGAAGTCGATAGAGTTTAATTTTCCGATATATCGTGATGGACAAGAGGTAAGGCGGCTCTTGTGGGAAAAAGGTAATACCGTTGAGACGGTGTGTCTATTGACCAAGCGTCCGGACTGAGGCAGAAATGCGGCATCATTGAGCGCGAGAACTACAATAAGCCAAAATTCGAAAACGCTAAACAGCCGCAATGCCCACCGGAGAAGGAAAAGGCAATTACGGAGGCATTACGTCACTTTGGGATGATTTGAGGCGGATGTCTTAATCATTAAAGGAACGGTGAGGGTATGAAGTACAAAATTGCGATCTGCGACGACTCCGATGCGGACAGACAATATGTTTTGAATATGGTGCGCGCTTGGGCCTCGTCCGCCGGTCACACGGTGCATATCGACGATTTTCCCTCCGCCGAGAGCTTCCTGTTCCGCTACGCAGAAGAAAGCGACTACGACATTCTCCTGCTGGATATCGAAATGGGCGCGATGGACGGCGTCACGATGGCGAAAGAGCTTCGCAAAAGCAACGACACGGTGCAGATCATTTTCATCACCGGCTATTCCGACTACATTTCAGAGGGCTACGAGGTGGCGGCGCTCCACTATCTGATGAAGCCCGTGAAGGAAGAAAAGCTCCGATCGGTGCTGGACCGCGCCGTGGAAAAGATAACAAAAAACGAACGGGTCCTGCATTTCGAGGCCGGCGGAGAAATGGTGCGTGTGCCGATTTATCAGATTCGATATGCAGATGTGCTCGGCAACTATGTGACCGTTCACGCGCGAACGGATGTGACGGTGAAAATGACATTGGGCGAGCTTGAAAAGCAGCTCGACGAGTGCTTCTACCGCGTGGGGCGCTCTGCGCTCGTGAATCTGACGCAGATCAGCCGCGTCACCAAGACGGAGATCCGGCTCAGTGACGGAACCGCCATCCCACTGCCACGGGGCGCGTATGAGGGCGTCAACCGTGCCATTATCAACATGAGGTAAGGCGTATGGAATTGTTTGCAAAGAAAATCGAAAAGCAGCTCGCCTCCTATCAGCAGGAGCTGATCGAAACGCATTATCGCGAAGTAGAAAATATGTACCGCCAGATCCGCGGCTGGCGGCACGACTACCGCAACCATATTCAGACCATGAAGGCTTACGCTGCCGCGGGAGATTGGGACGCCATCCAAAACTACCTCGACCTGCTGGACACCGATCTGCAAACCGTGGACACGGTCATCAAGACCGGCAATCCCATGACCGACGCCATCCTCAACTCCAAAATCTCCCTTGCAAAGGCAAAGGGCATCGAGGTCGCGGCGGATGCCCACATCCCCGTCCGGCTGAAGTCCTCGGAGATCGATCTCTGCTGCATCCTCGGCAATCTCTTCGACAACGCCATTGAGGCCAGCATGAAGCTGCCGGAGGACAAGCGCCTCATCCGGGTCTATATGGATATGAAAAACACCCAGCTCTACATCTCCTTCACCAATTTTACCGCCGGGAAGAAAATGCAGAAGGAGGGAGGGCTGTTCCGCAGCACCAAGGGCGAGGGGCATGGCTTTGGCCTTGTTCGCATCGACGCCATCGTGGAGCGGCTGGACGGATACATCAGCCGCAACAGCGAGGACGGTGCATTCACCACTGAAATACTGCTTCCGCAGGAGTGAGAGCTGCAATTCATCCCCCGGAAAAAGCGATTCGTCCCCGGAATCAACCGGGGACGATTTTTTCTGCTATGCTATGTGCGTGAGGTGAAACGACATGAAACACAGAGAAAAACCGAAGTACAGCGTCCGGCAAAATGTCTGCTTTATGGTGCGGACCGCTTGGGAGAAGCGCAGGAGAGTGCTGCTTCTTTGCGTTGTGGTCGCGGCCATCAAAGTGGCGTTGGATTTGGCGCAGCTCTATGTCACACCGGAAATTCTTACGAGGGTGGAGCAGGGCGTTCCCGTGGGGGAGTTGCTGACAACTATCGGATTTTTCACAGCGGCACTTCTTCTCTTACAGGGGGCTGCGGCGTATTGCGATGCCATCCGGATGCCCGGTGAGGTCGATGTTCGCTGTGCCATCATCCGCATGATCTCCCGGAAAAGCGGCGAGACCTCCTACCCAAATGTCCACGACTCCAAAATTCTGAAGCTGGAGGAGCAGGCGCAGCGGGCCACCAGCGGCAACGACGATGCGGCGGAGCATATTTGGCGAACGCTGACGGAGCTGCTGGCAAATCTCGGCGGCTTTGCCGTATATCTGCTGCTGTTCTCCCGCTTGAGCCGCTTTTTGATCCTGCTGGTGGTGCTGACCGCCGCAGCAGACTTCTTCGTTTCCCACTACATCAGTGAGTGGGAGTACCGCCACCGGGATGAACGGGAACAGTATGACAAGGAACTGCACTATTTTCTGACGCAGCCTCGGCAGATACAGCTTGCCAAGGACATCCGCGTCTTTGGTTTAGCCCCTTGGCTGCGGGAATTGCGGGAAAAATCCATGAAGGCACTCTCCGCCTTCATCGCCCGCCGGGAAAGGACTTATCTCTGGGCTAATGTGGCTGACGTGGCGCTGACGCTTCTTCGCAACGGCATCGCGTATGCGTATCTGATTCGGCAAACTCTGGTACATGGCTGGCCTGCATCGACATTTTTGCTCTACTTTACCGCCGTCAGCGGCGCTGCATCGTGGGTGACCGGCATCCTGACCCAGTGCAGCCAACTGCATAAGGAGAGCATCGACCTGTCCAAAATACAGGAATATTTGAACATTCCGGAGCCGTTTCGGTTTGAGGGCGGAGTGCAGCCGCCTGCAGCCGACGGATATGAACTGCGGTTGGAGAACGTGTCCTTCCGCTATCCGGGCACGGAGAGGGATATTCTCAGGCACATAGACCTGACCATCCATCCCGGCGAAAAGCTGGCGGTGGTGGGCTTGAACGGTGCGGGCAAGACCACCATGGTGATGCTGCTTTGCGGCTTCTACGACCCCACCGAGGGGCGCGTGCTGCTAAACGGGCAGGATATTCGTGAATTTGACCGCAGCGCGTATTACCGCCTGTTTTCCGCTGTATTTCAGGGGTTTTCCATTTTGGATACCACCATTGCGGAATGTGTTGCCCAGACCACCGAGCATATCGACAGAGTAAAAGTCGATCACTGCCTTGCACAGGCCGGCTTGACAGAGGCTATTGCCAAATTCCCCCAAGGGGTGGATACCCACTTTGGCCGGGAGGTGTATCTGGACGGCGTACAGCTCTCCGGCGGCCAGACCCAGCGGCTGATGCTGGCGAGAGCGCTTTATAAGGACGGGCCCATCCTCGTTCTGGACGAGCCTACGGCGGCGCTGGACCCCATTGCGGAAAACGATATTTACCAAAAGTACAGCGATATGACGGCGGGTAAGACCTCCGTGTTCATCTCCCACCGGCTGGCGTCTACCCGCTTCTGTGACCGCATCCTCTTTATAGCAGACGGCGGCATCGCCGAGGAGGGTACCCACAAGGAGTTACTGGCAAAGGGCGGTGCTTATGCGGAGCTATTTGCCGTGCAGAGCCGCTATTATCAGGAAGGAGGTATGCAGGATGAAGAAGAAAGCTGAGGGCATGAGCCTGCGGGAGACCTTTGCCATCCACCGCCGGGCGGCACGAGATATGCGCCGGATCGCACCGGGCTGCTTTATGCCGTTTATCCTCTGTGCTGTTGTGGAGGCAGCATCGCCCTATGCGGTCATCTGGCTCTCCGCCCGGCTTGTCGATGAACTATCCACCCTTCGCAGACCGGAGATTCTGGCCAAATGGGTCCTTTGGATCGTAGCGGTCAGTGCTGCGGCAGAGCTGCTCAAGGCCGTGCTGGAGAGGTGGAAAAATGTCCGGAGCGAACTGCTTGACAGACAGAAAGAAGTTTTGTATACCGAGAAATTTCTGCGGATGGATTATGCCGACTGTGACAGGCAGGAAACACGTGATCTGTTCTCTCAGATCCGGCAGAATGCCGACTGGTCCGGTTGGGGCTTTGCCCATCTCAAGCTGTACTATACGCAGGCAGTCCAAGGCATCACCGGCATTTTAGGGGCTGCCGCCTTGACGGTGAGCCTGTTCACCCGGCAAGTCCCGACCTCGGCGGGAAAATTGACCGCTCTCAATCACCCGCTTTTCCTTGTGGGCATCCTTCTGCTGATTGCCGCCGTTACCTGCCTTGGTCCGGCGCTGGTCGGCAGAGCCTATTCTGCCTGGAACACGCTGGCAGAGCAGGTATGCTTCGGCAATCGCGTGTTCAGCCACTTCGTTTTCATGCAGCCGGGGGACAAGGAAAAAGACATGGATCGCAGAATGTACCGCCAGAGCGAACTGGCGGAGCATTATGTCCGCACAGTGAATATCTTCGGCGTCGGCTCTCCCGTGGCAAAGGCGTCCCAAACCACTGTGGGACTGAGCAAGGCGCTGGCCGCCTCTCTATCCGCTGTTCTCTCCGGCGTTGTGTATGTGTTCGTATGCTTGAAGGCGCTGGGCGGTGCCTTCGGCATCGGCAGCGTGACCCAGTATGTCAGCGCCGTGACCACATTTTCCGGCAACGCCGCCCTGCTACTGAGCACCGTCAGTCATATGCGGGCCAATGCTGAGTTCCTCAAGGCCATCTATACGTTTCTCGACATTCCCAATTCCATGTATCAGGGGAGTCTCACCACCGAAAAGAGGTCGGATCGTCAGTATGACGTGGAGTTTCGGGATGTATCCTTCCGTTATCCCGGCTCGGACATCTGGGCGCTGCGCCATGTGAATATGAGGTTCAAGGTCGGAAAAAGGCTTGCCATCGTGGGCGAAAACGGCAGCGGCAAGACCACCTTCATCAAGCTTCTGTGTCGCCTGTACGACCCGCAGGAGGGGCAGATTTTGCTCAACGGCATCGACATCCGCAAGTACCGCTATGATGATTACATGGGCATATTTTCCGTGGTATTTCAGGATTTCCAGCTCATCTGCCAGCCCTTGGGCAACAATGTGGCGGGCAGCATGGAATATGACCGTGACCGGGCAAGGAAAGCTCTGATCGATGCAGGCTTCGCAGACCGTCTTGCAGCGATGGAAAAGGGTCTGGACACCATGCTTTACAAAAATCTCTCCGAGGACGGTGTCGAGGTTTCCGGCGGCGAGGCGCAGAAGATCGCCATTGCCCGCGCGCTCTATAAGGACGCGCCCTTCATCATCCTCGACGAGCCAACGGCGGCGCTGGACCCCATCGCCGAGGCAGAGATCTACAGCAAGTTCGATGAGATCGCAGGCAATAAGACTGCCATCTATATCTCCCACCGCCTGTCCTCCTGCAAATTCTGTGACGAGATCGCCGTGTTCCACGAGGGCGCGGTCATCCAGCAGGGCAGCCACGCCGAATTGCTCGCCGATCGGGGCGGCAAATACTACGCGCTCTGGAACGCACAGGCGCAGTATTATACGGAGTAAAGCTGCTCTGTGCGTCAGAAAGAAACCGCTGTAATCCCCATCCCGCGCAGGATGGAGATTACAGCGGTTTTGCATTTTCTGCGCAGGCATGACAAGCTGCCTTTTGCAGTTTGTATATGCACCCGCGAGGAAAATGAGGGATTGCAAAGGGAGGTCTCGCCTGTCGGCTCGGTCAGCGCTTCAAAGCGTTTCACGCTTTGAGGTCTCCACCGGAGACCCGCGCCCCTTTGCCGCGGGGTTTCCAATAGGGGCGAGCAGCATCCCTGTTGGCACACGATTTTGCTTCGCAAAGTCTAGTGTGTTATACCTTTGCTTCCGGCTGGCGCGGGAAAGGGGTTGGCGGCATACTCTGCGGTGCGGCAGAGTGTGGCGACAAACGCTTTTTCGCGGCAGTAGGACAGGCGGATTTTGTGATGTGAGCTACAGCACAATCGCAGGATTTTTGAGAAGCAAAATCCGACTGGCCGGAAAAGGAGGCAGAGGTATATAAAGCCCCCGTCCCACCACAGCGCCGCCTTTGTTTCAGTGTTTCTTCCGCTTCCCTTTGCCGTGGGTCATGGTCGTTTTCTCGCGCTGGCTGATGGGAGTTTTCAGGTGTTTGGACAGATTCAGCACCTCGATCAAGTTGACAAACTGTTCCATTGTGATGGCATCGTAATCGATCCCTAATGTGGCAAGTAATGCTTTTGCTTTCTTTTCTTCCGAGCTTCCCTCAAAGTTCATTGCCTCCCGTAACTGGTTCTACATATTTTCTGCAAAGGAGACTTCATCCGCAGTCATGGTATCGGGGCGGTGTTCACTCCGAATGTCACGGAGAATGCCTTTCAGGTCATCCGCAATCAGGCTTCCGAAATATTCATCTTCCCGAATCTGCGCCACTTCCAGCGTCCGCAGGTGCAGGTCATTTTCTTCGCCGCCGTTTTTCATCAACGCCATCTGCCGGACGGCTTCCAGCACGGCGTTCATATCGTTGACGCGCATATCTGCGATCCGGTCAACGTAAATTTCCGCATCCAGCATAAGCCGCTGGAAATCCTTATGGCAGATCAACTCCGACAGCAGCCGGTGGTTGAACTTGCCTGTTCTTAATACATCAATCGAAGCATCACTCAAATGCAGCTCATGCAGAGCTGTGTTTGGGTGATTTTTTGTTTCCGTCCGCCCCATCAGATAGTCGCAGGAAACGCCGTAATAGTCAGCCAGCACCAAGATGCTGTACGGGCTGATGTCCTTGCCGTTATCTGCTTCATATTTGCCAAGCGCGGATTTCGAGATACCCACCTCGGCGGTAAGCTGCTCCAAGGTCAGCTTTCGTTCTACTCGTAAATCCTTCAACCGCTCTCCGATTGTCAGCTTGACTTGCATACAGCAGTCTTCTTTTCACCTTTTTCTGTATTATATCATGCTTTTCCGTTTTGTGTCTCAAAGCGCGGAAAATTTCAACTTCTACCCCACTTTTCCTACCTCTTGGATATATGGGAACGGGCCTGCTTTCTTACTAAAATTTAGACATAAACCACGCAGAACCTTGAAAATTTCATGACCGTCCGATGAGGATATGCTTTCCAGAGAAGTATCGCATTCAGCGTACCAAGGAAGAGGCAACGCCGGGGTAAGGACTCGGGCAGGAACGGCATCGGGTAGAACGGCGAAGTTCAATTATTTTACAGGAGGAAACAGGTATGGATTTATTTACACAAATCAAGATGGTAGTTTCCGTGAAAGAGGCTGCCGAATACTACGGATTGGAAGTAAATCGTGGCAGCATGATCTGCTGCCCCTTCCACGCCGACCGCACGCCCAGCATGAAGCTGAACGAGGATTACTTCTACTGCTTCGGCTGCGGGGCATGCGGCGATGTGATCGACCTTGCGGCAAGGCTGTTCGGCCTGAGCGGCTATGACGCGGCGAAGAAGCTGGCGGCAGACTTCGGCATCACCGAGCAGAAGCCGTCCATTCTCGCAAGGCTACAGCGGGGAGCATCGCAGGCGGAAACCGAGCGGCGCTGCTTCCGCGCGCTGGGGGACTACCTGCGCATCTTGCAGGACTGGAAGACGAATTGCGCGCCGCAATCGCCGGAGGATGCCATCGACCCGCGCTATGCGGAGGCCTGTCACATGCTGGAGCGCATCGAAAATATGCTGGACATTCTGACCTGCGGCACGCCGAAGGAACGGGCCGAGGTGGTGACCGACTTGCAGAAGGACAACCGTCTGGCGCTGATGGAGGCGCGAAACCGGCAGATCAGGGGGGACGAAGATGGAACGAAATGAACCGCCCCGCTGGATGCAGGACAAGCACTTCAACGAGGTGCTGTTCTGTGAGGACTTTCTGGCAGAGTATCCGATGGTCTGCGTCGGCGGCAGCTTTTTCACGTTGGAGGGCCGCGTTGCTGACGAGGAGAGCATTCGGAAGCAGATTTATGGATGCTTCGCCCGCATTTCACCAGCGGCACGGCCCGCCGCGCCACCAGTCTGCTGAAAACGCTCAAGCTGGAGGCCTACACGCCAGAGCTGCCCATTCAGGAGGATCGAATCCACGTTGCCAACGGCACGCTGTTTCTCAGCGACGCGTTCTGCACGGAGAAGGAATTCTGCCGCAACCGCCTCCCCATCCGATATGACCCTAGCGCGCCGCAGCCGGTGATCTGGCTGCGGTTTTTGTCTGACCTGCTGGAGCCGGAGGACGTTCTGACCTTACAGGAATACCTCGGCTACTGCCTGATTCCGATGAACCGCGGGCAGGTGATGATGCTGCTCAAGGGCAACGGCGGTGAGGGCAAGAGCCGCATCGGCGTGGTGGTGCAGAAGCTGCTCGGCAGCAACCTGAAAAACGGCAGCATCGCCAAGGTGGAGCGCAGCCCCTTCGCCAGAGCCGATCTGGAGCACGAGCTTTTGATGGTAGACGACGATATGAAGCTGGAGGCGCTGAAATCCACCCACTATCTCAAGTCCCTCATCACTGCCGAAATGCCGATGGACTTGGAGCGCAAGGGCGAGCAGAGCTATCAGGGCAAGATGTACGTCCGGTTTCTTGCCTTTTCCAACGGCGATCTGGAATCGCTCTATGACCACTCGGACGGCTTCTACCGCCGCCAGCTCATTTTATCGGTGAAGAAAAAGCCACCGAACCGGGAGGATGACCCCTTTCTCGCGGACAAGCTCTGCGGCGAGATCGAGGGCATCTTCCTCTGGTGCCTCGAAGGCCTGCGCCGCTTGCCGGCCAGCAGCTTCCGCTTTACGGAAAGCTCGCAGACGAAAGCAAACCGTGAGGACGCGCGCCGCGAGGCCGACAATGTGCTGCTGTTTCTCCGCTCCGAGGGCTACATCCGCCTGAAGGCCGACAGCACCATTCCCTCCGCCGCGCTGTACGCCATCTACACCATGTGGTGCAGCGACAACGCCTACAAGCCGCTTGCCGCGCGGACGGTGAGCATGACCCTCAAGAAGCACGCCGACGAGTTCGGCTTGGAGTATGACAACCACATCCAGAACGCCCTCGGCAAGCGAGTCAATGGCTTCTGGGGCATCGAAGCGCTGGTCGCGCCGACGATTTTATGAGAATGAACACGAAATGCACCATCCCATCCATCCCAAGTATCCGGGATAGATGGGCGGATGGGATGGAGAATTTTCAGTTTACCCACGAAGGAGGATGCAATGGGAAGAATTTATTTCAAGGAGCTGCCGCTGTTTCACTTGTATGACAGCGAGTTGACCGGCGCACAGAAGCTGCTGATGACGCTGCTTCTGGTGGATTGGTACGACATTTACGAGCTGAGCTGCCTTGCGCGAATGCGTCCGGAGGACGTGACCGCCGATCTGGCAGAGCTGAAACGGAAGGGGTATCTGCAAGGCAAGTGAAAACCGGAAAGAAATTTGCGCGGCAGCGAAATGATTCCGCGAAACCGCGCTGCTCGGAATTGCGTACCGGCTTCACGGTTGCGCGTGGTTCTGCGCGGTTTCCTGCGAAGTCACGCGGTTCCGGAAAGTCGATACCCCTCACTTACGAAGAGGGCATCGACCGCCGCTTTTCCAGCGGATTTCAGGGAAACAGAATATTACACCACACAGCGAAGCAGGTTTTCGGAAACGCAAACCTGCTTCGCTGTTTTCATCACAAAAATTTGGGGGGATTTTATGAGCATCAGAAATGAGATCAAAGCGCAGATCGTTCGCGCCGGTTTTACCATGCAGGAGGTCGTTGACCGGCTGGCTGACGAACACGATTGGAGCGACAGCGTTTCCAATTTGTCTGCCAAGTTGCAGCGGGAGAGCATCCGCTACAAAGAGGTCGTAGAGTTGGCCGACGTGCTGGACTGTGACATCGTGTGGGTGAAGCGAGGGGAGCGCCGATGAAAGCACAGTACGCCATTCTCCGCTTTGCTAAATACAAAGGGCCGGAGATCGGGCACATCGAGGCTCACAACGAGCGTATCAAGGAGAAGTACGCCAGCAATCCCGATGTAGACACGTCCCGCAGCCACCTCAATTTTCATCTGGTGACGCCGCAGCGCAAGTACCGCACAGAAGCGGAAAAGCAGATCGCCGAGGCGGGCTGCCGCACAAGGTCAGACAGCGTGCGCGTGGTGGAGGCGCTGGTGACAGCCAGCCCGGAGTTCTTTAAGGGCAAGAAGAAAAGCGAAATCAAAGCATATTTTCAGGAGACGCTGGACTTTATTCGAGAGCACCAAGACCCGAAAACAATTATATCCGCCGTGGTGCATATGGACGAGAAAACGCTCCATATGCACCTTTGCTTTGTCCCGCTGACGGCGGACGGGCGGCTCTCTGCCAAGGCCGAAAAGGCCGGCCTGTCCAAGATACTGGCCGCCCGCAAGGCAGCCGCCAAGCCCGCGGCCGAGGCAGAGACGGTGACAGCTCCCCCCGCGGAGCCCTGCACAGCCTCTATCCCCGGCATCGAGGTCATGGATCTTGAGGACG
>ENA-OZAB01000603-OZAB01000603.1-human-gut-metagenome-genome-assembly--contig:-NODE-603-length-19193-cov-7.393040_pt1 | contig 19193 bp, 17 predicted proteins | sample MGYA00243297_ERZ653491 | MGnify/ENA primary metagenome ERZ653491 (study PRJEB26926, sample SAMN06165154) | human gut metagenome | biome: ENVO:00009003; feature: ENVO:2100002; material: ENVO:00002003... | reverse complement strand
TTTGCCGCCAAAAGGCGGACTGGCTCATCGGCATCAACGCGAGCCGCCTGTTCTCTGTCCTCTACCACCGCACTTTGAATGTGGGGCGGGTGCAGACGCCTACCCTGGCGATGCTGGCCGACCGGGATAGCAAGATCGTCCTGTTCCGTAAGGAGAAATACCATCATGTGCACCTGGCGCTGGAGGAAGCCGAAGCGGTTTCTGAAAAAATTCCGGCTATGGAGGACGCCCAGGCCATCCGGGACGCCTGTGACGGGCAACGGGCCGTGTGCGTATCCGTGGTGCGGGAGAAAAAGGTGGAGAAACCTCCCAAACTGTATGACCTGACCACCTTGCAGCGGGAGGCAAACCGGGTGTTCGGCTACACGGCCAAGCAAACCCTGGATTACGCCCAGTCGCTCTATGAAAAGAAGCTGCTGACCTATCCGCGCACGGACAGTCGGTATCTGACGGGCGACATGGCGGAGACCGCCTCCGTGGTCCTGCATTTGGCGGCACGGGTGCCGCCCTTCGACGCCTGCCCGGAGTTTTTCCCCGATGTTCTGGCGCTGGTGAACGAGAAGGAGGTATCCGACCACCACGCACTGATTCCCACCCTGGAGCTGGAAAAGGCGGATGTGCCTGCGCTGCCTGTGGGCGAGCGAAATATCCTTCTGCTGGTCTGCTGCAAGCTGCTGTGTGCGGCGGCGGAGCCTTTCGTGTATGAGGCGGTCACGGCCACCTTTGATTGCGGCGGACATACCTTCACAGCGAAGGGAAAGCAGGTGCTTTCCCAGGGCTGGCGGGCCATCCAGGAGGTGTTCCGTTCCTCCCTGAAGGAGAAGCCGGAGGATGAAGATGACGAAGGCGTCCTTCCGGCCTTGACCGAGGGGCAGGTTTTTGAGCCGGTCGCCGCCTCCGTCACTGAGCACTTCACTTTGCCCCCCAAGCCCTACACGGAGGACACCCTTCTGTCGGCCATGGAGAACGCGGGCAAAGAAGATATGCCGGATGATGCGGAACGGCGCGGCTTGGGCACCCCGGCGACCAGGGCGGCCATCATCGAAAAGTTGGTGTCCGGCGGATTCGTGGAGCGCAAGGGCAAGAACCTGATTCCCACAAAGGCGGGTGTCAACCTGGTCACGGTGCTGCCGGAGCTGCTGACCTCTCCCAAGCTCACAGCGGATTGGGAGCAGCGGTTGAACGAGGTTGCAAAGGGCCAGGCGTCGCCGGAGGACTTCATGGACGGGATCGAGGCAATGGCGGCGGAGCTGGTGCGGAAATACTCCCACATTTCCGAGGATGGGCAAAAGCTGTTCCAGCCAGAGAAGGAGACGGTGGGCCTCTGCCCCCGCTGCGGCAAGCCGGTCTATGAGGGCAAGAAGAACTTCGCCTGTTCGGACCGTGCCTGTCAGTTTGTCATGTGGAAGAATGACCGCTTTTTCGAGCAGCGCGGAAAGGTCTTTACTTCCAAAATCGCCACCGCATTGCTTAAAGACGGAAAAGCAAAGGTCAAAGGGCTGCGCTCCCTGCGTACCGGAAAAACCTATGACGGGACGGTGCTTTTGGCCGATACCGGCGGGAAATATGTGAATTACCGCATCGAGAAACAGGGATGACAACATCTGTTGGTCATCTCCATCCATGGATTCGACAAGTTTACAATTTATCTGTTTCAAAAGCCGGAACCTGCAAGTATAATAAAACTGAACATTTGCAGGGGGTGGTCGTAGTTGGATCAGTATATTGAACGGTTGGAAAAAGAGTTCTCGCAAGTATCCAATGGCTTCAAAAATGAAGAACAGAGAGCCAAGACCGATTTTGATACCAATGACAGGTCCTATATAAAAGAACTAGCTTACGCAGCTTATCGGTCTGAGGTCTATCAGGTCAGAATGTATGGTGTCTTTCTCTTTGGACATTTATCAGAGGATGTAGAAATCCTGAATTTTATGCGGGAGAGTGTATCCAAAGACGAAAATTGGAGGGTTCAAGAGGTTTTAGCAAAGGCCTTTGATGAATTCTGCAAAAGGACCGGATTTGAAAAGTCCCTTCCAGTGATTGACTCATGGCTGCAAGACAAAAATCCCAATACTAGAAGGGCAGTTACAGAAGGCTTGAGAATATGGACCTCAAGGCCATATTTCAAGGAAAATCCAGAAGAAGCAATTCGAAGATTAGCTGATCTGAAAAATGACCCCAGTGAGTATGTCAGAAAATCAGTTGGTAATGCCTTGCGGGATATAAGCAAAAAACATGGTGCGCTGGTTGCAGCTGAATTAAGCGCATGGGACTTGTCATCAAAAGAGATTCACCAAGTTTATAAGCTGGCAAGCAAATTTATTGAGAAATAGACCTTCCAACCAATTACTCTTCTATCAGCGATTCAAAATATCAACCACTTCCCAGTAGCAGCATCGAGCAGGAAACCTTTCCGGGTTTCCTGCTTTTCTTTTACCCGGTTTCAGAAAGGATGATGTCTTTGAGCAAAACCGAACCCAATTTCATGGAGCATTTGAAACCGCTGCTTCCCGCAGGCGGTGACGCAAGCGAACTGGAGGCAGCGGCCCAGGCGCTTGCCAGACTTTCCCCGGAGGACCGTGACCTCCTGGCCGCTGTCCAGGAGTCGCCCTATCGTCTGACCACTCTGGAGCAGTTCCGGGAGTTTCCCGCCAACACCGAGTATTTTGTCCTGGAGCCCAATATCCGCAAGGTGGAGGATGTGGGCTGGCGTTATCTGGCGCAACATTTGGACGTCCTTCTGCCCCCGGAGCTGCTGGACGCCATTGATCCCGTTCCCTTCGGCAATCACGCCATGCGGGAGGAACAGGGGTGTTTCACCAGCAAAGGGTATCTCACCCTCTCCGGCGACGAGTGGGAGCACGAGCGCCCCAGAGCGAGGCAGACGGAGAAAAAGCCCTCCATCAAGGAACGGCTGGAACAGAGCCGGAAGGAATGTGCCAATCAGAGCAAGGCGCAGCCCCATCGGGAAAAGCCTGCGCCGGAGCGATAAGGAGGTGTCGCTATGCCCCATTATGACTATGACAAAGATTATCCCTTTGCCGCCTTCATCACCAACCTGGGCAAGTACAACGAGGGCACCCTTGTGGGCGAATGGGTGAAGTTTCCCACCACGGCGGAGGAAGTGAAAAAGGTCTTTGAACGCATCGGGATTGGTGCGAAAGACGACTTTGGGCAGGCCTATGAGGAATGGTTCATCACGGACTACGACTGCTATGTGGACGGCCTCTATGACCTGCTGGGTGAGTACGCCAACCTGGACGAGCTGAACTACCTGGCCTCCAAACTGGACAACATGAGCCAGGATGAATATGAGCGGTTCCAGGCAGCCATGGAGATCGGCGACCACACGGGCAGCATCCAGGAGCTTATCAACCTGACGGAGAACCTGGACTGCTACGATGTTTACCCCGACATCCACGACCACGACGATCTGGGCCGGTATTACATTGAGGAACTGGACGCCATGCAGGTGCCGGAGCATCTGCGCAACTACATCGACTATGAGGCCTACGGACGGGACATCGCCCTGGAGGAAAGCGGCCAGTTCACCGACTTGGGCTATGTGCGGGACACCGGGGACAGCTTCCATGAATATTACGATGGCGAGCGCGGCAGCATCCCGGAGGAATACCGGGTGATGACCTTCCAGGACGACATCCCCGAAGAAGAAATTTCGGAATGGGCCATGGACCTTGCCTACGATATGGACGAGTTTTTCCGGCAGCACGACCCGCAGTATGCCGCCGAGCACCCGGAGGAACACGCGGCGAAGGAAGAAATCTACGAAAATCTGATGGCCGGACGCGTCTCCGCCCTGGACGAGAAGCTGGCCGCCCTGGGGCAGACCCAGGAGGACTATCTGCCTTCGGAGATCGAAAAGTTCAAGGACGCCACCGAGTATGAGGAATTTCTTGACTTTGATCCGGCTGTAATCAAAGCGGCATTGGAGGACCCGGACAAGTCCCATGCGGACGAGATGCTGGCCTTTGCGGAGCAGGCGGGCCGGGAGTATGAGGCGGAGCTGTTTGGCAAGGCCCCGGAGCCCTCCCCGGATGACCGGGAGACCGGCGAAACGGTACGGACCCCCAGGGGCGCCTTCCATGTGACGGATATGAGCCGGGAACAGATGGAGGCGGCCGGGTACGGCCTGCACCATCAGTCTGACGATGGGAAGTATCTCATCATGGGCAACGGCGACAGGGTCTTTGCTATCCGCAGCGAGGAGGCCCAGGAGCACGCCGCCCCGGAGAAAATGACCGTCCTGGTGGTGGAACCCATGAAGGAGCCCTACCTGAAGGAGATCGCCTCCGGCCTCCATTCGTTACAGGCGGAGGTGGGCGGCGATATTGCCACCGCTTATCCCTTCTCTGACCCGGTGGGGCTAGTCTGCAACGATGAGGGCAAGCTCATCGGCCTGGAGCTGAACCGGGGCCTGCGGGATGAGCATGGGGAGATTTACGACATCATGGCCGGCACCTTCCTGGTGGTGGGGCTGAGTGGGGAGTCCTTCACCTCCCTGACCCCGGAGCAGGTGCAGAAGTACACGGAACACTTCAAGCAGCCGGAACAGTTCATCAGTCTGAACGGAAAGATCATCGCCCTGCCGGTGGAGCCGGAGAACCCTCTGCGCACCGCCGAGATGACCGTGGAGGACGACTACGGGATGATCGACGGGGTGCTGAACAACGGCCGCAGGGGTGAGGAGCTGGAGAAGGCCCAGGGTGAGGCGCGCCGGACCACGCCGGAGAAAAAGCCCTCTATCCGGGAACGGCTGGAGGAGGCCAAGCGGGAGTGCGGCGAGCGCAAGCCCCCGGACAAGGTCCACCAGAAGAAGCCCCCGGAGCACGACCTATGAGCCGGAGCAAGAAGTGGCGGCTGGAGTGGTCCTTCTTCCTGGGCGAGAACGGCCTCCGCAAATATAACAAGGTCTGCAAGGGCTGTGTCCATCCCTGCAAGCAGAGCTTCCGGGCGGTTCTCATCGCCTGTCCCCATTACCAGTCCGCACGCTCGAAAAAGTGTGCAGATAGGGGTTGAAAATGGGCTGAAAAATCGTCTGTGGCGGCTTTTCCGGAGCCGCCCTTATGATTTACCATGTGGGTCTGCCCCTTCAATTTGAGGGGTGTAAAGCCACAATTTTGAACACTTTCCCATAGCAGAGCGGGAGCGCCGCCTTCGGTTTGGGCCGAGGGTGACGCTCCCGCTTCTTTTTTTGTTATAGGCTTAGTCGTCCTCCAACAGCTTGGAGGGCGGGATCTTCAAGACCTGCGCGATTTTAAACAATAATCCCGTATATAAGATACTGCTATTTCATCGAAATATCATTCAAACTTTCTATCATAGAGTAGCGCAGCAATCAGAACAACAAAACAGGAACCAGCATTGTGTACCAGCGCCCCGGTAGTGGGTGTCAACACTTCCATGAGCGACAGCACTATTGCTACAAAGTTAATACACATGGACAGGGTAATACTGGCTTTGATCGTCTTAACCGTTGCATTAGAGAGCCGTTTCAAATACGGAATTTTTGAAATATCATCGCTCATCAAAGCGACTTCTGCGGCGTCAACGGCAATGTCGCTTCCCATGCTTCCCATTGCTACGCTTACATCAGCCGTTTTCAGCGCCGGGGCATCGTTGACACCGTCGCCAATCATACAAACCTTGTGATTTTCAGCCTGCAATTTCTCAATGCTCCGCACTTTTTCTTCGGGCAGGAGTTCTGCACGGACTTCGGAAATACCAACCTGCCGCGCAAAATAATCGGCCGTTTTTTGATGATCGCCGGTAAGTAAAACAGTACGGGTGTGCATATCTGATAGACGGGAAACCATGTCTTTCGCTTCTGGACGCAGCACATCAGAAAGTGCAATCACACCGATACATTTTTGACCTTCCGCTACGAGAATAGAGGCTTTCCCCTGTGTACGCAACCGTTCCAAAGCGGATTGCACCTTATTATCAATCGAAACTCCGTTTTCAGTGAGAAATTTCTCGTTGCCGCAAAGCAGGCTGCGGTTGTCCACCTCTGCAAAAATCCCCTTGCCGGTAGTCATTTTAAACGCAGTCGATTCTGCCAATGGAACTTCTTTTGCCTTTGCATACGCCACAATCGCCTTTCCCAGCGGGTGCTCGCTCTTGGCTTCAGCAGAAGCGGCCAGAGAAAGCAAGTCTGTTTCACTGATCGTTTCATCAAAAGAAATCATATCGCTGACATCCAGGCGGCCATAGGTTAAAGTGCCGGTTTTATCGAAGGCAATCGTGTCCACTTTTCCCATTTTTTCAAGAGCTTCACCAGACTTGATAATTACGCCATGCTTTGTCGCCTGCCCGATTGCCGCCATAATTGCGGTAGGCGTTGCCAATACAAGGGCGCAGGGGCAGAACACGACCAACACGGTGACTGCGGTAACAATATTCCCGGTAAATACATAGGCCAGAATTGCGATAAGCAGGGCAACGGGCACCAGCCAGCTTGCCACTCTGTCGGCTATCCTTTGCATGGGGGCCTGTTTATTCTCTGCGTCCTGCACCATGCGGATCAGCTTTTGCAAGGAACTGTTTTTGCCTACTTTCGTTGCTGAAATATCAATCGAACCAAAGCGGTTGATCGTTCCGCAAAAAACTTCTTCCCCCACGCCCTTGTCAACCGGCAGAGATTCTCCCGTCATAATAGACTGGTCAACCGAAGTTTCACCATTGATGATTGTTCCGTCAACCGGGATCGTTTCACCGGGCAGAATACGAAGAATATCTCCCTGCCGGATTTCCTCTGCCGGTATCATTTCTTCTTTCCCGTCCATTAGTCTGCGTCCCTTTGTCGGCGCAAGGCTAATCAGCTTTTTCAAGCCCTTTTTCGCCCGGTTTGTAGTGGCTTCCTCTAAAAGTGCGCCTATTGCCATGATAAACACAACTTCTCCTGCCGCAAACAAATCTCCGATTGCAATAGCGGCGAACATGGCAATACAAATCAAAAGGGCAGACGATATTTTGCTGATGCCGGGATTGTGGATCATCCGCCATATTGCCAGAAACAAAAGGGGAATACCGCTGATAACGATAGTTATCCACGCCGGGTCAAATGGCAGAAACGAAAGCTGCACCGGCGTACCACCAAATTCCTCCATCAAGTGTGGGACTAAATCCAGCAGTAGGAATACACCGGCTACAATCGTCATAGGAAGTCCGGCCAGAAAATCATTGAGTTTCTTTAGCATCATAGTTCCTCCAATCCGCACGACATTTCAAACAGATTTGTTCTTGACGCTCGTTTTCTCTTGCCGTACAATAAATTCAATAACAAACATTTTGTTCTCTTTTATTGTAGGCAGGGAGCAACTAAAATTCAATGGATAATATCGTCTCTGTGTTTCCTATGGAACACTTTTGAGAAATTGTACGGAAGGGGCTATCATGGACAGACGACAGCAGAAAACAAGGGCGGCTATTTTTACCGCGTTCAGCACGCTCTTGGCAGAAAAAAGTTATAGCAAAATTACGGTACAGGAAATCATTGATACCGCTAATGTTGGCCGAACAACATTCTATGCACACTTTGAAACAAAAGATGATTTGCTGAAAGCCTTATGCGAAGAACTTTTCGGACACATCATCAGCAGCGCATTGGATTGCACCCATACCCACGGACTATATTCAGACAGAAATGCGCCGGAGTCTGTATTCTGCCACTTATTACAACACTTGCAGGAAGATGAAAACAATATCCTCGAATTGCTTTCTTGCGAAAGCAGTGAACTGTTCCTACGGTACTTCAAAGACAGCTTAAATGAATTGATACAAAATCAGTCTGTCAAACAGAAAGGGAAAAGCAATACTGATATTCCGCAGGATTTTTTAGTCAACCATATCTCCGGTAGCTTTGTAGAAATGGTACTGTGGTGGATTAAAGGCCGCATGAAGCAAACGCCTGAGGAATTAGACCGATATTTCCGGGCAGTTATTGAGCCGGTTTTGTAATTTGTAATTGGTTGTAGAAAGATATTGTGACGTTTCATTTTTCGAGAGCATAAATAAATCTTGCTTTGAGGACAGGAAAGGAATAGGATGAGCGCCCGTATCAGTTCATTTGGTACGGGCGCTCATTTTCGCCGTAGTAGGCGCTGTGGGAATGTGTGGAAACGGTCATGTTTGCGGAGCTGTGGGAAACGATGTTTGCGGGCTGTGGGAAAGCCGGCGGCTTTTCCATCGGGCCGTGAATGTCTGTTTTCCATCGGCGGAGCGGCCGTTTTCCACATTTCCATAGTGCAAAATTGCAGGATGGTAGCAATGGTACATTGCTTTTTCATGCGGGATAAGATATGCTGAATACACGATGGTTAGTTATTGCTAACTAAAACCACTATGATTGAGAGGAGATGGTTTAAATGAAGCAAAATCAAGTCCAGAAAAAAGAGATCCGCCTTGGGACGCATGGAGAGGATTACGGGAGCTGGATGTCAAACCCTGTTTTCTATGTGATAGGCGCCCTTTTGGCGTTGTCTGTGGTACTGGCGGTGCTGTCATTTACGGTGTTCCATATCACGGCGCTTGGTGTGGTGTTCGTGATTGCCGCAGTGATTCTGCTGGCGCTGCTCCTGTGGTGCGCCTGGATACGGCGGCAGTATGCCTTTGGGGGCGGCGGCATGATGGATCGGACCCACCTGGTTGTCCTCTCCCATCTGGATTTTGACGGGCAAGGGCAGCTTCTGGAAGTAGGCTGCGGCTCCGGGCCATTGTCCATCCGGGCGGCCCTGATGTGGCCGGAGGCAAAAGTAACGGGCATTGACTATTGGGGCGCAGACTTCGGCTACAACCAGACTATGTGCGAGAAAAACGCCGCAAGCGAAGGTGTAGCCGCCCGGTGCCGGTTCCAGCATGGGGACGCCAACAAGCTGGACTTCCCGGACAAGAGTTTCGACGCCGTGGTGAGCAACTATGTCTATCACAACATCATGGGTTCGGATAAACGGGCGCTGCTGCTGGAGACCCTGCGGGTGCTGAAAAAGGGCGGCGTGTTCGCCATCAACGACAACATGAAGCCCCGGGCGTACGGAGACATGGAGGCCTTCGCCCAGGAGCTGCGGGACATGGGCTATGAGGACGTGCGCCTCATCGACACCGCCCAGGAGGCTTTCGGTTCCCGCCGGCGGGCGGCCATGATGATGCTGGGCGACTCCCGGATGCTGGCGGGGCGCAAATAATCGGGAGATGGAAGATGGTTCAAATGCTGCTGGCAGAGGGTATGCTCCTGTGTTCCTTGTTTTGGGCTTTTTGCTGGCTGGGCACCGGGAGCGACGAGAAAAACATCCGTAATTTTTCTACTTACCCGGACGAGGTACAGAAGATTGTGAAAGCCCGCCCGGAGCTATCAGGAAATATTCGGCAGCGAGGTCCTGCGGCCATCTTCGCTGGAAATCTGCTTTTGTTTACTGCGCTCCTGTTTGCGATGGGGCTTCTCACCCGGCAGGAATATTTTGCAGGCAACTTTTTGAACACTCTGCTTTTAGGACAGGCGCTGAATCTGTTTGATTTTTTGGTGATCGACCTGCTTTGGTGGCGGCACACAAAACGGGTGCGGTTTTCCGGCACCGAGGAAAGTCCGGAATTATATGCGGACCCCCGCAAACACTTTTACGCTTTCCTGCGGGGAGTTCTTCTGTTTTTGGCTGTTGCTTTAATCAACGGGTATCTGCTCACCTGGATCTGAAAGGAGGAGTTCCATGACACTTGCAGAATTTCGCCGGGTTTATCCAACCGCTGCCTTCACGGTCAGCAGCGGGAAACTCTTTACCTATCGCTACTATCAAAATCCCCAGGCCAAAGCCACGCTGGTCCTGCTCACGGGCGGCATTGGGCTGTCCGACCTGTTTTATAAGCACTTTGCCCGGTTCGCCAGGGATTTTTCGGTGCTGACCTTTGACTATCAGCTCCAGTTCGGGGACAACGGCGAGTTTGCCGATGCCGTGGCTGAACTACTCCGCCACCTGAAGGAAAAGGTCTGGCTGGTGGGCCAGTCTCTGGGCGGCGTAGTGGCCCAGGTCGTCGCCTCCCGCCACCCGGAAGTGGTGGAGGGGCTGGTCCTCTCCAACACCTGCTCGCTGTCCGGCAGTATGAGCGAGACCGGGTATCAGGACCTGATTAAGATGATCGAAAGCCAGCGGAAGTTCAAAAAATGGCTTGCCTTCCTGCCGTTTCCGCTCATCAAGCGGATGATGAGATGGGCGGTGATGAAAAAGAAAACCGATGGCTTTACAGCCCAGGAAAAGGCCGCTATGGAGGAACTGTGCGGCGCTATGATGGAACTGCTCACCAAGCCCTATGAACAGCACATGATTGACTTCCTCTGTGACGCTGAGCACTACTTCGGCATGACCTGTGACGATTTTGCCCCGTGGGAGGGGCGGGTGCTGCTGATCCTGTCCGAGGACGACACCACCTTCACCCCGGCCTGCCGGGAGGACCTGATCGCCCTGATGTCAAGTCCCACGGTGGTCACCGACCTGTGCGGCGGGCACCTGGCGCTGATGGTGCGGCTGGAACAGTACGCAGATCTGGTAACAAAATTTATTCTGGAGCGGACATAGTGCCGCTCCTATTTTTTCAACATATCCCGGACGGCCTGGGGCGTACTTCCAAACTTCTGCTGAAAAGCGTGATAGAAGTTGGATACGCCGTGGTATCCAATCGCCGCCGCTATCTCCTGCACCGTCATATTGCTCTGCTCTAAAAGTTCAAGGGCCTGTTCCATCCGCAGGGTGCGCACATACTCGCCGATGCTTTTTCCCTCTGTCAGCTGAAACGCCTTTTGGAGCTTGTTTTTATTCATGGCAACCCGTTTGCAAAGATCCAATATGGAGGGCATGTTGCGCAGATTGCTTCGGATGAATCGTTTGGATTCCGCAACGGCGGCGAGTTCCGCTTCACTCAGATAGACAGGCCGTGTGGTGGAATACCTGTGAACCAGTTCCAAAAGAAAGCCGGTTGCCGCCAGCCCCTGTCCACGCATCCAGATTTGGAAGGGCTCACCGATTAAGGGACACCGCTCGATCCTTTGGTAAATCGCCGTCAGTTCCGGGGAGTGGATTTCCCCGGAGCCGATGGAGCGTTTCGCATCCTCCCAAAAGCTGCCGTAGAGCTGCACGCCGTTTTCCCGAAAGAACTGTTCCTGAAAATACATGCCGTGGAACCGCAGACGCTGCCCTCCCATCAGTTTTAGGAAATGGGGCGCTGGGGAAGGGAAAACAAAGCAGCTGATTCCGGAAGTGGAATCTCGGGCGTCGGATTTTCGCATATAACTGACATAATGCCCTTCCTCATGGAAGCCGATGCCAAGGTATCGCTGCTGAATCTGGGAGCGGAAAATCGCATCTTCGGGCGGCGTAAAATCAACCGCAGCTACGCAAAAGCCATGGAGATCTCCCCAGAACCGGATGTATGAGTTGTCGGGAAAGGTGAAACAGGTTCCGTTTCCTACATCCATTTGCTTCGCCCCAAAGGAACCGTAAAAACGGAATGTTTCATCGATATTGCGTATGGTGACCATCGTATCATCTCCTTGCCGTGTGCTGAAATGGCACACGGTTTTCTGTTTTGGCACGAATTTTAGTTAGTTGATGCTAACCTATGCGTAGAATTATATCGGAGAAATGGTGTAAAATCAAGTGTTTTGCAGGGAGACGGATAGCGGAACGCTTATTTTGAGGCACTTGTGGCGCTATTGACGCAAAGGATTGCAGGCGGCATAATGAGTGTGGGTTAGCATAAACTAACCAATATATCTTTCTCCGCATACAAGAAGCGAGAGGGAAAGGAGAAGTATGGGAGATAAAAAGAAGAACACCGTATTCCGAGTGTTTCAAGCCGCACAGTGCGGTTCGGCAAAATATGTACTTGGGGTGCTCTGCTCTGCGGTCAGCATTCTATGCACAGCAGTTCCCTTTTACACGGTCTATCGCATTGTGCGTATTTTCCTGGAGGCGTCGCTCCATCAGACATCGGTAGATTCCTCCCAGGCGTGGTTTTGGGTGGGAATGACGCTGGCAAGCATTGCGGCGGGCATTCTGCTGTCCATTGCGGGCAGTGTGATCTGCCACGCCTGTGCCTTCCGGGCGCTCTATGACCTGCGCATGCGCATCTTGGGCCATATGGGAAAACTGAACCTGGGCTTTTTTACCGGCGGGCAGTCCGGCGCTGTACAGAAGACCATGAGCGACAACATCGAGAAGATGGAGGGCATTATTGCCCACGACGTATCCAACCTTGTGGGTGCTGCGCTGCTGCTGATTTCGCTGGCTGTGCTGCTGTTTTCCATCAATGTGCCATTGACGCTTACCATTTTTGCCGCAATGGCAGCCGCTTTTATCATCCAGTTTTCGGCTTTCGGCGGAAAGCGTGGGCAGAAAATCTGGACGGAGCTGAACCAGTCCGCCACAGAGCTGGACGCGGCCTTTTCCGAATATGTGGCCGGCATGGAGGAGGAAAAAATCTTTGGCAGGCCGGAAGCGGCGGCCCGACGGCTTACCGGGTTGATTGAAAAGAACAGAAGCCACCTGATGGCCTACCTCAAGCGGGTCACCCCAATCTACGGGGCCTATAAGACCATCACCCTGTCTGTGCTGGCTTTCATTCTGATTGCCGGCTGTGTGTTGCTGTACCTGAACCCAGGGGATCACCAGCTGATGATGGATCTTCTCCTGTTCCTGATTGTGGGGCCGGCAGTGATCAGCCCGCTGATGGAGCTGGTGGAGTTCGGCGCAGAACTTCGGAACCTGTCCGTGCGGATGGACCAGATTGATGATGTGCTGAAGATGGAGCCGACAGGCGAGGGGCAGATAGACGCAGTGCCGGCCTGCCCTGCACTGTCTTTCCGGGATGTGAGCTTTTCCTATCAGAAAGCGGCGGACCCCTTGCGCCGCATGGCGCTGGACCATGTGAGCATGGAGATTCCAGCGGGCAGCTTTGTTGCGTTGGTGGGTCCCTCCGGCGGGGGCAAGTCCACGGCGGGGCAGCTGCTGGCCCGGTTTTGGGATGTGGAGAGCGGAAGCATCGCCATAGGCGGAACGGACATCCGGGACTATACCGCCCGGACACTGATGGACACTGTAGCCTTTGTATTTCAGGACACCTATATCTTCGCAGAGAGCGTCTATGACAATATCGCCATGCACCGTGATGTCAGCCGGGAGGCGGTGGAACAGGCGGCCAAAGCGGCCCGCTGCCACGAGTTTATTCTGTCCCTCCCGGACGGTTACAACACCCGGCTGGGGGACGGCGGGCACAAGCTGTCCGGCGGCGAGACCCAGCGCATCGCCATCGCCAGGGCGATTTTGAAGGACGCCCCCATTGTGGTGCTGGACGAGGCCATGGCCTTTGCCGACGCGGAAAACGAACTGGCGCTGCGGGAGGGCATGGCGGAGCTGCTCCAGGGCAAGACGGTTTTGATGATCGCCCACCGGCTCTACTCCATCCGGGATGCAGACTGTATTTATGTCCTGGACAGCGGGAGATTGGCCGAAAGCGGGACCCACCAGGAGCTTCTGGATAAAAATGGCTTGTATGCCCATCTTTGGGCTATTCAGAATGAGACGGAAGTCTGGCAGATGAAAGGAGGTGTTTCCCCTGCTTAATATGATACGGCAGTTTACTTTTCATAAGCCAAAGGAAATCCTCCAGCCCACGCTGTGGCTGTTCCTTTCCCAGGCGTGCAGCATGCTCCCGGCCATTCTGGCCTACATGGCTATCTACACTCTTGGCGAAGCGTTTGTGCCGCCCTATACCCTGGATCTGTTCCGGCTTATTACCCTGGCAGCCCTTGGCGTTGGGTGCTTTGTGCTGCAGTATATAGTTGAGCTGATTTCCTATTACTTCACCTACGGCAAGGCGTACCGGGATACGGCGGACAAGCGCATTGCCTACATACAAAAGCTGCGCCGGCAGCCATTGGGCTTCTTCTCAAGCAAGGAGTCCGGCGAACTGATAAGCTCCTTTTCAAACGACTTTGCCAATGTGGAGTACACGCTCTGCTACTGGCTGCCATACCCGCTGGGCGTTGGGGCGCTGCTTGCGATTTCCATTGTTTGGATCTGCGTATATGACTGGCGCATGGGGCTAGCCATGTTCGGTATGCTGCCCGTCTGTGCGCTGCTCATGTTGCTGGTTGCCAAGGTGAAGGAGAAGCACAGCGGCCGGGTCATGGAGGCAAAGGCCCACGCCGCTACACAGATCAACGAATATCTGCGGGGCATGAAGGACCTGAAAGCCTATCACCGTACCGGCGAGGGGTTTGACACCCTGAAAAAGGCAATGGGAAACCTGCGGGATGAATCCCTTAAGGACGAAGCCGTGGCGGGCAGTCTCAGCAACCTCTGCGCCTCCCTGGTGCGGTTCATCGTGCCGGTAACCGTGGCGGTGGGGATGTACCTGCTCCTGGGCGGGAGCCTTGGTATATTGTATTTTGCAGGCTTTCTTGTTCTGGCCACCAAACTGGTGGAGGCCGAGCTGATGCTGGTGGCCAGTATCTCGGCTCTCCGTGGGATGGCTCCCTCCGGCCGGCGGCTGGATGCGGTCATGACCACCCCGGAGCCCACGGGCGAGGCGGAAATTGGACACGGGGATGCATATATGTTTGAGAACGTGTCTTTCCGGTATGGGGAGGGATTGGATGTAATCCGGGACGTCTCCTTTGAAACGCCCGCCGGCTCCCTTACCGCCCTGGTGGGGCCTTCCGGCAGTGGGAAATCCACGCTGCTCCGGCTCATGGCCCGGTTTTGGGATTATCAGATGGGGCATATCCGCATGGAGAAAAGGGACATCCGGGAAATCCGGACAGACAGCCTGCTTGCCCAGATTTCCATGGTCATGCAGAACGCCTACCTGTTCCATGGGTCGCTTCGAGAAAACCTCTGCTTCGGGAATGAGACAATCAGCGAGGAACGGATGGTGGAGGCGTGCCGGCGGGCCTGCTGTCACGAGTTTATCTCGGCCCTGCCGGAGGGCTACGACACCATGGTAGGCGAAGGCGGCGCCACCTTATCCGGCGGGGAGCGCCAGCGCATTTCTCTGGCCCGGGCCTTTTTGAAGGATGTGCCCATCCTGCTGCTGGACGAACCCACAGCTTCTCTGGACGCCGATAACGAGGCCATGGTGCAGCGGGCGCTGGATGAGATTGCTAGAGAGCGCACAGTTGTGATGATCGCTCACCGCCTGAAAACCGTCCGGGGCGCAGAGCAAATTCTCGTGCTGGAGGACGGAAAAATCATAGAACAAGGGACTCACGACCAGCTTGTCGGGGAAAATGGCCTCTATGCCCGGCTGTGGGGATTACAGAATCAAGCTGGAGCCTATACATTTCAGTCAACTAAGGAGGAAACAAAGTGAAACAGTCTAAATTTTTAAGCCTGAAGGAATTCGTCATCGTGCTGCTCCTCGCCTGCGTGGAGACGGCCATTGGGCTCGTAGTTACCATGCCCTTTGCGGCTAATCTCCAGCTTGTCTATTTCCTCGCCCCCGGGCTTGCCGGACTGATTAACGGAATTATCTATGTCCTGATCATCAAGAAGTGCCCAAAGATAGGCACACAGTTTATCATCCCGGCCATCTACGGGCTGTACTTCCTGTTTTCCGGAAGCGTATATGTCTTTATCTTCTTTATGATTTTGGCGGTTGTAAATGAGCTCATCATGCTGGGCGGCGGATATAGAAGCAAAATTCGCTCTGCCGTTCCTCATACGCTCACCTGGATGCTCAACGCCATGGGCAGCACCCTGACGATGCTGCTGTTCCGGGACAGCCTGGTTGAGAGCTATGTGTCCATGGGTATGGACGCAGTCAGTGCGGATGCCGCCATTGCATCCCTGGAGGGCTTCTGGCTGGCGCCGCAGAACATTGCCATAGCCCTGGTGGCTGCGGCGGCGCTGTCCATCGCCGGCTATGCGCTGGGGATGAAAATGCTGGGCAAACACTTTAAACCGGCTGGAATTGCGTAATGGGAGCCGAAAAGCGCAGGCGCTTTCAACCAGACCCCCGCACATGGCTGTTGCTCTGTCTGTTGGGGATTGCCGCTATTCTCGTGATCCGCTCTGAGATTGGGTGTCTGTGCCTGTTTCTGGCGTGCCTGCTTATCCACATGCTGGCAGGCAATGGCGGCAAAATCCTTCCCTACGGGCTGTATTACCTCATTTTTTATGGCATTGGCTGGTTGGGCGTGCATCTGATGGACAGCGGAGTCGCCTTTTCGGTCAGCTCCATGCTGTCCAGCATCGGCATCGTCAGCCGGAAGGTGCTGGTCCCCCTCTCCTTTGTAATCTGCCTGGCCGGGGAGCCCACCGGTTCCTTAATGGCAGCGCTGCAAAAACTGCATTTGCCAAAGGCTGCGGGGATCGGGACGGCAGTTGTACTGCGCTTCTTTCCGACAATCGCTGGGGAATACCGGGCCATCCGTTCTTCCCAGCGGTTCCGTGGGATTGGGGTAGGGGTGCTGCACACCCTGACCCATCTTCCCACTACGGTAGAGTATATTCTGATCCCGCTGATCCTTCGCACGACGAAGGTGGCGGAGGAGCTCTCCGCCTCTATGACAGTGCGGGGCGTACGGTTTTCCGGGGAGACGGTCAGCTACCGCTCCATCCGGTTTTGTTGGAAGGACGCTGCGCTTCTTGCCCTACTGCTTGCTGTCGCCTGTACAGTTCTGCTTCTGGAGAGGGGCGGTGTCCTTTGATTGAACTGAAAAATATTTCCTTTACCTATGAAAACAGCCGTGAGGGAGACAGCCAGTTGCGCCATGTGGATTTGCAAGTGGGGCGGGGCGAACTGGTGATCCTCGCCGGCCGGAGCGGATGCGGAAAAACCACCCTGACCCGTGTACTCAACGGGCTGTGCCCGCAGTTTTATCCGGGTGAACTTACCGGCAGCTATCTGCTGGATGGACAGGACGCCCTGAAAATGCCGGTTCACCAGCTTGGTACGATGGTGGGAAGCGTGTTCCAGGACCCCCGCAGCCAGTTTTTTACCACAAATACCACAGATGAGATCGTTCTTGGCATGGAGAATATTCCCATGGAGCAATCTGTGATGCAGCAGCGGGTGGAGGCTGTGTGTAGCCAGATGAACCTTCAGCGCCTGCTGGACCGGCGAATCTTCCCGCTTTCCAGCGGGGAGAAACAGCTGATTGCCATCGCTTCGGTTTGCACCATGGAACCCAAGGTCATCGTCATGGACGAGCCATCCGCCAACCTGGACAGTGACGCTATGGTGCGTTTGGGCGCCCTGCTGTACCGCTTGAAAGAGGCCGGGCATACCATCCTGCTCTCAGAGCACCGCTTTCATTATGTCTGCGACTCCTTTGACCGGCTGGTATTTATGGAGAATGGGGAGATTTCCGCCATTTACAGCCGCAGCGAGGCGCTTAGCCTGACAGAGGGGCAGCTGGCGGTCATGGGGCTGCGCCCCTTCCAGCCGCCCGCTTTCCGGGTGGGCGGGGCATTTCTCTCCAAGCCGGAGGATGCATTTCAAGCATCTCAAATTTCCTGTATGCTGGACGGGCGGCAGATTTTAGAGGACGTCACCTTTTCGGCCCGAAGCGGCAGAATCCTCGCCATCGCCGGGCCCAATGGCGCCGGAAAATCTACGTTGTGCCGTACAATCACCGGACTATGCCGTGCCATGGGAACGGTTCAAATTGATGGAGCATATCTGAAACGAAAACGCCGCACCAAACAGTCCTTTTTCGTGCAGCAGGATGCCGACTACCAGCTCTATGCCCCCACTGTGGTAGACGAATTCCTGATTGGAAAAAGGGCGTCGCCGGAGCTCAGGCAGGCAGCTTTGGCAAGGCTGAACGAAATGGGTATGGAGCCCTTTGCTGTCCGCCATCCGGCCTCCCTCTCGGGCGGGCAGAAGCAGCGGTTGCTGCTGGCGCTTGCGGCGGAGAGCGGCCGGGACCTCCTGGTCTTTGACGAGCCCACAAGCGGCCTGGACGGGTACAATATGCGCCTGACGGTAAAGCTGCTCCGGCAGCTTGCCGCAGCGGGAAAATGCCTGCTGCTGATTACCCACGACATGGACTTGATTGCAGCGGCCGCTGACTGCGTGCTTTATCTGGAGCAGGGCAAGCTGCGCTATCACCGCAATGTGCTGCGGGATAAATAAAAGAGAGGCGTAACCTATGGTCTTAACATCCTCTATGGAGAACTATTTAAAAGCGGTATTTACCTTGCGGCAGACTCACGGAAGGGTTCGCTGCATCCACATTGCGGAGCGGATGGATGTCACGCTTCCTTCTGTGAGCCGGGCTGTCAAAGAATTGGAGAAAATGGGACATGTAAGCCGGGATGAAGACGGTTCCGTCACACTTACGCCATCTGGAGAAAGAATTGCCGCAGAAATTTATGAGCGCCACCGCTTCTTCACGCAACGGTTAATTGCCGCAGGTGTGGACCCTGAAACGGCGGCAAAGGAGGCCTGCCATATGGAACATGGGGTCAGTGAGAATTCATTTGAAAAACTGAAGCAGTCCATGGAAAGGCAGGATAAAAAGGTCCATTGAAAGTGATGCTTTTGTTCTTTGAGGACGGAGAAGAAGATATTGTCCTTAAAGTTCAAAATTTAATCCGCTCGGTCACGTGTATTGATTATATGGAAATGCCGCAGTTTGAAACGCAATCTACATCTTCTGCCCTGGAGATTCGTGAAAACCAACGCCGGGTATTCTGCTATGGCCAAGAGATTTTGCTCACGAAAACGGAGTACGAGATTCTCTTGTACTTGTATAAAAACGCAAACCATGTATTGACGCACGGACAAATCTATGAGAGAGTTTGGCGTGAACCCGACTACGGCGAGGCAAGAAAACTGGTCAGTCACCATGTTCAAACAATTTGGCGCAAGTTAGGATGGGAAAAAGATAATCGGCATGCGCTTCGTTGTGTTCGGAATTTTGGATATGCGTTGGAAATATCGAAAAATGGTTAAACCGCAAGAAAGGCTCTTCATGCAGTCAAAAAGATTGCATAAAGAGTCTTTCTTATGGAATGACCTCTTTCATGATAAGAATAAATCCGAACCCATTGCCAACCGGCGCAAGGTTCGGATTTATTCGTTGTGGTGGACCCAAAGGGACTCGAACCCTCGACCTCTCGGATGCGAACCGAACGCTCTCCCAAGCGGGCCGGTTTCAGCGACGATCAATACCCTAAAAA